>AUXO011186227.1_pt1 | contig 10444 bp, 11 predicted proteins | sample 768731 | NCBI WGS metagenome assembly AUXO01 (sample SAMN02715735, study PRJNA202380) | gut metagenome | biome: sheep rumen | host: Ovis aries | place: New Zealand: Palmerston North | reverse complement strand
ATCTCTATAGTTATTGGGCTGTGTGTTAAATTGGCATATGCAACAATTTTATTTAAAGCTCCCTCAATTTCTCTAATATTAGAATCAATTTTCTGTGCTATGGTTGCAAGTATAAAATCTTCTATAATAATATTCTCAGTTTGTACTTTTTTTCTTAAAATTGCAAGTCTTGTTTCATAGTCTGGCATACCAATATCCGCAAGGATTCCCCATTGAAATCTAGATTTTAATCTCTCTTCTAATAGTGGAATATCCTTGGGCGGTTTATCACTAGATATAACAATTTGCTTATTATTTCTATACAATGTATCGAATGTATGAAAGAACTCCTCCTGCCCCATCTTTTTTCCTGCTATGAATTGAATGTCATCAATCAAAAGAACGTCAATATTCCTATACTTATTCTTGAATAGTTCATTTTTGTAATTAGCATCTTTGATAGAATTTACAAGTTCATTTATAAACTGTTCTGATGTAACATATAGTACTTTAAGACTTGGATTATTCTTTAAGATCTCATTTCCTATTGCATGCATTAAGTGAGTTTTTCCTAATCCTACCCCACCATATATAAATAATGGATTATAGGCTGCAGCTGGCGCTTTTACAACAGCTTCAGCTGCTGCTTGTGCAAATTTATTATTATTTCCAACGACGAAATTCGAAAATGTGTATCTTGGGTTTAAAAAAGTGTTATTATATGATTCTGTGTTAAAAACGTCTGAAATTTGATTCTCATCGCTTTGATTTTCTTCTATAATATTCTCTTCTTCTTCACCTTTTACTATAATTGAAACTTCGCATGTTTTATTCATTATAAAGTTAAATGTATTTACTATTAAATCAAATAATCTTGATTCTATTGCATCTTTTTGTATATCAGATAAAGCAACTAAAGTTATTTTATTATCTACAACTGAAGCTATTTCTAGGTTCTTTATCCAAGTTGTATATGATATATTTGTCATTTCATCTTTTAATAAATCTTTTGCTTTGTTCATTAAGTCATATTTATCGCTATACAAAATTATTCCACCTTTCGATTAAAATTGTCCACAGACTATCCACAAAAGTAGCCAATATGTCAAATAGGACGCTGTGGATTTTTAGATTAACATGTGGAAAACATATAATCCGTACATCAAATCTGCATATGAATAATATCAAAAATGTATACAAATATCAAGTCAAATTTTTTTTCTATTTTTTTCATTAGTTATTATTCTTCTATTATATATGGTAATTAGATTATAAAAAATCTTTTTAAAATTTTTATTAAAAACCTCTAAACCTTGACTTTTGTAAATGTTATGTAGTATAATTCTAATGTTTATTCTTAAATATAGAAAAAATTTAATTTATTATATGGAGGTGTCACATACATGAAAAGAACTTATCAACCAAAAAAAAGACAAAGAAGTAAGGTACATGGATTCAGAAAAAGAATGGCAAGTGCCGCAGGAAGAAAGGTTTTGAAGGCAAGAAGAAATAAGGGAAGAAAAGTTATTAGTGCATAATTTACTATAGCGACATGAGTTTTTGAAAACATGTCGTTTTTTAGTTATTATAAAAAGCTTATAAATAGCTTACTAGAGGTAATTTATGAAGTATACTTTTAGAATTAAGAAAAACTATGAATTTAAGCGAATATTTACAAAAGGACAATTTTTTAGTGGTAAAATTCTTAATATTTATTTTGAAGTAAGTAAAAAAAGTTACAATAAATTTGGAGTTGCAATTTCTAAAAAGGTAGGGAAATCAGTAATTAGGAATAGATTAAAAAGATGGGCAAGAGAGGTATATAAAAATAATAAATTTTTATTCTCGTCTACAACATCTTTTTACATGATTATTTCTTATAAAAATAATATAGAGATTTCTCAACTTAATTATCATGCAATTGAATGTGATTTTTTGAACTTATGTAAAAAAGCAGGAATTATATAATATGAAAAAGATATTAATTAAGTTGATTGATTTTTATAAAAAACATATCTCATTATGGCTAGAGAATAGGGGAGTTCACTGTAAATATGAACCCACATGTTCTGAATATACTAAACAAGCCATTTTGAAGTACGGAGCTATTAAAGGTTCCTTTTTGGGATTTAAAAGAGTATTAAGATGTAATCCATTTTCAAAAGGTGGATATGATCCACTAAAATAGGAGGTATTATGGGAGCAATCATATCAGCTATAGCAAATATATTGGGATACGTTCTTAATTTTATATACAACTATGTTAATAATTATGGTATAGCTATTATTTTATTTACAATTTTACTAAGAGTGTTGATGATTCCTATTAATTATAAGCAGAATGTTAATATGAAGAAATCATCTATAATTCAACAAAAGACAAAAGAATTACAAAAAATATATGGAAATAATCAAGAGCAGTTAAATAAAGAGATAATGAACTTATACAAAGAACATAACATGACACCATTTGGTGGATGTTTGACATCAATTGTTACATTATTTGTTTTTATTTCAATCTTCTACATAGTTAGTAGACCACTAACATATATGAGGCATTTAGATAAGGATTTAATTGCTCAATATACAAATGAAATTAATGCGACTGAACAAGTAGAAGTTAGCAATGAAGTTGTAAATGAAGTTGATGATTCAACTGATAAAAATACTAAAAATGTAAGGAATTATCCTGAAATCGCAATTATTAAGGAAAAAGGAAAAGATGATGAAAGAGTATACATTAATATGAATTTCCTTGGTTTAGATTTAAGTGATATTCCATCTCAAAATTATACTAACTGGACGGTTTATATTATACCTGTACTATATGTATTAACAACATTTATTTCATTAAGAATTAATGAAGCTATGATGAAGAAGCGTAAGGAAGAAGCTGAAAGTAGTACTGTAATATCAGAGAGAGTTGTATCTCGAGATGAAAACAAAGAAGAGAAAAGTCTTGTTCCTACTGAAAAAGAAGATGATGATGATACAATGGATACTATGAATGATATGAACAAGACTATGACATGGATGATGCCAATAATGTCTGTCAGTATTTCTTTAATAGCACCATTAGGTTTAGCGTTATATTGGTTAATCGGAAATGTATTTATGATTGTAGAAAGATTAATTACAAATAAAATCATTTATAAGAAGGGCGAGTAGGTGAATTGTATGAATGGAGATAAAGTATATATATTTGAAGGTAAAACTACAAATGAAGCTATTGAAAAGGGTCTAAGAGAATTAAAAACTACAAAGAATAAAGTCGATATTGTTGTTTTAGAAAATGAGGAAAAAAGAAGCTTTTTTAGTATTTTAGAACCAAGAGTAGTTAAAGTTCAAATGAAGTTAAAGGAAAATGTTGCAACACATGAAAGAAGCGAAAGTACTCCAAGTGAGGATAGAGCTATAATTCCATTTGAAGAGATAAATGATAAGATAGACAAATTTATTAATGATTTTATATTAGCAACACCAACTAAATCACTTGAATATACAATTAATTATGATGGAAAATATTTAAAGGTTGATATTAATGGTGAAGATGCAGGATATTTGATAGGATATAGGGGAGAGGTGCTTAATGCGTTACAAGATATTCTTTCAAATATAGCGAATAAAAATAGTGAAGAAAAGATAAGAGTAGTATTAAATATAGGAAACTATAGAGAAAAAAGAACTAAAGATCTTGAAATATTAGCTGATAAAATAGCTAAATCTGTTCTGAAATCTGGCAAATCTATTACACTTGAACCGATGTCTGCTTTTGAAAGAAAAGTAATTCATACTAAATTACAGGAGTATGAAAATATCGATACACATAGCATTGGCGAAGAGCCTAATAGAAAAGTTGTTATAGAAATAAAAAAATAATTATAAATCTGAAGTGAAAGTGATGATTTAAAAATATTATATATGCTTATGTATATGCCTTAATATTTTTAAAAAATTATTTTCACTTTTTTTATGGGAGGAAATATGAGTACTATTGCTGCAATTTCTACATCCCCAGGGATTGGTGGAATTGGAATTATAAGAATTAGTGGTGAAGATACGTTTGATATTATTAGTAAAATATTTAAAATGAAAAAAGAACAGCCTATAGATTCAATACCTGGATATTCGTTTAAATATGGTCATATTATCTATAATGATAGTATTATTGATGAGGTTTTGGTTTCTTTTTTTAAGGCACCGAATAGTTATACTGGAGAAAATATTTGTGAGATAAATTCTCATGGTGGTATAGTTATAATGAATAGAATATTGGAAGCTTGTTTAAAAAGTGGTGCAATACTTGCGGAACCAGGGGAATTCACTAAAAGAGCTTTTATTAATGGAAGATTAGATTTAAGCCAAGCTGAAGCTGTAATTGATATAATCAATGCCAAAACTGAAAAAGAAGCAACGGTATCTGAAAATCAATTAAATGGAAATTTATCTAATCAGATAAAAGTTATACGTGGAACATTGATAGATTTGCTTGCGGATATTGAGGTTGGGATAGATTATCCTGAATATGATGTAGAAGATGTATCTAGAGATAAAATTGTTACAATTTTAAATAAAACAAATATAGAACTAGATAAATTAATTAATAGTTTTTCCAATGGTAAAATTTTAAGAGATGGATTAAAAGTAGCATTAATTGGAAGGCCTAATGCTGGTAAATCTTCTTTAATGAATTTAATTCTTGATGAAGATAGAGCTATTGTAACTGATATTGAAGGAACAACTAGAGACTCTATTGAAGAATTTATTAAGATTTGTGATATACCAATTAAGCTTGTAGATACTGCGGGAATAAGAAATACTGAAGATGTTATTGAAAAAATTGGTGTTGATAAATCAATTAAAATTGCACAAGATAGTGATCTGATTATTGCTATATTTGATTCTAATAAAAAGCTTACAGAGGAAGACTTTAAAATTATAGAGCTTATAAAGACAAAAAAATCTATTATTGTTCTTAACAAAGTGGATTTAGAAACAAATATTGAATTGGATATTATTAAAGATTTAGGTATAGATATTGTAGAATTATCTGCGATTAATGGAGCAGGACTGGATAAATTATATGAAACAATAAATCAGATTTTTAATTTAAATGATATTGCCAATAATGGGGAACTTATTGTCACAAATAATAGACACAAATTTTTAATTACTAATGCCAAAGAGGAATTAACTAAGGCTTTAAAATCTATAAATGATGGAATGCCAGAAGAAATAATATCTACTAATATTAGAGAAATACTAATTCAATTGGGAAAAATTACTGGTGAAGAAGTTACGGATGATGTAATTAAGCAAATTTTTTCAAAGTTTTGTTTAGGAAAATAAAATGTTCCACATTAAACAATTCTATGGAACATATATTAATATTGTGATTGGAGAATTTATAATGAGTTATAATGCGGGAAAATATGATGTAGCGGTTATAGGCGCAGGACATGCTGGGTGTGAAGCAGCCTTAGCCTGTAGTAGACTAGGATTAAAAACATTAATTTTTTCTATTAGTTTAGAGTGTGTTGCAAATATGCCATGTAATCCACATATTGGTGGATCATCTAAAGGCCATTTAGTTAGAGAAATAGATGCACTTGGCGGTGAAATGGGAAAGAATATAGATAAAACTCTAATTCAAATTAAAATGTTGAATACCTCAAAAGGACCAGCTGTACACTCACTTAGGGCTCAAGCTGATAGAAAAGCATATCAAGCTGAAATGAAACATACAATAGAAAGACAAGAAAATCTATATATTAAGCAAGCTGAAATAGTAGAAATTGGGGTAGAGGACAATAAAGTAAAATATGTTGTTACGAATGTTGGAGCACAATATGATGTTGATTGTGTTATTTTAGCAACTGGAACTTATTTAAAAGGAAAAATATTTATTGGTGAATCCTCATGGGAAAGTGGACCTGATGGAGTTTTTCCTGCTAATAATCTTTCTAAATGTTTAAAGAAATTAGGAATTAAGATTCAAAGATTTAAAACAGGAACTCCAGCTAGAATTAATAAGAAAAGTATTGATTTTGATAAAATGGAGATTCAAAATGGTGATGATTCTGTAGAAGGCTTCTCATTTGAAAATGAAAGTATTAATGTTGAGCAAGAACCATGTTATTTAACATATACAAATGAAAGGACACATGAGATTATTAGAGCAAACTTGCATAGATCACCATTATATGCTGGGAAGATAGAGGGGACAGGACCTAGATATTGTCCGTCCATTGAAGATAAAGTAGTAAGATTTGCTGATAAAAAGAGACACCAATTGTTTGTTGAACCAATAGGCAAGGGTACAGACGAAATGTATATTCAAGGAATGAGCTCTTCACTGCCAGAAGATGTACAAATAGCAATGTATCAAACAATACCAGGTCTTGAACATTGTGAATTTACCAGACCTGCATATGCAATTGAATATGATTGTATTGAACCTGATCAACTAAAAAGCTCATTGGAATTAAAAGCTATTTCGGGAATGTTTTTTGCGGGACAAATTAATGGTACATCAGGCTATGAAGAAGCCGCTGCACAAGGCTTAATTGCAGGTATTAATGCAGCACAAAAATTAAAAGGAAGAGATCCTATTATATTAGATAGATCTCAAGCATATATAGGTGTATTAATTGATGACATTATTACTAAAGGCACTATGGAACCATATAGAATGATGACATCTAGGGCAGAATATCGACTTCTATTAAGACAAGATAACGCAGATCTAAGATTAACAGAGATTGGACATGATGTTGGTCTTATTTCTGATGAAAGATATAATTCATTTGTTAAAAAGAAAGAGCAAATATATAACGAAATTGAAAGAGTGAAAAACACAATTATAAAACCCACAAAGAAGACTAATGAAATACTATCTAAATTAGGAACTTCAGAGATTTCATCTGGATATAAGTTATCAGAATTATTAAAAAGAAGTGAAGTTACATATGAATCTTTAAAAGATGTTGATAGTACTAGACCAGATTTAAGTATGGTTGTACAAAAAGAAGTAGAAATAATGATTAAATATGAAGGCTATATAGATTTACAAAACAAACAAGTAGAATCATTTAAAAAGATGGAAAAGAAATTATTATCTGATACAATAGATTATAATGATATTAAAGGCTTAAGATTAGAAGCACGTCAAAAGTTAAATAAAGTTAAACCTTATTCAGTAGGGCAGGCTTCAAGAATATCTGGTGTATCTCCTGCAGATATTTCAGTATTACTTGTATATCTTGAACAGATGAATAGAAAGGATTAAGTATGGAGTATAATGAATTTGAAGAATTATTTATGCATCTTGCTAATGAATATAATATAAAAATAAATGGTGATATTAATAAGTATTATAAATATATGAATAGCATAATTGAAAAGAACCAATTTATAAATCTAACTTCTATAACTGAGCCAAAAGAGTTTGTAATTAAGCATTTTATTGATTCACTTGTTGTTTCTAATTATATTGAAGGAAATAAAGTATTGGATATAGGAACAGGGGCAGGATTTCCTGGAGTGCCATTAGCAATTAATTCCTTAGATAAATCGTTTGTATTGCTTGATTCTGTTAATAAGAAGCTTGATGTCATACGTGGAACAATTAAAGAATTAGATATAAATAATATAGAAGTAATACATAGTAGAGCAGAAGATTTAGCAAATAATGAAAAATATAGGGAGAAATTCGATGTGGTTGTTTCGAGAGCTGTTGCAAATTTGACCACGTTGGTTGAATATATGTTACCATTTGTAAAAGTTGGAGGGACTTGCATATGTATGAAGGGCCCAAACTATGAAAATGAAGTGGATGAGGCAAGAAAAGCAATTTCAATATTAGGTGGTAAAATTGAGAAAGTATTGAACCTAGACATAGAAGGAAATGAAAGAAATATTATTTTTATAAGAAAAAATAGTAGTACACCAACTAAATATCCTAGAGGACAGGGAAAACCCTTAAAAGAGCCGATTAAATAAAGCTATGAACAAAGCTGTTCATAGCTTTTTATATTTGTAGAAATTATTGACATATGAGTTAAATTTTAATATTATATAACTTATAAAAGGAGGATAAAAACTTGGGAAAAGTTATTTCAATTGCAAATCAAAAAGGGGGAGTGGGAAAGACCACAACAGCAGTAAATATAGGCACTATAATAGCTAAAAGAGGGAAAAAGGTATTATTAATTGATGCAGATCCTCAAGGAAATGCTACCAGTGGATTAGGTGCTGATAAAAACAAAGAACCGTCATTATATGATGTATTAATTGATGAAGTTGATATAGCAGAAACATTACAAGATACAGCTATGAAGAATTTGAAAGTTTGTCCTTCAAATATGAATCTTGCAGGTGCTGAAGTAGAATTGGTTTCTGCAATGTCAAGAGAACAAAGGCTTAAAGAGGGTTTGGTGAAAATCAAAGATGAATTTGACTATATTTTTATAGATTGCCCTCCATCATTGGGACTAATAACATTAAATGCGTTTACAGCTTCAGATTCAATACTTATTCCTGTACAATGTGAATATTTTGCATTAGAGGGTTTAGGTCAATTAATAAATACAATTAATTTAGTTAAAAAGCATTTAAATAAAAATTTAGAAATAGAGGGTGCTGTGCTTACTATGTACGATAGTAGAACAAATCTATCAAATCAAGTTGTTAAAGAAGTAAAAAGATATTTTGATGATAAAGTCTATAAAACAGTAATACCAAGAAATGTAAAACTTAGCGAAGCACCAAGCTATGGAATGCCAATAACACTATATGATCCAAAGTCAAAAGGCGCTAGATGTTATGAAAAATTGGCTATAGAGATTATAAAAAATAATAATAAAAAAGAAACAAAGGAATAGAAAGGAATATAGATAGATGACAAGCAAAAAATCTGGATTAGGAAAAGGATTAGATGCATTATTTGGGTCTAATGAAGTATATAAAGATATATTAAAAGAGCAAAAACAACAAGAAGAAGTAATAGAAAATGAAGTTAAAGAACATGAAGATACTGTTGTTGATAATGTTGTAACAAATCTTAAATTGGTTGATATAGAGCCAAATAAAGGCCAAGCAAGAAAGAAATTTGATGATGAAGCGTTAGATGATTTAGCTAACTCAATTAAAGAATATGGTGTTATACAACCAATTATTGTTACTAAAAAAGGTGGATATTATCAAATAATAGCAGGAGAGAGAAGATGGAGAGCTTCTAAAAAAGCTGGTTTAACAGAGATTCCTGCAATAATTAAAGATGATGATGAAAAAAGAAATAAAGAAATTTCATTAATAGAAAATATTCAAAGAGAAGATTTAAACCCAATTGAAAAGGCTAGAGGCATCAAAGAATTGATGGATGAATATAATCTAACACAAGCTAAAGTCGCTGAAATACTTGGTAAAAGTAGAAGCAGTATTGCAAATACAGTTAGAGTATTGAATTTAGATGAAAGAGTAATTGATTTAGCATTAGCTGGAAAACTTTCAGAAGGTCATTGTAAAGCTCTACTTGCTATAGATGATTTAGACAAACAATATGAAATGGCTGTATATATGGTTGAGCATGGTGATTCTGTAAGAGATGCTGAAGCTAAGGTTAAAAATAACAAGAAAAAAGGTTCAAGCAAGAAGAAAGATGCGAGATATGATGCTATTTATAGAGATATAGAAAATTCATTCCAAAACTTTTTTGGTACAAAAGTAAAACTAAATGCTGGACCTAAAAAAGGAAAGATTGTTATACAATATAACTCAAATGATGAATTAGAAAGAATAATGGAATTGATTAAGAAATAGGGTGTATGTATGAATATAGATAGTAATTTGGTTTCTAATTTAGTTATTTTGGATGTAGTTTTAGTTATAGTATGTATTGCTTTGATCGGATTTTTAGCATTTTTCGTTAAGAAGTATTTTGATGTTATGAGAAAGCTTGGAAAGGGCGAAAATCTTGATGATATGCTTAAATTGTATATAGATAGAGTAAATGAAATCCATCATGAGAATGAGCAAATACAAAGATATTGCATTAAACTTGATAATGATGTCAATTCAAGTATTCAAAAAATTGGTATTGTTAGATTTAATGCCTTTAAAGATGTTGGAAGCAATCTGAGCTTTGCTTTAGCAATGCTTGATAGGGAGAACAATGGTGTAGTTTTAAATGGTATTTATGGATCTGAATATTCAAATATATATGCAAAACCAATCAAAAATGCTAAATCTGAATATCAATTATCTGATGAAGAAGTTAATGCTATTGATTTAGCAATACAAAGTAATGTATATAAGAAAAAATAAAGATTTTTAGTATAAAAATTTTGCGCTTAATTCTTGACAAACATAATAATTGTATGTTAGTATGGTTATGTTGCTAATGAAGACTAGCACCAATGGAGAGGTGGTCGAGTTGGTTTATGGCACCAGTCTTGAAAATTGGCGT
>AUXO016775328.1_pt1 | contig 10445 bp, 8 predicted proteins | sample 768731 | NCBI WGS metagenome assembly AUXO01 (sample SAMN02715735, study PRJNA202380) | gut metagenome | biome: sheep rumen | host: Ovis aries | place: New Zealand: Palmerston North | reverse complement strand
TGCTATCTTATATATGAGACAGTACAAAGATACAAAATCAAATCGGAAAATTTTAGAATCACTGTATCTCATTGATAATTAAGTATTTAATTAATGTTCCGAATAATTTAACCGGACACTAGTGAAGATATTCCTAAGTTACGGACACGATTCGAATGCGCCGTTCATTGAGAAGATAAAAGAGTATCTCTCGAAGGATGCGGATGGGAACCTCAAGCATGAGGTTTGGATAGACACGTCTGAAATCAAGGCTGAAAAGGACTGGCTGGAGAAGGAAGGACTAAGAATATATCCCATGAGCATTGAGCCGCGTGCAGAACTTCCTGGCGATATGAAGAATTATTATCATTTCGGTAAGATATAACAGAAGAATAATATGATAGAAGAGCGAAACAAAGAAATATGGATTTTCCTATCTCATTCCAGCGAAGATTTTGATAAGGTTCGTTTGATTAGAAATTATCTGGAGGAAAAATCTTTCAGGCCCCTGATGTTTTACTTGAAGTGTCTTGATTCGGAAGAAGAAATCTATAACTTGATTAAACGTGAAATAGATGCAAGAACGAGGTTTATATTATGCGACAGTAAAAACGCTCAAGCTTCCGTATGGGTAAAAAAAGAAATGGATTATATCCGATTACAAGACCCACCGCGTTCTTATTGCAAAATTGATCTAACTGAATCTGAAGATTCTATTCACATGCATCTGGATTCATACATTAATCAGACAAATATCTATTTATCTTATTCAAGGGCAGATTTTCAATTGGCCAAATTAGTATATGATAGATTGTCAAAATATGAACTAAACACAATGGCTGATTTTGCCATGCAAATTCCTAGTGAAGACTATGTATCTACAATTTCAAGGGGGGTAAAGCATGCGTCATTGAATGGATTCTTTGTTTGCCTCTTCTCAAATTTAACGGCATCATCTCAATGGCAGAAAAAGGAGTTGGTATTGGCTCAAGAGAACGGAGCCAATATCATATTATTTCCAATAAATAAAACTGCGAACATCTTGGCCTCAAACGATCCGACATTATTAGGTTTTCATCCGATTAAATTATTGGGGCAGAATGACAAGGAAAAAGCAGACGAGATAACTAATTGTATATTGGAGAAATCGTATGGATTATTTGAGTTGCTAACATATGCAGAAAACTTTCGGAATGGAAGATTGGGTATTACAGATGTAGAAGAGGCAGATAAACTTGTTGACTATGTAATTAACAAGGCAGAAGAATCACCGAATCCACATGCTCTAAGTTTTATAGGAAGAATATATGAATATGGGAAAGGCGGCATTCCCGTTAATTTGAACAAGGCTTTAGAATACTATAGTCTTGCAATTCATGAACCTGATGGTCCCAATGACGAGGCATTCCTAACTCATGTGAGAGAATTGAATGCTCAAATATATGGTACTGGAAAAATAAGCACCCAAGATAATCGTTTGCTACATGTAGTCAAAAGAATATTTCATTTGGTATAGTTATGGAAATATGGAACAACCTAAAGAATACTATGCATTCATCAGTTATAAGCGGGAGGACAAAAAGGAGGCCAAGCGGTTGCAGCATGCTTTGGAGTACTATCGCTTGCCAAATCATTTGCGGCAGGAGAATCCGGAGTTACCAGAGTATGTGCGGCCCGTGTTTCGTGATATGACAGACCTTGAAGTAGGTGAACTATCTGCCCAAATACATGCTGGTTTGGAACAATCTCATTTCTTAATCGTTGTGTGTTCGCCTCGTGCTGCTAAGTCAAAATGGGTGAATGATGAGGTAGAGTATTTCATCTCTCTTGGTAAGCAAAATAAGATTATTCCTTACATCATCGAAGGTGTTCCACATGCAAGTAATCCTCAAGAGGAATGTTATCCTCCAGCCTTGCTCAGTTTATCAAAAGAAAAAGAGTTGCTGGGTGCAAATATCAATGAGGTGGGAAAAGACTCTGCCACCATCCGTGTAGTATCACGAATGTTCAATATCCGTTTTGACACACTCTATCAACGATATCAACGTGAGCAAAAGAAGCGTCGCATACAATTTACATTAGCGCTTGTTCTTGCCTTCCTCTTTTTATCAGGAATAGCAGGTTGGATTTGGCATCAAAATATCCTTCTCAAAGAAAGAGAATGGAAGATGAAGGAAAACAGAGCACGTTTTGTGTCAGAGAAAGCAAACCAATTGATAGATGAAGGTGATTCTTATTTGGCAAGACTTTTATTATTAGAGGCCCTTCCAAATGATTCAGTAGACTACCCTTATACCCCAGAGGCAGAGAGTGCTTTGCACAAAGCATTGCAACACGAAAACACTATTCTTCGAGGACATACCGACGTAGTCAATTCAGCCGCCTTCAGCCCCGACGGGAAGCGCATCGTCTCGGCATCTTCGGATAGTACCATCCACATCTGGGATGCACAGACGGGGGAGCCAATCGGCAATCCGCTGGAAGGACATACAGACGATGTCTGTTTTGCCGCCTTCAGCCCTGATGGCAAATGTATCGTCTCGGCATCTATGGACAAGACCATCCGCATCTGGGATGCACAGACGGGTAAGCCAATCGGCAACCCGCTAGTAGGACATACTGACGAAGTCCTTTCTGCCGCCTTCAGTCTTGATGGCAAATGTATCGTCTCGGCATCTGCTGATAACACCATCCGCATCTGGGATGCAGAGACAGGTAAGCAAATTGGCAACCCGCTGGAAGGACATGCAGGCTATGTCTTTTCTGCCGTATTCAGTCCCAATGGCAAACGCATCGTCTCGGCATCTGCTGATAACACCATCCGCATCTGGGATGCAGAGACAGGAAAGCAAATTGGCAACCCGCTGAGAGGACATACAGACCATGTCAGGTTTGCCTCCTTCAGCCCCGACGGGAATTGCATCGTCTCGGCATCTTATGACAATACCATCCGCATCTGGGATGCTGAGACGGGCAAGCCAATCGGTAATCCGCTGGAAGGACATACAGGTCGGGTCCAATTTGCCTCCTTCAGCCCCGACGGGAATCGCATCGTCTCAGCATCAGGGGATCAGACCATCCGCATCTGTGATGTACAGACGGGGGAGCAAACAGGCGCTCCACTGGAAGGACATACAGACCATGTCAGGTTTGCCTCCTTCAGCCCCGACGGGAATTGCATCGTCTCGGCATCTTATGACAATACCATCCGCATCTGGGATGCTGAGACGGGCAAGCCAATCGGTACCCCGCTGGAAGGACGTACAGTCTGGGTCTTTTCTGCCGCCTTCAGCCCCGATGGGAAACGTATCGTCTCGGCATCAGCCGACAGTACCATCCGTATCTGGGATGCGCTGACGGGAGAGCAAATTGGCACTCCGTTAGAAGGACATACTGGCAGTGTCTATTCTGCCTCCTTCAGCCCCGATGGCAAACACATTGTTTCCGCATCTAGGGATAAGACCATCCGCATCTGGGATGTACGGACGGGTAATCAAATAGTCAACCCGCTGAGAGGACATACTAGTTGTGTTTGTTCTGCCGCCTTCAGCCCCGACGGCAAGCGCATCGTCTCGGCATCTGAGGACAGTACCATCCGCATCTGGGATGTGCTGACGGGAAAGCCAATCGGCGACCCGCTGAGAGGACATACACGCTGGGTCTGTTCTGCCGCCTTCAGCCCCAACGGAAAGCGTATCGTCTCGGCATCTTGGGACAAGACCATCCGTATCTGGGATGCAGAGACGGGCAAACAAATCGGTGACCCGCTGAAAGGACATACTTATGGTGTCTGGTCCGCTGCCTTCAGTCCCGACGGCAAGCGCATCGTCTCGGCATCTTATGACAAGACCATCCGCATCTGGGATGCAGAGACTGGGCAGCAAATCGGCTCCCCGCTGGAAGGACATACTGATTATGTCTTTTCCGCCTCCTTCAGCCCCGATGGGAAGCGCATCGTCTCTGCATCTTATGACGGGACCATCCGCATCTGGGACTTCCCGCCTCTCCAAGACCTTATCGACAAGACCCGTGAGCGATTCAAGAACCGTCAGTTGACCCCTGAGGAACGACGGAAATATTATTTGGAGTGAGAAATTAAGACGTGTAACTTTATTATTTTAGTAACTATGGCATTATTAGGTGCACACAAAATGCAACTGCTGGCTCAGCTGAGACGGCATCCGAATGTTGACCTCCAGACATTGATTAAGTTGTTGAACCAATATGAAGATCTAGAGTTAGAGGACTTGCGTGGATATATCAGCGATGAACTCTACGAACAATTGGAGGAGGTATTACGAGACCCGGAAAAAGAACGTAGAGAACAGGAACTTGAAAGGGTAGAGCGGATGAGGCGTGAGGAAGAAGCAATGTTTCGTTATTCACCTAAGCCTTCCCATGAACCAATGCCCAGTCCTGAACCAGAACCTGCTCTTGAACCAGAGCCAGACCCATGTCCAAGACCTTCATTGCCACCTTCCGAAAAATGTTGTCCTTATCCTAAACCTTCATCACTTGATGTGGGGACAACATATGTTCCTCACTCCAAGAAATCATGGTGGCAACGGATGACGTTCTGGCGTCGAAAGGATGAAAGGCGAGAAGTATGCACATCTGTTTTTGCTCCTGCAGAAATTAGTCCTGGGCGAAATATGCTGATACAGGTTTACTTGCATTTGGCTGACGAGGAAAAGAAAGTTATCAGTTTAGCCCAAGAGGCTCAGAGTAATGCCGTCAGGAAAGGGTATGACACCTTGAGCCAGTTCTTAAAGGTTGGTGATGTGGTGAATGTGGCTCTTTCTATCTATGGTTGGCAAGGACTCTTGTTCCAAGATGAGAAATCTATCACATGGAAGGGCCATTTCTCGAAATGTGATTTCCGCTATCTCGTACCTCAAGATTCGGCGGACGATGAATTGAGTTGTGAGTTGATATTCCGGTTGAGGGACATTCCCCTTCCAATAGGTGAGATGACTTTTGTTTCCTCAATCTCTGAAAATCCACGGGAACTGAATGCCAAGATGTCTTCAAAGATATATCGCCATGCTTTTGTCTCGTATGCTCATAAGGATGGAAACGAAGTGGATCTCATCGTCAAAGCGTTGGAAGCAATTGGTGTCAAATTCTTCTACGACAAGATTACATTGTCATGTGGCGACGTCTTCGATGAGGTCATCATGGAGAATATCGATCAATCAGATGTGTTCATACTCTGTTGGTCGAAGAATTCAGCAGAAAGCAAATATGTCCGCAAGGAGATTGAGCGTGCGCTCCCTCGTGCATATCCTCAAGTGAAACCTCAGGAAGTTGCAACCCTGAAGTTCTATCCTATCAGCATAGAACCCGTAGATGAACTGCCTGACTATCTCAAAGATATATATCATTTCGCGAGTATGAAGATGCAGGAACTGATTTCTACCGAATAGGTTCTTAGACCAATGGCCGCTCGCATATATTGTAAGGAGAACAGTCTAGACAACAGGAAAAGGGAACGGATTTTTTGCAAGAATAATCGTTTTTTGTGCTATTTTTTGTATATTTGTGCCCGAATAATAAACTAAAAGCCAAAATAGAATACTAACGAACTTGAGTCGCAAGACGGGTTTCTGAAATATTTAAAGCAAATATGGAACAGATGAAATACGACGTATTTATCAGTTATTCGCGAAAGGATTATGTGGATGATAATCGGCACGTGATTCCTGGTAATGCCCTTTCGATAATTAAAGACATGCTAACTCAGAACGGCTTGACGTATTGGTTCGATGAGGAGGGAATATACAGTGGCCAGGAGTTTACGAGTGTCATTACAAAGGCAATTCGGACATCTAGAGTCTTTGTCTTCGTTTCTTCAAAACATTCGAATTCTTCTACGTGGACTAGTAATGAAATAGCCATTGCTAAGCGCCTGAATAAGCCTGTAATTCCTTTTTGTTTGGATGATTCTCCATATAATGATTCTGTAATGATGCTGATTGCAGCACTCGATTATATTGATGGACGCAATCAGAATGTTGCTTATACGAAGTTAGTCAGGGCGATAAACTATTATATTGACAAGGACTATAAGGAAGTTAACGTGGAGTCAAAAGATGATATCCTCCAAAGTGATAGACCCCATGAATATACTGGCTCTCAAGATTATAAAGGACATACATCATGGTATGAAAGATTAGTCAACCCCTCATTTACGTTATATCAAAAACTATTGGTGTATTTTCAATTGAGTGCATACGGTTTATCTTTGTTCTTTGTTGTTTGGACGTCATTGTTTGGTGCCTTAGCGGTTTATCATCATTTTCAACTCAGTCAGTTTTTGCTCATGTTGACACTTTTGCTCGCTCTCTATTCTACAATAAAATTACGAACAGGAAAAGTATTTTGGTGGGCAGTTATCTGTGTCTGTGACTTCCTGGCGGTACTCTATGTGAGTGTTTTGGCAAAATATCTGTATCAGAACTGGAATTCATTCTCTACTTTAGAATTGCCTGTCTCAATTCGATACCGATGGCTTTATGTTATGGGACAGGAAATGGAGGATGGCAACTACTATTTTATACATCCCACGCTGATAATCTTTGTAATATTGCATATTGTTTTGATTTGCTGTTCGTTTTACAAAAGAACTCGAAAGACGGTTGGATAGGGATGGCAAGGGAACAGATGCTGACATCATACAAATGGTGAGAAACGACAGATGTTACAATAATTACAATACTAGGGACAGGTACCTGTTACGTGGTGGGATTAAACGACTAAAGGTAAAGAATTATGAAGATATTCCTAAGTTACGGACACGATTCGAATGCACCGCTCATTGAGAAGATGAAAAAGAATCTCTTGAAGGATGCAAAGCGCAAAATATATTCCATGAGCATCGAGCCGCGTACAGAACTGCCTACTGACATGAATGTTTCCGTTAAGCCAAATGACCAAAGGGCGCTTGCTCACTTTGGCATGGCGAGAAAGCGAACCATGGAATTATCATTTTGGAGAAATGTGATATGGTCCTTTCATATCAAAGCGGCAGAAGCGGGTGCATGGTGAACAGTTGGCAATAGAATAAGAAAGAAGACGTTATAAGAAATACAAAGAAAGATGAGACGATTGTTTTTATTGTTAGCGTTGTTCTGTACGGCTATCGTACAAGCGCAGGAAGTGAAGATGGACAAGGAGTTGACGGCATTGATGGATGTCGTGAAGATTCTCCGTAATCCGGGTGAAGCGAGTTTTAATGAAGCAAAACGGCTGCTGATGGCTGACGAGAAATGGACTGCGATGAGCGAGACGGGTGATTTGCAGTCCACGGAATGCAAGCCTGCGGAAAATACACCCGGATTTAAGTTGAACAGGATCCTAAGCCAAGTAATGAAAGAAAGGAAGCATGTTTATACGCCTGGGGATATGCTGAACGGTGAGGACTCGCGTTATTTCTATTCTTTGTATGAACGGTCGCTGAAGAAGGGGAAGTCGGCGACATACAAGTTGAAAAAGCGGTCAGGCAAGCAGTCCATGGTTTTTGTTCCATACAGGAAAAAGAAAGGAGCCCTAAATGTCCGTGTGAATGGCAAGAAGCCCGCCACGACAGAACAAGAAGACGGGACGCTGATTTGTTCGTTTGCCGCTACGGGAAAAGAGTTTACACTGACTGTGTCAAACAAAAGCGGTGCAGCACTCTCGTTTGTAATGATAAACCATAATAGCAGGAAGCAATGAAAAAAGTAGTGCTACTAATATTTTGCTGGCTTGCAACCATATATGGATATGCCCAAGATGCAGTCTCGACTGATGATAACGGGTTCCGCAGGATGATGAATGGGCTCGTCAGCAAAGGAAATGTGTATTATGAGACCAGCGACCGATTTGGTATTCTACGCATGGCAGATTCAATCAGTTACTGCCTTCGTCAGCGAAGTCTTAGTGGGAAGTTGGATGAAACGGACTCGTTAGAATACACGGCAGACTGGTATAAACTCATGGGCAGTTATCACTATGAGAACAGTTACTATGACGAGGCATCGTATAAAAAAGCACACGATAGTTATCAGAAGGCATTGGAAATATACCGAAAAGGCGGTAATTTTGATGGTAACTTGAATTGTGAGCCCATGATTCATAGGGAGTTGGCGCAGTTATATTATAAACAGGCCAATTATCAAGAGGCATATAGCCATACCAAAATGGCATACGATGCTTTCCTGCGTGCCTATAATATGCAGGAAATCGGTGATGACGACCCTGACTTCCTGGACATTCAGACGCAGATGGCCATCTGTCAGGCAAGGATGGGAAAATACCAAGAGGCTGTGCCCATGATGGACAAACTGATAAAACAATATCAGCCGTCGGACATTCGCTATGGTGAGGCACTGAGGAAGAAGGCCAAGATACTGATGCTGCAGGAAGAGCAAGGCGGGAAAGGCAGTAGGGCAGAAGCACTGAAATGCTATAGGGCGTATTTTGACTTGAAGAAACAGGATGCGTTGGCTCACTTTTTAGGGATGGGTACACAGGAGAGAGAGCAATACTGGATGCGAGTCCGGCCATTTGTGGTGGACTGCTACCGGTTGGAGGATGCGGATGCCGGATTCCTCTATGACGTGACGCTGTTTGCGAAGGGATTACTGCTGCAATTAGACAGTGCAGGAGGTGGCAGGCAGCACATTCATGCCACTTGGCAGATGATTCAGGAGAGGCTGAAACCCGATGCCTGTGCCATCGAGTTTGTGCAGTATGAGAAATACGGGCAGCAACAGATGGGCGCACTGGTGCTGAAGAAAACGGGAGAGCCGGTGTTTGTGAAGATGGCCCAGCCAGACAGTGTGATGGGGTATGTCATCAATGATAGAACGGTGAGGACAAGGTTGGCAGATACAAGCGGTAATAACCATACTGCCATAGATGCTGTCTATAACGACTCTGCCGGCGTGTACCATCTTGTATGGAATGAGGAATTAATACGACGGATAGGGAATTGCAAGAAAGTGTATTTCGCCCCGGATGGCTATCAGCACAGAATGGCTATAGAATATATGCTGCCCCAGGAAGCAAATGGCAAAGAGTTGTTCAGATTGACATCAACACGTCGTCTTTTAGACCAGCCACAGTCCGTGGCAGACCGTCGTGCATTGGTAGTGGGTGACGTAAACTATTCTGCAAAGAGTGTATATGTGGAAGGGCAGAATGATGAGGTGGCATACAGGAAGATGGGAAATCTGCATTTCGGAAACCTGAAGATGTCAAAAGAAGAAATAGACAAGATACTCTTATATAGAAATTATCCGCAAGACCATTTGCTTAGTGGTGATGGCGCAACAGAGTCTGAGTTCAGAAGACTGTGCCCGCAATACCCTATTATACATGTCTCTTCTCACGGTAAACTGAATACGAAAGGCATCCCGTTCGGAACAGATCTGAAGCCATGCCAAAATGACTCTTCATTATCCGAGAGCACCATTGCTTTTGCCGGCATCAACACGTCTTTGGCTGATGAGGCATTCGACCCCCGAAAGCAACAGGACGGCATCCTGTCTTCGAAAGAAATGGCGGCACTTGATATGAAGGGCGTAGAGTTGGTGGTGCTGTCGTGCTGTGAGACGGGACTCGGTCAGGTGACGGCAGATGGAGTCTATGGCATACAGCGCGGATTGAAGAATGCCGGTGCCGGTGCTATCGTGCTCACGCTTTGGGAAGTGTCGGATGATGAAAACACAAACTTGTTCATGGCCGGTTTCCACAGAAGGATGAAAGAAGGGAAACCGATAGGGCAGGCTTTTAGGGAAACCAGACAGGAGGATTTCCTAAGTAAGGATGATTACAGTGTCAACCGGCCGTGCTACCGTGATGTGTTTATCCTGATAGATGCGATAGAATAAAAAAAAGAGATGGAGGCCGTGCCGAAAATGGTGGCTTCCATCTCTTATATTCTAGGCAGTCTTATAGATTAACTATTATTAGTTGGTAACCAGTACATAGCGGTTGTAGACCCTACCAAGATTCTTGATTTTGATATAGAATACACCTGTCCAGCGAGGATTGAAAGCAGCGACACAATCGTCAGAACTGTCGGTATCAGAATCAATTAGATTGCCATTCTCGTCGTAAACGTACAGGTCGAGGTCGGTATCGCCATCGCCAGAGACAACAACGTAAGCAGGCTCGCCGCCACGGAAACGGATAGTCCAGGTGTCAGTATAACCACCAAGAACTCTGTCAACAATACGCTTCGGACCACCTACAGCACCTCGCGTACTCTTCTCAGCATCTTTAATCAGTGCCAGCAATGTCTTGTTGCCGTCAGCAAACTTGGTAGCATCTTCAATTAATTTAGACTCGTCGAAAGAGAGTACGTCAGATTTTGTAATTCCTGTAGTGATTGCAGTACCATCTTCTGTCTTGGCACGACCATCAGACGCTTCTGCCAGGTTCAAACTTTTGTAAATCTGTACTGCCTGAATAAGGGGTAG
>AUXO013907352.1_pt1 | contig 10445 bp, 12 predicted proteins | sample 768731 | NCBI WGS metagenome assembly AUXO01 (sample SAMN02715735, study PRJNA202380) | gut metagenome | biome: sheep rumen | host: Ovis aries | place: New Zealand: Palmerston North | reverse complement strand
AATAGTCTGTTCCATTTAGGCTATATACTCTCAATACTTTTTCGCCCGTTAAATCAATTACATTATACACAAACGTGTCTCTTAAATTATTATTTCATTGATAATAGTATACTTTTGTGCTCCATCAGTCGTCTACCGCCCATACTTTCAGATATTCAAATGTACAAGTTAGTCATACAATATATACTCATGCTCTGTATGTTAGCGTTCTTTTCCATCATGTATTAAAATAAGCTCCCTGTTGATTCGGTCATTGGTCTAATTCGGGATAATATATCCGTATATCTTGTCAGCATGCCACTACTAGTCTTGTGTTATTATAGTTTAGTATTGCAGTTATGGCTCAATTAAATTGTACCGCTGGATTGATTGTTTCGGTACTTGATATACTCTCATCTGTCGTGTCCATATGGTCTGCGGGTCTTCATACATGTGGGTCTCATCATGATACAGCTGGGTCAATACTTACTATTCCACTATTTCACTCGTTTGTTGCTCAATACCAAAATCTTCATTGAAACATAACTCACGGACACGTTCTAGGTCAGTTTTTAACTACTGGCCCAATGTCGTTTCATCAGATCCGATTTTCACCATCAAATTCAAACTTTTTTGGTGATGTTGCTGTATTTGTAGGCAAAGCGATTACTCCATCTTGTCATAAACTTACTAATTGACATTGAGCATATCTGCCTATATATGCAGGTTCGTTAGCAAGTTTAATTCCGTGCATCTCATCATCCGTATTTATGTTTGCACTATATTGGAAACTATTTTCCAATCAGTAATACACATCTTGTGTCACCCCATCCGTCCAACTCACTTGTGTTATTTGTCATTTATTTTTTGGTTCTCATACTGCCATTTATTATCTAATAATGACTAAAATATGTTGTGTTCGCAAAACCCTCTTCTACTGGTCTTTTATCTTTATTTAGTCCATAGATATTATCGTTTAGTGTCTGCTGAAATTGCTGATAATACCATTGTGCCATTTCTGGGTTCTCTGCTTGATATAGCCTAAATGTCATATAGTCTTCGATTGCATCAAAAAAATATCGTGGTAAATTCAATGTGCTTTCATTTGTGTTTAGTGCTACTGGCTGTTCTATAAAATTGTAGTTTAATGATAGTCAGTTCTCTATATCTTCAGTAGGTGTAGGATATATCTTTATTGTATTCTTACTTGTAAACATATATCTTGGGTGTAATTCTGATATTTTCCCCCATATAGCAGGTGCTCATATTTGCTGTCATCATTGCTGTTTTAATTCATTATCTTCATACACATTATTGGTAGGTCTAATATTATAATCTGATAAATTTATAGGTTTACATACTCTATATATTGGGTTTCAGTTCTTATCTGTATGATATGCTACTCTTAGTTGTATTATACTATAAAAGTCTGGTATTCAAGCATCTCACATTGGTAATGTATAGTCTGCTACATCTTGATCTATATCTTTAAATATAGATGAAACATTTTGCATACCAGAAACATATTCCAAAATAGTCTTTTGGAATATCTGTAACCCTTTATTATACCGTGCTAATAATACATTGTTGTTTACTTGACTTGCTCCTCTCAATTCTTCTAATGCCCAATTCTGTAACCTTGTTTGTACTGTTGCCATTAAACGACTTTTTACGAAATAAATACTTACAATTTACTTATTGCCTCCAACTAGGGTACAATTTGTACCCCAGTCAGAGATATATAAGTAGACTGTCCTAAGGTCTATTGTAAAGCCTCTTGCCATTGGTAGTTTGTTCCTGCTCTTGTTTCAATTCTTACAATAAACAAGTCATTCAAAACTGCTGCTCCATACATAGACTTTCGTCATACTGTTGCTCTTTGGTTCAATGGATCTTCTGTTCCAGCTGCTCCAAATGGTTTATAGTATGTTTGAAGGTTCTGTAATGTTCAAACTCCATAAGCACCATCTCTAAATACATATGTTGGATATACTTGGAAGTCTCCACCAGCATCTGTAACTGTAAATGGTTTTACATTACTTGAAATGTAGATATCGTAGTCTACTCAAGCAGTTACGAAACCATCTTTGATACCTTTGAAGTCTTCGTAGATAAGTTTATTCAACCAAGTATTTGTAGAAGATGACTTAGCATAGTCTAAGAATACATTTGGATGCATAATTACTTTTTTCCTCTCTCCACTTTGTCCTTGTGCTGCCAAGAATGTATTTGCTTTCAATATTAAATTGAAGTCCATTACATCGGCAGCTGTTAAAGCAGCTCTTGATGTTGCTGTTCCAGCATACATTACACCAATAGATGAGTTAGCCAATGTGTCTTGAATAAATTCATCAATTATTCTTCCAGCATTGTTTGCTAATTCTCTACCTTGTGCAGCTATGATAGGTAACAAAGTTTCAACATCTAGCACATCAGATATGATAGAATAGTCTCACAATTGTACTGGTACAGCAGATACTGTTTTTACAGTATTAGTGTGTCCATCTGGTGTAACTCATTCTACCAAAGCAGCATCAGCCAAAGTTGTTCTCATAACTCATAGTCTTGGCCAAGTGATGCTTTTGTATCCTTGATGAGATGCTTTTGTTCCAAACCTCATAAATACTGTACTAGGTTCTCCATTCTCCAAGAAAGACTTTTGAAGTAAGTAAGTTAAAAAGTCGTCTACGTTACTAACATCGTTAATAACTCAAGTTGTCATAGCATTTGTAGCGGCTTGAGTTGTGCTATTTGATATAGCCACTTGCCATCTATCTGCTCAGTTAGTTGTTGCCATTGTTTTAAATTGGTTAAAGCTAAAAAGTTTTTTAAATTTTTAGCTAACTCCAACTTCTAATTATGATACCGAGACTGTGTTTTCGCAAAGTTTATCAATTCTTCACTACTCATCTCATTCAATTTCTTTGTACCAACCTCTGTAGTTGGGTTAGCTCATGCGATAACACTTTTAGCTCATATCTGTTCATTTTGCTGTGGTTGCTCAACTTGTGCCTCTACTTTTTCTACCTTCTGACTAACTTTTCAGTTTTGTCATTCATACAATGAAACCATATCGTTTATGTCAAGACTCGCATATTTTTCAGCAAATGCTCCAAAGTCTCATTCATAACCTCTACTTTTCATCGTATTTTCAAAGTAAAGTTTCTTGTCTGCAGCTCTACCAGCAATTTGTTCATCTAATTTTGCTTGTAAAGCAGCCATTTCTTGACTATGCTTTTCTCTCATTGCAGCATATCAAGACTTCTTCTGCTCTTCTGTGTTATCAAGGTTTTCCATATCAGTCATCTGATAATATATAGAATATAAAGTCGTGCTATTCTACAAACACGAATTGGGTTTTAAGTCATCAACTGGACTACAATTGATTAGTTTTACAACTTGCAACTTCGGTTGTGAATATTTGAGAGTTTTATTCACTCTTTCACTCTATCTGCTCTTGTTCCATCTTGTTTAGTTCATCTACTACTTTCTTTATCTCTTCTGGATCAGTAGTGATAACTTTTACAAGTCTTTCCATTTCTCCCATTCCTTGTACAAAACCTCCTAATACTTCATAACAAGTATATCACTCTTTCTTGGGATCCATAAAGTTATTCTTCGCAAGTGAAACAATATCTTTTTCTTGTTTCTCAATTCTTTTCTTCATACATTTACACAATACTGCCCATCCATTACTTCTCTCCAATTCTTTTACATCTTCAATTTCCTCGTTTGTAAGGTCATCAAAGTTTTTGTTCTCTTCTTTTGTTTCTTCTTCAGCAGCCTTCATATCTGCTTCCATAATTTCTTGCTCTAAAGCCATATGTTTTATTTAGTAAATAAAATACTTTTTTTGTTCTGTATTATCCGTTTCAGTGGTTTTCACCAATTCGTTTCCAAACAATACTTTACTTGGTCCATAAACAAGGTTTTATCCATAGCATCAAGTCACTCAGTCAACATTACTATGTCTTCTTGTGATAGCATACCTATATCTTTATGATATTTCCTTAGATAATTGTATATCGCTTTTCTATATATCTCTTGTTTATACCTTCTCCTTTTTATCCTATCTATGTCTTCTAATTTCACTTCTTCTCTATGAGGTTCTTCCTTTATCAATTCGTTTAATTCCCTCATAATTTTTCGTGTCATATTATTACATATTAGTTAAAAAGTTTTTTAATTTTGCTACCATCTTCATATCAACATTGTGTTTTTCCAACCATTCCTTATCTTTTCTCCGTACATCAGTTGTTAAACCATTGTTGATTAGATATTGTCTGATGTCTGCTGGCACTTTAAACATAGGTACTGGTGCAACTTGTGCCTCAAACTTTATCTGTCACTTTGGTCTCACTACTGCATTTGTTCAAACTGTTCACATTATGTTTTGTGTGTTTTCAGTTTGTTCATTTTTCACTTCTTGCTGAATGTTTGTCAGCTCGTTCTCTACTTCGTTGCTTATTTCATTTTCTACAACGGTAGTACCTACATTTTCCTCGTTTTTAACCTCATTTTCTACCATTTTCTCACCCTTTTTGATGGGTTTGTGTCATTTTTTAAAAACCATTACTATTTTTTAATAAATAAATTAACCTATTCAGTTTGATACATTCAAATTCTGCATTCATCATACATTCAATGTATCTCATTTATCTCTGCTCCAATTGACTCTACTTCATTTACTCATTCCTGTTCCACTATCTAAATTATTTACTGTGTCATAGTTTATACTGTCTTCCATTCATTCCATACCAGCCATTTTGAAGTCTGTTACCTTTGGCTGACTTGCCATATTCATATCTGTTGTTCCTAAACCTTGCTGTACCATATATTGTAATGCTTGGATAGCCCTTTGTTTAGCATCTGTATCTTCTGCTCTGTTATAATACCATAGTCTCATTTGGATATTAGCATTTTGTGGGATATAGATACTTACATCTTGGTTGAGTAGCAATACATCCATCTTACATTGATATTCCTCTGGCTGTAATTCTGTTATACTATCTATTTCGCTCTCATCCAAACCATTATAGTAGGCTATCGCTCTCCTTATGTTGTTTAATAAAAATGGTGGTGTCTTTGGATCAGATACAAGCATATTATATTGCTCAATATATGCTCATTTCTTCTCTTGATAGATAATATCTCTCAATATTGGGTCTACTATCATTATTGAGAAGTCTCCCTTTATATCATTCTTATTTACTTTCTTATATGTTCCAGATAATCAGTTATTCACTCTCCTTATTACCTTTTTGCTACTATTTCTCCGATAGTATAGCATAAAGCATCTATATAATTCAGCAAATTGCTTTGTTCCATATGCTAATATACTATTCTGTAAACTTGTTATCATATTAGCATTTATCTTTTGTATCTTACTTGCTGTTGCTGTGTTAGGGTCTGAATTATCAGATAAACCAAGTCATTGAGCAGTGGCATTCGTAAAACTCTCTGCCAATGCTTTGTTCTTTATCATTCACAAACTATTATATAAGTCTGTACTTATCTGTGTTTGTGGTAATTCATATACCATACTTGAAATAGGTTTTGTAAGGTCTCTCATTTTTACTGGATACCACCTATTCTTTATACTTTGGTTTTTTAATGTGTTTATATTGTTCAAAAATATCTGCTCATCAATGAATATGTTTCATCACATAGCCTCTCTCGTTACTTTGATTTTGTACAAATTCAATAATAATTGTTCTGTCCTATGTCAGTCTTCCACTATATTACATAGACTTGTTCATCGCCAGTCTTGTGTATCATATGCAAAACCATATACTGCTACTGGTATTATATTATTAGTCTCTGGTACATCATATATATCAAGTATGTGGTCTGCTAACATAAGTACTAAATACAATTTATTTTCTTTGCTTTCTTCATCATATATATAGGTATAGTGATAGTGTATTGTGTAATGCCCTGTATATGTGTTATAACAAGTAGATATGTTCCTCAAAAAGGCATCTTCTGTCTCCATACCATTTACATATACATCATAGTGGTTTAATATCATCTCCTTGAAGTCTTTATTAGTAGCCACTGGCAATTCCTCCAATTCTTTCCTTGTTATCACTCTATCAAAGCCAAAGAATGGATATTGGTCTACCAATAAACTACCATCATTATATGGATATACAAACCTTGGATCTATTCTCTGTACGATAGGTACATTTTTCTTTTTATTATACCCACTAAACAAAAATACTGCTTTTCAGTATTTACATACATCTTCAAGTCCCATATATCTGTCAAAGTCCCAGTGCTCATTGGTATAGTCTGTCTTAAACATATCAGTGAAATTCCTTGCTTCCATCTGATATAATACATTTTCATCTTCCCAACTTACATCTGGCTCATTTACTATACAAGTTGCTTGCATTGTTCTTGCACAACTCCAAAATATCTGACTTCTTAATAATTCATCATTTCTTTTTGTAGAATATATGTCTTTTTGAGTTTGGAATAGAGCATTTTTACTTCTATTTGCCTCATATCAGTGTCTATATTCTCACATTATTTTTTGATATAATTCATCAGTTAATTTCATTCTACCTTGAAATAGCAGTTAAATATCAACTTATTTCATCATCCATATACCTTAAATATGGATACATTCTCATTATCATTGTATCTAATAAGTCTGGACTTCTTCCTATTCTCTCTTTCATCTTCTCCTTTGGCTCTATCCTTGTCTTTCAGTCTATGCTTTTCTCATCTATATACACATTTGCCATCTCTTGGCTCAATATCTCCCAGTCCTTTTCAGCATCTATATGCTCCCATTTTACTGCTATCTCTCATTTCTGTACCTTTTCTTGCAGTAAAAATGCACATTGACTTTTCAGATTAGCATAATTCTGTTTGCTACCTGTCTCTATTGGCTTACTATTGTTTATAAACCCAGTAGAATAAGGTATTCAGTCCACAACTCATCATCATACACCATCAGCGTCTATTACTATATTCCTACTATCTATCTCATACTGTGCTTGTATTAGTAATATCGCTGTTTTTACTTCTTCAACACTACTTTTCGCATATGTCCATACTCTTGTCCAAGTGTTTCACCTCCATAAAGATAGCCTTGTCGTATCCTTACCAAACCTTGCTACATCACATATTAAATAGTAAACATCTCCTTTACTCTCGTTATCTTTTAGTCTCTGTATATCTCATTGCTTAAACAACAACCACGAATTATCATCAAAGTCTCGCTTTCCATACAATAACCTATTCCTAATTGCTGGGTTTGCTCTCTCTAAGTTCTCTATATATCATTTATCTATAAAGTCATTAGAGTAGACCAGTGATGGTATGAATATCGCTCTATCTTTGTCTTTGTGTTTACCTAGATAATACCTCTCATATACATGTCATGGGTTAGGGTTGAATGTTTCTAATACCTTACCCAATATTCCATACTCTGTATTCTTAAACCTTCATACACGAGTTTGAAGTATCTCTATTCAGTCCAATGGACATTCTGCACTTTCCTCAACAAATGCACCTGTTAATTCTAATGATCAGAACCTATTATATAAAGGGTCTTGTGGCAGATAACATCACTCTCTCAACAATATCTGACTACCATTCTTAAATGTAATAACATTAGATACATTGTTTAATTGTCATCTCATTTCATAAGGTATATTGTAGTCCCTATAAAATTTCTCTAATGATATTACAGATGTCTGCTTAATGTTCTTGATAGTGTCCCTTACTAAAGCATATCTTACTCATGGATATTGGTTACACATTCTCCATAACCATATAATACCTAGATAAGTCTTTCATCAACCTGCACCTCATCAGTATCAAATGGCTGTATGTACATTGTCCAATAATACATCAAATGCTTTCTGTTGGTTCTCTGTCAATTTTATCTCTATATTCGGCATAATAATTTGTAGGGGTGCAAAATAAAAATCAAAATTCTATTTTCTTTTTCTCATTTCTTTTAATTCCCTTAGATAGTCTTCGTATTCTTTTCTTTTTTTATTCGCTCTTCTCCTTCTGCTTTTTAATGTGTCCTTATTTGTGCTAAAAGGTTTAGCATATTCTTCTTCCTCTTCCGATGGGATCTTTTTCCCTATCCATTGTTGAAAGTCTACGAGTTTAACCTCTTCAACATTTCATCCTCATTGTCCCAACCGGTCATCTTCGTTTCAACTGTACTCTCTCAAGTATTCACATATCATTCAGAGGACAATTTTTGCTCTGTGTCAGTCGGTCATTGGCTGTTTGTTCCATCTCATTCTTTGTTTGTGTTTACTGATATAAATTGAACAACCTTACTATTGTCCACTACATCATCTACTATCTCATTGTTTGCATATCTCTTATCTCTCATTTTCAAAAACTCTAATGCTACTTTTGCATTTCATTTTCATATTTCGTTAGATACTGCAGCTCTTGCTATCAACTTTGTCCAACTCCTTGCTTGTTCCATTCTTAACTTTGCTTCTTCGTTCTCTGGTCTACTCATATAACTATAATATGTCGCTGGACTTATTCCTGCTAATACACAAGCCTCATCCACAGTAGCGTCTAGCCTAAATGCTTGCTCTAATGTGTCTAGACTATCTTCTATTACACTCTTTCTCCTAAATTTAGGCACTAGGTGTCAAACTCATCTAGTCGCTAATGTTTTCTCCTTTGGCTCTTTCATAAACTTATCATCATCTAGTGTTATATCATCTCGCTTAACCATGTTTTTTTATTTAATATAAAATTACACAAATTATTTTGTGTTTTCTGCTTTTTTTAATTTATTTATCTGATTCTCATGGACTTCTTCATGTGCGGCCCACAACTCTCTCCATTTCCTTCTAGGAGTATAAAAATTCTTTGTCTTCCATAACTCCTCATTCTCTTTAATGAGTTTTGGCAATTCTTTATATAAGTCGTATTTCTTAGCTTTATTATGAAAATAATTATACACTGCTGTCTTTAATTTCTGCAACCCTTCCTCCCCATATTTCTCTAATATACTCTTATCATACTCATCATTAGTAAGCACCTTCATTTTGGTACTTCCTCTTGGTCATGTATTGAAATTACATGTATGACATTGTGCATTTATGTTCTCTTTCATTAAACACATTGTACTATATCTCCTTGTATATCTATGTCATCATGCTAAATTCTTCCAGTCAAAGATCTTATGACAACTAACACATCTTCAATATCAGTCCGCATTTGTGTCCCTTAAACGAGCATTCTCCTGTGCTAACTCCATAGCAAATTGCAATGGCTTTTTAACAGGGCTTACTCTTTTCTTATAAATAATTGGTGGTCTATTCTCCATCTCCCTTATCTCGTTCTTCATCTTCCTTTGATACTCAACTTTCTTCTTATTTAAATATGCATTTATCTTCTTCTCATGCTTTAACCTCCTTTTCTCTATATCTCCATCTAATTTTGCTCTATACTTGTTTAATAATACATCATACCTAAATTGTGTACTCTTTTTTAACATCTCCCACTTCTTATTCCATTTATACTCTATACTTTCCTTAGTCTTTAATACCATTTAATAAAAAAAACTCGTAAAGTAAAATTACGAGTATCCCTCACTAAAAATATAGTGTTCTTTTGTCTTTCAACTAATAATTATTTATATCAAAAAAAATTTCAAGCCCATTTTTTATAATACAACATCATTTTAGAGAACGTTCTCTAATTTGGCATTCTAATACGCTATTTTTATTTAAATTATAAAATTACTCTCATACAACTATCTTACTCTCCCTATTATCATCATATAAACTCACAGCCTTCTCCTTTTTAACTCCATTTGCACCATTTCATTTTATCTGATCTAATAACTCCTTCTTCTCCATGCACCTCTTCTCGTACTCAACCCTCATCGCCTCAATACATAATTTTAGTCTCTCTCCCTTCTCTAATAAACTCATTATATACATATCCTCTATGTCTTTCGCTTTCATATACGTTTTCCCTCTCTCCTCTCCATCTACTACTAACTCTACCTCAAATACTTCACCCCTATTCTTCATCCTAGCAAATAAACTTCTGTCCTCTACATTCTTCCCTTCACTCTCCAACAACCCTCACACTGTTCCATAAACCTTTAATTCCATTCTATAACTTTTTACAAAATAAAAAAACCATCCCCAACATATTATTTAATGGTTTTTCCTTCTGCCTTTCACAATTACTACCTGCTATTGTAGTAAAAACACTACGGAATACAACACCTTTTTTGATGAAATGTAGTAAAAACACTACGGTGATATTTCCCAAAAAATAGCGAAGCATAGATATAAATATCATCCCCCCCTGCCTCATTTTGGGGGGTGGGGGTTCTATTTTTTCCTTGTTTTAACCTTGCTTTTTGTCAATTTCTGTCCACTTGTTTAATAGTTTTAAAGTGAAAATTGAAAAACGATAGGTAATACCTACAATCCTTACTTTGCATAAGTTTT
>AUXO012175463.1_pt1 | contig 10445 bp, 7 predicted proteins | sample 768731 | NCBI WGS metagenome assembly AUXO01 (sample SAMN02715735, study PRJNA202380) | gut metagenome | biome: sheep rumen | host: Ovis aries | place: New Zealand: Palmerston North | reverse complement strand
CAGTTGCAATTAGTAGCTGTTCTGACAATGATGTTTTGGATTCTACCACCAAAGCAAAAGGAAATGCCTTGATTGTTAATGCCAGTCTAAATGATGGATCACGTATCGCCACTACAGGTTCTGATGGATTTAAGAGCTTTATGCTCTATGGTTATACTAACCCAACAAGTGGAACTCCAACTTCTCTTTTTGATGTAACAGGTGATGGTATAGCTTATCAGAAAACATCAGGTACTTGGGGACTTGTAGATGCTAATTTGGCAAGCAAAGCTGTGTGGCCAAGCAGTTCTGGTGGAACATATAATTTCTATGCACTTTCCGTTGGTGGTAGTCATGAACTTGATGCATCTACTAATGGTTTAGGACTAAGCACTATAAAGAATGGTATATTCACCTATACTATGCCAAAGAATAATGATGGTACAGTGAATCTTGCAGCCCAAAAGGATATCCTTGTTGCATGCAACAATGGAGCAACTAAGGGTGAGAGTGGTGTTTTGACTTTGCCTTTCAAGCATGCTTTTGCTAAATTAACTCTTCAAATACGTTGGAATTATCAAGAGTGGATAAATAACGGTGTTACATCTCCAGCAAGTGTAATAGAAAGTAATGCTCTTTTAGTGATTGATTATGTCAAAATTCATAATATAAAGTGTAACGGTTCTTATTCTTTTACTGCTGATGATGGTAATGGCGGTAAGGGTAAATGGACTGTAGACGGAGAGAATTCTACAATAATGTTCAAATATGAAACACCAAGACGTTTTACAGCTCAAAATTATACTTTAAAAGATGAATATTTAGCAGCTCATCCTGAAGTAACTGATCCTACTGATGAAGGACTTCTTGCTGCCTGCAATGCAGATCCATTCAAGGTGCAAGATTTAAGGGTTGGTGATGAGGCCATAATGATTCTTCCACAGAAATTAGCTCTTTGGGAAAATACAGGTTCATTTGCAACAAATACATCGGGGCCATTTATAGAAATTCACTGTTGTGCATATAATACGACAGGTGCTTCTGAAGATGAAATTAAAAATATAAATTGGTGGGATGAGGGAGCTGGAGATATATTTGTTGAAGTCCTTGGTAGTCAAGATGAAACAGATAGATATATGACTTCTATATATTTCCCAATTCGTGTAAATTCAACTACTCCTTTTACTTTTGAAGCTAATAAATCATACAATTTTCGTTTAAATGTGGCAACAAGCCGTCAAGATAATGGTACAAATGCAATTAAAGGTGTTGTTGTTGATCCATCTTAAATTAATATTATAAAAGATGTTGAAAGATGTTTTTGGATATATTAATGAGAAAAGTGTTGTTATAGTTCTTGTTTCAATCATGTTGGGCTGTACAAGTTCACTTGACAATAATCAAGATGATGACAATTACAGTTTTGTGGAAATTGTTCCAACATTTCCATGGTCTAATTCGCGTGCTATATCCGATGTGATAACGGAATTTTATGTGACATCATATTCTGGTAGATCTCTAAAAGGTAGAAATATTCATTATACTTATGATGGTACTGCATGGAATGCAGATAGAGCCATAGCATGGCCTACAGGTTCTACAAAAATCAGTTTTTGGGGATTATCACAAAAAATGGATAATGTTGATGAAATTACTAATACAACAATGACGAGTACTGTTCAACGGTTTGATTATACATGTGATCCTTCTAATCCAAGAGATTTGATGTATGCAAGTACTGTGAACACAACTCAGGCTGCGCAAGGTGGAAAGGTTGCTCTTGCTTTTAATTATGCTTTAGCTAATCCTTATTTTACTTGTGTGCAGGCTATTGAAACTGAAAATGTAACTGTTGTTATTAATGAAGTTATAGTACATAATTTGAAGACAACTGGTACATTTGAATATTCAAAAACTCTAAATTCAAATGGTACATGGACATTAAATAATGACTTATATGCCAATTTTTCAAAGGTTCTTCCAAGTCCAGTGACGCTTAATCCTGACAAGGTTACAGCTGTTACCTTAACCGACAAATGGTTTTGGATGCCTCAGAGACCAACAAAATGGACTACTACAGCAACAACACCTGTTCCTATTACAACGGCTGATGCAAATCATCAATGTTATGTTGAATTGAAATGCAAAATTATTGCTAATGGAAGTTATGTCTGGGGTGGTGCTGCTGGAAGTGCAAATGAATGGGAAAGTGTGTATTATCCTTTTGGTACGAACTTTAATTCGAAAGGTTATAATAGAGCTATTAAGTTAAAATTTGACGGTGGATATTTTGATGATGGCACACCATTCAAACCACGTGAAGGCTCTGAATTCTCAATTGCTGAATGGATACAACAGGATGTGCTTGTGGAGCATTGGGAAGAGATGGAGCCAGAAGATTTAATTTTCTAATTTGTTAATTCTTAATAGATAAAAGTATGAAAAAGAAATATATAGCGCCTTCAATGAAGGTAGTGGAAATGAATGTTGAATCAGTGATTCTCGCTGGTAGTGGCGAACTCAATGTGAATCCTACTAGTACTACCAGTAATGATGGTGTTCAGTTCAATGACTTTGAGACAAGTAATATTGATTTATAAACTTTTGAATCAGTAATAGTTAAAACTATGTATACTTCTTTCTTTAGCTTTTTTAAAGCCAAATTAGCAGTATTATTAGTTTCCCTAATGGGCAGCGTAATACTATCGTCATGCAATCATGACGATAGCACGCAGCTGCCCACAAAAGAGGAAACTGACAAGCGACCTTTGAAGTTCAATGTTAATTTCCTTGGTAGTTGGCAGGTTGAAAACTCAGCCAAGTCAGCAATCTCACGAGGCACAGCTACTAACACTCTTTCTGATGCTATCTATGATTCTTTTGGTGTCTTTGCTTCCTACTACGACACAGGTGAGGAATATACACAGACACAGAATTATATGTATGACACAGAGAGTGGAGAATATATGGATGGCTGGCAAACATTCACTCCATTTGCAATGCCTCCAATAAACAAAGAGATGTCGTTCTGTAGCTATTATCCTTATCAGGCTGATGATGCCCCACAACCTTACATCACTTTTAATGGTGGTAATCGCGACTATGTGGGACATCCTTATTTCGATTTCCTCATTCCTGATTCTGTTGCTTTGCAGCCAGACCTTATGGTTGCAACATCCAGTATGTCGAGTACCGATCTTGCAGTAGGTAGTCCAATACCACTGAAGTTTACTCACATGCTTACAGCTATCAAGTTTGTCTTCGACGCATCTATTCCACATGGTTATATTCTAAAAATAAGCATAAACAACGTGTCGAAGGGTGGAAGCTTCGTTTATGGACGTATTAAAGACGGCACAGTTAATGATCCCGATTATTCATGGAGCAGTGTTAGTGCTGAAACTAAAAACTTCACACTCAATACCCGTCTTCGCACAGGTACTGGTCTTCCTGTTCCTCTTGCCGATGATCAGACATTTCTTATGATGCCGCAGCATCTTGATCAGGATGCCTCTGTAACAATCGTTTATGATAATGGTTCAAGGTTTGAGTTCACCACCTCTCTTGCTGAGAGAACATGGGAACCAGGCAAGATTGTTACTTACAATGTGAAAATCAATTCCTTGAAGACTATCAGTCTAAAGGCTACCATAGAAGATTGGATAGTTGGAGATACTTACAACTGGACATCTTCATATTAACAAAGCAGTAAGTTCTTGTATAACAACTTCGCTTCATAACATAGAATATTTTGAAATGAGAGTTTTAAACATAACATATTGGTTGATTCTGGCAGTTGCATTCATATCATGCACAACAGGTGAACAGGAACAGATGAACGAGCGACGCATCATTAGTTTCTCTGTTGACGCCGAGGTGGAGTCACGTGCTGCAACTGATGTATTAAGCAACAAGTTTTCTGTAAACAATCAGTTTGCTATTTATATCAATGAGGTTACTGCTACTCCCACTCCGAGTGTTGAATATGAGCAGCCCATGCGCTACCGCATCACCGATACAGAGGGGACAATGAAACCTGTTAATTCACCTAATCCATATTATCCAGCGAGTGGAAATCCTGTATCTGTAGTAGCAGTATTCCCATATATCGCAGTCAATGACAATCATCTCTTTGAGATACAGTCTAATCAGAATGAAAAAACGGGTTATCAGAACAGCGACCTTATGTATGCAACTCTTAGTGGAAGAAACCTCACAGGTGATCTGGTGCTCAGTTTCCGCCACCTCACAAGTAAGATAACTGTAGTGCTGACAACTTCACAAGAGAAAACCAATCTCGAATACAGCAAGGTAAGCATTATCAATACTATGACTCAGGCTGTTTTCGATGCAACAGTCAATAACTCAGTCACTGCTTCTGGTAACACAGAAAAGAAAATTCTTATATCAAACAATGGTTCTGAAGCATGTAGTGGTGTAATACTCCCTCAAAACATCAGTGCCGGCACTCGTCTTATAGAGATAGAGCTTATCTCAGGAGAAAAAGTATATGGTGTGTTGCCATCAATAATCACCTTTGAGGCAGGAAAGTCATACACCTTTAATATAGATGTTGTTGTTGACCGTGTTGCAAGTACCATAACTCTTAATAATATTGAGGTTACTGATTGGGTTGATGCCTATTCATCACCTCGTGAAATAGCAGGAGATATAACGCATTAAGCAATTCAGCATGAAGTACAAAAATATATTTCTATTGTTTTCATTCGTGATGCTTTCATCATGCAGCCACGATAACGAAACAGGCATCTCACAGTTGTCTGCCGATGAGGTAAGGTTGAGTTGTGAGGTTGCAACGTCACGTGCTGCAACTGGTGTACAAGGTAATGCGCTTGATCCTTCAACGATATTGGGAGTATTTGTTTCTCAGCCAGAAAACAATACAACATTCTATGGTTATGTCAACAAGTATTATACCAATGATGGAGTTGGCAATTTAGAGCCACTTTCGCCAACTTATTTCCCATTATCGAATGATGATGTTGATTTGGAGTTTATCGCCTATGCGCCTTGGCATACAACATATAGTATATTGAATCAGCCGCATAACTTTGCTGTTCAAACCGATCAAAGTACATCAGAAGGGTATATAAAAAGTGACTTGATGTATGGCACTCCAAAGAATGGTAATCCTGTGCACCATGTAATATCTCATGATCCAGCAAACAAAACGCAGAATGTTGTTCTTTCTATGCGTCACCTACTAAGCAAGATAACGCTCACCTTAGAGCCTCCAAGTACGTTAACGGCAGATGGTCTCGTGGGTGCTCGGGTAAAACTGAAACAGGTGGGTACGCAAGTAAAGTTTACCATTGCTGATGGTTCATTAGGCGAGGTAACTGTTCCTGCTGATGTGTTAATAGGTGAGATATCATCGGCAACTGATCTGACGGTAAGCGGACTAATTCCTCCGCAGACTGTAGTTTCTGGTTCAGCGTTCTTTGAGGTAACACTCGCTAATGGCGATGTATATGAATACGCAATTCCTTCAACTACTACACTTACCCTTGGTGGTGGTCGTAACTATCATTTTAAGATGAAGTTGAAGAGTGCTAATAAGACCGAAGTAACAATGACTATTGTTGATTGGGTAGATGTGGAAGGAGAGTACACGTTGTAGCGCGAAGCAAAGCTTCGCTATTGAATATTGAAGATTGAATATTGAAGATTAGTCGGCTACGCCGATATAATATTTCATTCTTTTCATCTTTCAATTTTACTTGAGGAGAGGCTTATTTAATAATTTATAAAACTTAAACATGAAGATTATGAAAAAATTAAGTTTAATCTTAATGAGCATTATTGCTCTTGGTATGATGACATCTTGCAGTTCAAGCAATGATGAGAATGTAAATACTGGCCCAGTATTGAAGGACGGTGTTACTAAGACCTTGACACTTAATATTAAAGGTGGAATTAGTCGTACAGTTGGTGCATTACCTGCTGATGAAGCAAAGGTAAACAACTTGCTGGTTCTTGTATATGATAACAATACCGAAGGTGAGACGGCTCAAAAATTTGAGCGTGTTGTAAAAATAGAGAATCCTGTTGTTGGTGAAGCTGCTGGGGATAAACCTAAGGTTTTCTTCAAGACAACAAATCCTTCATTCTTTGTATTGGCTAATGTTCCTTTGAATATAGCAGATGGACTTGTTGGACAGGGACTTACAGCGTTTCAGGCACTTACTGCATCTTTGGATATCACATCAATAGATGGTACATCTAATGGTGCTTCTCAGATATCTACAGCTCTGCCAATGGTTGGTTCTACTTCAACTATTACAAATGTAGGGGAGAACTCTTTTACTGCAGACATTCCTCTCTATCGTATGGTATCACGTGTTGTGCTTAATAGTTTCACGACTAATTACGCCGGAGCTTCAGAAGGTGCATCATTCACAGTAGATGAGGTATTCTTGTATAATGTTAATTCAACATCTACATTTGCTAATACAGATATCACATCAGATACAAAAGCTTCTTTGCGTGGTGAACCAACAACGGGTACACCTTGTGTTGGTCTGAATCTGGCAGATGAAGCAAACAGTGGCACAGTTTCTAATCTTCCTCTCGCACAATACATGATTAATAGTTTCACATCTGCAGCTCCTTATTCATCTTCTACTCCTGTTTATTTCTATGTTTTCCCAAATAAGTCATCTGTCTATGGTAACAAGACCAAGCTTATCATAAAGGGTACATATCATGCAAGTAGTGCTGATGTAACAGGTACAACAAAGTATTATGTATGCGTTGTGAATGCAGCACCTGAAGCAGGAAAGATTGGCTACGGTGATAATCCTATAGCTGATGCTGGTACAGGTACTATTGGTGCAAACCGCACATATTCTATAAACATCACAGCTGTAGGTGCTCCTGTTGATGAACCAAAGGCTGGTTCAAGTGAAGATCCTACATCAGAGGGTGCAAGCAATATAGAGATGACTGTTTCGGTTACTCCATGGGCTGCTAATATTGTGCAGAACGTAACACTATAATGCGCAAAGCGCTAAAAAAAAACAAAGAAAACCCCTCAAAGCATAATGATGCCTTTGGCATCTATGCAAGAAAAAAGCCTTTGTGCTTATGAAAACAAGTTTTCAAAGCCCTTGCCTTTTCTCTGCACTATCGCAAGCGATAGTAACATGCTTTGAGAAAAACCATTAAAACCTTATACTGAGTTTAGATACTATTATCTCTATTTCGTTAAGGTTTTCTTTTAAAAAGCACGCTTCGCGTGTGAAATAAAGAACTAAAAATCAAGTCCCAAAACTCTCTGGGAGGTATCCATCCCTTAGGGATGGCTCCCTCCCTGAAGGGGAGGGCGGGGGGTGAGGTCGTAATATGAAAAAGATATTTTCTTACATACTCGCAATCGTGGCAATGGCTGCAGGCCTTGCTTCTTGTTCAAATGATGTTACTTCGTCAGTTGAAAAGAAGAATAAGGATGTAGTTATCTCTGTTCGTTTGGACAGGGCAGAGATGACGCGTTTCATGGGCGATCCTAATGCCACCGATGAAGACAGCCATAGTATCGATGCTAAGGTTAGTAGTTTGTCGTTTCTTGTTTTCGATGAAAACGGAACACTTATCACCTTGCATAATGACACATATGTTGAGGGCAAGACATATCGTTTTAACACAACAACAGCAGCTAACGAAATGCTTATCTTGGCAAATATTTCTTCTAATATTATACATTCAATAAACTCCAAATACGACCTAGTAAACAATGGTATTCTCAGTCTTGATGCAGATCAGTATTCCGCAATACCAATGGTTGGTAATACCCCCATCAGTATCACGGAACAGATGGATAATGAGAATCCTTTTACACAAGCAATATCACTGAAACGCTTGTTTGCTCGTGTTGGAGTGAGTAATATAACCTTGGATATTCCTTCAGAAGAATCGTTCATACCAAAGGAAATCTTTGTGTATCGTGTTAATGAAAAGCATTGCATTTATGATTTCTCGGCAGAAAATCCATGGGTAGGCTCATCTTATTCTGATTTCACCGAACTGCAAGATGGGGATATTATTATCAAGGGGGCTACTGGAGAGACAAGTATTTCAGGCAGTATGCCTGTTCTCAGTAGCGGATATGACGACATCACATTGCCTCAGAGTGGCGACAGAAACACATGGCAGTATTTCTATGTGTTCCCTCACGATGCCACTCATCCCACGCGAATGGTTCTCAAGGGTATATATACTGATTCAAATAATAACGAGTCGGTGGTGTATTATCCAGTAATAATGAACCACGTGTACAACTCAATAAGTGTTGGCAACACATCATATACCGATGCAGCCAATTATGCTGATGATTCGAAGCTTGAGGCAAACAAGAGCTATCTGCTCAACCTGACAATAAAGGGCAAGGGGGCCATCTCTCCTGCCAGTGATGCACCACGTGGTTCAACAGTTGATATTAATTTCACCGTTGGCAACTACTCACTTGCCAGTCAGGTGTCAGAGGTTCAACTTGAAGAAGATGACAGGGAACTGTCCTTCAACGTAACAATCAGCATTGTTAGTTACAAGGAGGCAAAGCAGAGTACAACGATATAGTGGGCAGCCTCTCCCATCCCTCCACAGTAGGGAAGGGCTAACTAACAGGATGAGTTCATTGCTGCAAAAGTTCAATGTTCAAATCTCAAACCTCAAAATTCAAAGGTTATAAAAACTTATCATAAAGTTCAAATCTCAAACCTCAAAGTTCAAAGGTTAAAAACTTAACAGAAATAATTATATGAAGCAATCAACTTTGATAACATTGATAATCGGTAGTCTGTTGGCTATGATGGCTCTGTTGGCAGTATCTTGTTCATCATCTGATGCTGTTACTGATGTAGGCTTGCGTCCTACCGATGGTAACAATCTTGTGGTGTACATAGGTACGACAGCCAACAATTACAGTCGTGCTGTTGCACATACCGATCCTGGTACCGATGTTGAAAACACAATCAACAAGACCACTTTGCTCATCTTTGGAGCCAATGGTGTAGCTAAGACTATTCAGGAGGTAGAGCCTCAGAATCAGCTTATCAACACCCGTGTGCCTAATCTTGCAGCCAACGATCAGGTGTTTCTTGCAATCAATGTTCCATCAAGTGTGTTCTCAACCGTTAGCCGTAAGGTAGATTTCGATGAGATACTTATAGATATCGACCGTGCCATCCTTGGTGATGCCACCGACAAGACTATTGCCAATCCAGCCGGAGCACCAATGTTTGGCAAGGCCAACCTTGAGGCTGTGCCAAACGAAACAGATATGTTCCGTGCTGCAGTCCCAGTTAATCACATGCTGGCAAAGGTTACATTGAACACCATTACAGCCTCGCTCGAAGGCGATGCTGAGTTCACCCCTACTGAGGTGTATCTAAAGAACGTGCCTCCATACCTGTATCTTGAAACTGCCGAGTCGGCAGCAGCTCAGGATTACCGTTTCTTTAATAACGAAGGTGGTATATTTTATCAAGGCGAATCAGCTAATGCTGAATATTTCAAGACATATTTAGGTAGTGGCATTAATCTTGGAGGCTATACTCCAACTAACCGCACTCTCACCAGTACGGCTTCCACATGGAATGAAACATCTCCAGCAATGGTTTTCTACACCATGCCTAACAACCCTGCTACTCCAACTATGTTGGTTGTAAAGGGTGTTTACAAACCTGCAAATTCAGAAGAGTCAAAGACTGTTAAGTATTCTATTTATCTGAATCATAATACCAATAGTAATATTGTTCCTAATGGTGGTCCATACAGCAAGCAACTTTATCCTAACTATAACTATAGTGTTGACTTGTTCATAAAGAATGCTTCAATAGACAATATTGATCCAACACCTGGTGTTGACTATCAATACTATATCAAGGTTACTGAGGACTATACCTTTGGTACTTTGCAGTCTATTAATGCCGTTTTCCAACCTAACGAACGTAAGAATCAGGATGAGACTTCTGGCAATCAGCAAGTTGCAGGCAGCATGAATATTAATGGTCCAGACATAGCTGACTCTCATGAAACGTACGATTTTCTCAGCGACCTCTCTGTGGGCAACTTCCTCTTCAGCGACGGCACATGGGGTAGTGTTACCAACTATCCAGCTAAGACACCTGTAGCTATTATCTTTAGCACTACAACATCATCTAATGATCAAAGTCATTCACCTGCATATATCCATGGTTATGCTATGGCTCTTAGAGATATAGATAACTCTTTTGCTTGGGGCTCATCGGTGAATATTTCGAATGTTACTGATCTTACTGGTGAAGGTAATGACGATAGAAACCAAGATATTGATGGCTATACAAACACTTACAAAGAAGAGGGTAAGGCTGCTGCCGATGCTGCACGCACATGGACAGGTGTTGCTGCTCCAGATGGCACAAGTGGTTGGTTCCTGCCAAGTGCAGGTCAGTGGTTTCTCATACTCA
>AUXO011977797.1_pt1 | contig 10445 bp, 8 predicted proteins | sample 768731 | NCBI WGS metagenome assembly AUXO01 (sample SAMN02715735, study PRJNA202380) | gut metagenome | biome: sheep rumen | host: Ovis aries | place: New Zealand: Palmerston North | reverse complement strand
GTATCATTTTTCCAAACAGTTCAAGAACATTGTCGGTATTTCACCTTCTGTATTCGTCAAACAGGCAGCGGATCCCAACCGTCCCAAAAAGCCGCGTAAACGGAAAAGAAAAGATGCGGCGGCGGAAGAGAACGCAGCTACATAAACTGCTTCAAACAAAAAACCTGACGCACGCGTCAGGTTTTTTTAAAGCAATCGGGGATGGCTCATGCGCCATCCCCGCTGATGAGCTGCAGCTCCGGTCACCTTACATCTGTCAAAGCAGATGAGAAAGGCAAGGTCACTGCAACCACGGCTTCCGCACTTCAAATCCGAACAATGATCTGAAGTACTTTTATATTATACGCCTTATTTTTTCAGATTGCAAGAGGCAGTTTCGTATGTTTACCCTGTGACGATCCGGCGTAATACCCGGGTTTTGCACGGTTATGTCAGGCATTATGCCAGCCCTCAGCCTTCCGGATATCCCTTCCGGGCTCCGTCCGGAATCCGAACGATCTGCTTCCGATACAGGATTTTGTCTGGAAAAGGGGAGAATTACATTCTCTCCGGTGCCTCAATGCCGATGAGGTAAAGACCGGTACGGATCACATTCTTCGTGGCCTTTGTCAGTGCCACCCTTGCAGCTGTACCCGCCAGGTCATCATCCAGAATACGGTGTTCATAATAGAACCGGTTGTAGGCCTGTGCAATATCCGTTACTGCACGGGTGATCATGAAGGGTTCATACTTATCCGCTGCCTCCCTGACCACATCCGGGAAGCGGGAGATCAGGCGGAGAAGCTGCTGTGCCTCATCATTGGTCAGAACTTCGGGGTTCATCTGCGGCAGATCCAGTTCTTCTGCCTTGCGCAGCAGGGAGCAGCAGCGTGCATGCGTATACTGCACATACGGTCCGGATTCCCCGTCAAAATTCATGGCACGGTCCCAGCGGAAGTCGATATCCTTGATGCGGCTGTTGCTCAGATCCGTATAAATGACAGCACCGATACCCACCTGCCGGGCCACGGTTTCCTTGTTTTCCAGGTTCGGGCTCTTCTCCTCGATGATCTTCAGTGCCTTCTCCTGTGCCTGCTTCAGAAGGTCCTCAAGGTACACCACTGTTCCCTTCCGGGTCGAGAGTGTTTCTCCCTCAAAGGAGATCATACCAAAGGCCACGTGTACGCAGTCCTTCGCCCATTCATATCCCATCTTTTCCAGCACTCTGAAAAACTGACGGAAATGCAGATCCTGCTGATAGGCAACCACATACAGACATTTGGTAAAATGATAGGTATCATGCCGGTAGATCGCCGCAGCCAGGTCTCTTGTAGCATACAGTGTTGCCCCGTCCTTCTTCAGGATCAGGCATGGCGGCATCTTGTCTTCTGTAAGGTCCACAATGCTTGCGCCCTCAGAAACCGTAAGCAGATTCTTCTCCCTGAGTTCATCAATGACCCGGTCCATTTTGTCATTGTAGAAACTCTCTCCGGCATAACTGTCAAAGGTAACGCCGAGAAGATCATAAATCCGTGCCGTGTCCCGGAGCGTCAGGTCCTTGAACCAGTTGAATATCCGAAGTGCCTCTTCATCGCCATCTTCGATCTTCTTGAACCAGGCCCTTCCTTCATCCTCCAGTTCCGGGTTCTTTTCAGCTTCTTCGTGAAAGCGGACATACAGCCTTGTCAGTTCCTCCACGCCGCCTTGTTCCACTTCGGCCTCAGTGCCCCATTTCTTAAAGGCACAGATCATCTTGCCAAACTGTGTTCCCCAGTCACCCAGATGGTTGATGCCCACTGTCCGGTAACCCAGAAAATCATAAATTCTCTTCAGGCTGTGGCCGATCATGGTTGTGGACAGATGGCCGATGTGAAACCGTTTGGCAATATTAATGGAAGAATAGTCAAGACAGACTGTCTTTCCGTTCCCTTCATCTGAAGAGCCGTAGTTCTCCCCGGCCTTCAGAACAGCATCCAGTGTCTGGGTGGCAAAATTTACCCGGTTCAGGAAGAAATTCAGGTAACCATTTACCGCCTTTGCACTGGCCGTTTCTTCATGCTGCCAGCCATCGCTCAGGGTCTGAGCGATTTTCGGGGGCGCCATGCGCAGCGCTTTAGCCAGACGGAAACACGGGAATGCATAATCCCCCATTTCGGTATCCGGAGGAACTTCAAGCAGTCCCCGGATGGTTTCCGTATCCGGCAGCCCCTGTGCTTCCGGGAAGTTTTTCTTCAGTTCCTCCCCGATCAGCCCTGCAATCTTCGAAATCATGTCCAAATGACTCACTCCTGCTTCCAGTTTAAAACAGCTGCATTATATCACGAATCCCGTCTGCCTCAAATATAACCTTTATGCTCATGCCTTCACCTGAAACGCCTTCTGCCTGAAACCTGCAGAATGAACACATATGTCCGGGACAGAGGTGATCAATGTCATCTGTACATCAGTTTCCGGACCGTCTGCATGGCACATACGCCTCCAGGCTCCCCGTTCCGGATAAACAGCTGGCATTTCCCACTTTATGTTCAAATTTGCCTTGATACGAGTAATCATTCACCATTATCAGCATATATACTCACATAAATTAGAACTAATTTCCCACTTACTGCCGTAATTATGGTTTCACAGTTTGTTATGCTCCGCATGTCTGCCGTCTTCCGGCGTTTTCTTTCCGGCTCCGCTTCCCTGTCAGGATAAAGATGCGCTTCAGGCGGTCTTGGCATTTTCTTTTCTGAAGCCATACCTCCGGATCTGCAATTGATTCATCATTCCACAGCCCATCAGCGCAGGTTTCAGTCTGAATCCTCTATGATCATGTTTCCATACATATCAAGATATTCTTCCAGACAGAGGTTTTCGTCCCGCATGATCAGACTGTGCTCTTTACCCACATAGCGTATATGCCAGGGCTCCGCCAGAAAACCTGTCAGGTTCTTCTTCTCTTCTGTATAGCGGATAACAAAGCCATACTCCCAGCAGTGTTCGGCAAGCCACTTGGACTGACTTGTGGATCCAAAGCTTTTCCCCGGTATTGTCATATCAAAGGCAAGTCCGATATGGTGTTCACTGGTTCCCGGATCTGCCACGGTTTTCCGGGTAGCCGATATAGCCTTTGAACGCGATAGACCGTTTTTCTCCATATATGTACGGACCTGTCTGTCAAACAGGTACTGCTGTTCCCCGGTTGTTCTGTATGCGGCACTGATCTGCCAGTTCCCTTCCCCCTGGGCTATGGCGTCCTCAAGCATAGGAAGCAGCGCATCCACTGCTTCCTTTTCCGCATACATGGAATCGTATTTGATCCTGACAATCTCAGATGGGCAATATGTGTTCAGTTCAACCAGCTCATACGGCTCATAGCCCTCCGACAGAGGAACAGTCTTGTTAACCAGCAAAGGAAAGCCGCCCGGCTCATACATTTTTGTCCGGGCAGCTTCTTCAGAATCCGAGACTTCTTCGGAATTCGAAACTTCTTCACTGGGTTCTGCAACGGGAACAGGTGTCACCACCGGCGTTGGAACAGGTTCTGTATATGCTCTGGCTCTGTCCGAATACAGTATTGCATATGTAACAGCTCCCGCAATCCCATCCGGTTCCAGTCCGTTCTGACTCTGAAAACTGATTAATGCATCTTCTGTTGCTGCACCGAAAACGCCGTCGATATTTCCAGGGTTATATCCAAGCTCCTGAAGACGGGTCTGCAGCTGAATCACAGCATTCCCGATGGATCCCATCCGCAGTGCCGGCACCTGGGTTGCCGCGGAGGGATCCGGCGTTACCACCAGAACATTTCCATAGAGTGGCGTCGGACTTGGTGTCATAGCCATTTCCATACGGACTCTGGGATACAGATCCGCCGCCTTCATTCCAAATATAACCGTTATGATTACAAAGACTGCAAGGAAAACGACAGACAGAATTGTTTTCAGATTTTTCATAGACCTTCCTTTCTCAACAGCTGCCTCCGGACAGCACATTGCGAAGGCATCTTGTCACCCGGCCGGTTCCGGTATCTTTTGTATTCTGAAAAATCAGAATTGTTCTTCCGCTGGAAGGAAGATTGGCAAAGTATGTACCCAGCCATCCGTCCCATCCATATTCTCCCTTCTCCGCAAAGGAGGGCGTTCTGCCAGGATCCACACAGATACGCATCAGCCGCCCGTAGGCATACCCTGTCAGGCTCTGCCATCCGGTATCATCAATCTGGGGCTGTGTCATCCATTCCACCGTTTCTTTCCGGAGAATACGGCGCCCCTGATATACACCGCCCTGCATCAGCATGGTTGCAAAGGCTGCATAATCATCCAGGGTGGAAACCAGGCCGGCACCGCCTGAGGCAAAAGCCGGCGGAACATCATGATCCCGTACGCAGAGATGATGGACTCTGTAGGGTATGGGACCATTTTCCGTACGCTGATAACAGGTTACCAGCCGGTCCTTTTTCTCTGGCGGTACATAAAATGCAGTATCCTTCATATTCAGCGGCTCAAAGAACGTCTCTTTCAGAAAATCCGCGAAAGACATCCCGCTCACAATTTCAACAATTGCTCCCAGCACATCCGCACTCGTACCATAGCGGAAAGCCGTTCCCGGCTGAAAGGCGAGGGGACACTTTCCCATCTGATCCGCCATTTCCACTGTTGTAAATCCTGTCCCGGCGTCCATCTTCTCATCATTCATCATGAAAAGATCTGCCATAGACTGACCGGCCGGATCAGCATCAGGGTAGGGGAGTCCTGACATCATTCCCATCAGGTCCAGGACTGTTACCGGCCTTATCACCGGTATTTGTTCGCCATCTTTCCAGACCTTCTGATCCGCAAAATTCGGCAGATACCGCCTGACTTCATCCAGAAGATCCAGTTTTCCTCTTTCTGCCAGAACCATGACAGCAGCTGCAGTAATCGGTTTTGTCTGGCTGTATAACCTGAAAATGGAATCCCTCTGAATCGGACGACGGCTTTCTGTATCTGCAAAGCCCTCAGCCCTGTAGAGTATTTCCTCTCCGTGTTCCATAACCAGAACGGATAAACCTGCTGCTTCTCCGCAGTCTACCGCTTCCTTCATGACATCTCCTGCAAGACAGTCAATCTCTGAATGGTTCAGACGCATCTGATCACCTTCCTACCATATTTTCATTCATTGTACGATATGATCACAGATTCTGCAATTTACACCCGTTTCTGTATGTATTTTTCAGGTATTCAATTGACTTTGATTACCTATTCGCTTACACTTTTTCCAGTTTCAGAACAGAAACTTTGTAGCAATATCATTGAATCAGACAGGTGAGTGAATCAAATGACGACTCTGGGTGCACTTGAAGCCGGCGGAACGAAAATGGTTCTTGCTGTGTTTACTCCGGAAGGCAATATGCTGGATACTGTGTCCATTCCTACTGAAACACCGGAACAAACCATGCCGGAAATGATAAAATACTTTTCCGATCATCATATTTCCGCCCTGGGAATTGGCTGTTTCGGTCCTCTGGACCTGAACCCTGAATCCAAAACATATGGAAGCATCACCATGACGCCCAAACTGGCCTGGCGTATGTATCCCATTGTTTCTGAATTCAGCAAGGCACTGAATGTACCTGTTGCATTGGATACAGATGTCAATGGTGCCGCTCTTGCGGAAACTGTGCTGGGTGCAGCAAAAGGATTGTCCTCCTGCCTCTATGTTACCATTGGAACCGGTATCGGCGGCGGACTTGTTATTGATGGCAAATGCGTGCATGGTCTCATGCATCCTGAACTCGGTCACCAGCTGGTCACTCCGGACTCTGAGGATCCAAATCCTGAAGGTTTCTGTCCCTATCATAAATCCTGTCTTGAAGGGCTTGCAGCTGGACCGTCTTTTATAAAGCGCTGGGGTATTTCTGCAAAGGACCTGCCTCATAACCATATCGGCTGGAAAATCGAAGCAGAGTATCTCTCTCAGATGTGTCACAATGCCATGATGTCATTTTCTCCTGAAAAGATCATTCTTGGCGGTGGCGTCATGCAGCAGGCCTTCTTAATACCCATGATTCGTACGCGCACGCTTGAGCTTCTTGGAGGATATATTTCTTCACCCGTTATTGATCTTGGGCTGGAGGATTATATTACAGCACCTGGTCTTGGCACAAAAAGCGGAATCATGGGCGCATATCTGCTTGGTCTTCAGGCTTTGAAATAATCATTTTCGTTGGAGGTTATTATGCCGAATTTTTCTCTCAGTGATTCTGTTTTCCGTGACAGTGCCAGCGCATTTCCTACTCCTTTTCATTTGTATTCCGAAGAAGGAATCCGCAACAGAGCCAGAAAACTGAAGCAGGCTTTTTCCTGGTGCAGTGATTATCGTGAATATTTTGCTGTAAAAGCTTTGCCGAATCCATCCATCCTGCGTATCCTCAAGGAAGAGGGATGCGGTGTTGACTGCTCCAGTGAAACAGAACTGATTCTTGCACAAGCGCTTGGTTTTCACGGAAATGATATCATGTTCTCGGCTAATGCTATGCCTGATGAAGAATTTGATCATGCCCGCAGACTGGAAGCAATCGTCAATCTGGATGACATATCACATATCAGGATCCTGCAGGAGCATGGTGGTATACCTGAAACAGTCTGCTGCAGATTTAATCCTGGCGGAGATTTCAAAATCGGTACATTTGTTATGGGCAATCCGGGAGAAGCAAAATACGGCTTCACACCCGAACAGTTACTGGAAGGACTTACAGAACTGAAAAAGCTTGGAGCAAAGCATTTCGGACTTCACGCATTCCTTTCAAGCAATACCATTGATAATGCGTATTATCCTACCCTGGCAGGTATTCTCTTACATCTTGCGATAGATTTAGCGGATAAAACCGGAATGGATCCTGCGTTTATCAATCTGTCCGGAGGTATAGGAATCCCATATAAGCCTGATCAGGTTGCACCTGATATCCTTAAAATTGGTGATGAGGTGCGTAAAGTCTATTCTTCCTGTTTTGGTCAGGATGGTCCGGCCATTAAAACCGAACTTGGCCGCTGGATGACAGGACCTGAAGGCTGGCTTGTTACGCACGCAACGCATCATAAGAACACCTATCGGAATTACATTGGTCTGGATGCATGTGCTGCAAATCTCATGCGGCCAGCCATGTATGGAGCGTATCATCATATCACGGTTGTAGGAAAGGAAAATCTTCCTCATGATCATGTATATGATGTTACAGGTTCGCTCTGTGAAAATAATGACAAGTTTGCCATTGCCAGGGAATTGCCTGAAATCCATGATGGTGATCTTGTAGTTATACATGATACCGGTGCTCATGGTTATTCCATGGGGTATAACTATAATGGCCGTCTGAGATCAGCAGAAATTCTGTACTGCAGTGACGGATCATTCCGTATGATTCGACGTGCTGAAACGCCTAAAGATTATTTCTCCACGTTGGATATTGACGAATGTGCTCCTGCACTGGGGTTGTCGCCCAATCATAATGCAGCCAAATAATGATGTGGATCATTCGTCTGTAAAAAGATGGATGAAGGCAATATCCATAGGTATTATGCACAGTAAGTGATTTCAGTGCTTCCATACCAATGCAGTAGCAGCGTACTCTTATGTATACATTTATATTAGTCTTATAATGTTTTAACACATGATTACAGATAATAAAATTTTATTAATCAGCATTATGATATAATAACTTAATTGAGGTTACTGGGCTTTTCAAAAAAACCGATTTCTCTATCAATAATCAACCCTTGCCTCATTAGTATTCTGGAGGCTTTCTATGTTTCTCTCTCGTATGTCCCTCGATATGAGTCATGAGGAAACGCAGTATCTGATCCGTTCTCCTCATATTCAGCACGAGATGGTTTACAGTGCATTTCCTCCTGATTCTGGTCAGGTTTTATGGCGTGTAGATTCACTGGACGGAAGACTTTGGATTGTCATATTAAGTCGCATTCGCCCTGATTTAAACGAATTTCATCATATTTATGGGTTTCAGGGTGTTTTCCCTTCCTGGGATATTCTTGATTATGACAGTATACTCGAAGACCTTGATCTTAAGAAACCTTTATTCTTTGAATTATGCGCTTGTCCTTTTGCTTCAGTAAATTCACCCAGGGATTATCTTCAGGACTTATCATTTCTGAGAGCATATATCGTAGATCAAGGAAAGCACAGTGGCTTTGAAATCGAAAAGATTTCTTCCCTTACCAGTTGCTGGAAAATGTTTGAAAACAAATATACACTATTTGCATGGTGGAAAGGAAAACTGATTATTACAGATTTGGATTTATTTTCAGAATCTACGAAAGGTGGAATAGGCTATAACTTTCATCTTGGTGCCGGACTTCTTACCGTATCAGATAATGAAGGGTTTTAGTTAAATTCCAACAATATTATCTCAGTATCAAACGTTTTCAGATGTTACAACTGTAAGTATTCCTAATGAGACTTACTGCAATCTGTTACTTTCTTTGGATGAAAAGATCTTAAAAGTGCTTGAATTCAGGCACTTTTAAGATCTTTTCTTATCGATTAACAGATATATTGATCTCAAAATACCATATTAACTTCTAATAGTATGATAGGTTATGTAGTCATAAATGTTTCACGTGAAACAATTCGTTGAAGTCACTTATATTACCTAATCATACTTATGGCAGCTTGAAATGTTTCACGTGAAACATTATTGAAATCGCTGCTGTTGTCTGATTCGTCTAATTATAATTCATGAACATTTTGCGTTAAACATGATACTATTATCAATTCTGTTATCATTATATTTAACACAAGCTCCGTAAATTTTTGGTTTGGGTTGAATAATTGCGTCCATCTGTTAGACGATGTCAAAATATTCCAATGGCGTCAACCTAACAAGTAATGATATAAATTCGGGGCTGCATCATAAACTATTATGATCTATTCTTGTACAATGTTCGTATTTTAATGATTTACATTCATAACTGCTTATGATTGACTCGTGACATTCTTCCTATTATAATATGCTATCATACATGAAGGGAGAACAAGATGTCACTAGTACTGCAATATGATCCACGGGTCAATGTCACTTATGCATATCATAACGATTCACGATGGGATAAAGAGCACAAGCAGTCATCTTCAAGTCGCATTTTGATTGGGAAAGTGGATCCCGAGACGGGAAAGGTGATTCAGACATCGGGAGCGCGTCGGAAAAAGCATATAGACGAAGCAATCATTATCGAGGAAATCGATACATATAACAAGAAAATTGATGAGAAGAATAGACTTGAATCAGAATTGATGAACAGCAATGCTCAAGAGTTCCATAACATGAAAGTGCAATATGCAGAATTACAGAAAAAAGTCGATGATCTGGAGAGTGTCATGCTATCTTTTGCTGATTCGCTTAAGCTCATTTTGAAAAAATGACAATGGAACGGCATTCCAAAATTGATCCCGCTGGTGTACAATAACATTCCAATGACAACATTTGAAATTGGTGTTGCAATTGGAAGGAAGGTTGAAGCTGGAGACTTGGAGGAATATACCATGGCGTCGATTGTCTACAGGACAAACAAAGAAACTGGGGTTGTTTATGCATATCGCAGTGAATCCTATCGTGATCCTCAGACAAAGCAGCCAAGAAACAGGCGCACATACTTGGGACGAGTAGACCCGGAAACTCAAAAAATCGTCCCCAAAGCTGAGCCTGGGAAACGAAATCGTTCCAAGTTAGGAACTGCAGTAATTGAAGAAGGTAAAATATTGTCTCCAGAGATTTCAGACGTTATTGATCGCCAAAGAAATGAAATTGTCCGTCTGAATCAAGTTATCTCAGAACTTAGAGCACAATATCAGCAAATGAAACAGTCATTTGCCAGCATTCGTGATTCTATGAATCAACTCATTGATCTGTGAAGCGAGAAAAGGGCAGGAAGTACTCTACTTCCTGCCCGAAATTGTTCGAAATAAGTGGCCCTAATGAGGCGCTCAAAACCCGACTTATTTGGAGGGCTCTGCGCCTAAAGTTTCGTAAGAGCCCAATTTCCGGATATTACCTTTTTGTTGTAGAAAACGACATATTCGGCATGTAGGAGTTTCCAGATAAATGTTTAGAAGCTAACCTAAATATCAGGTATGCAAACCTAGATTATTGTATAGGAGTATGTGACATTCGTCATGTACTTTCAATGATTTCTGGTACATCCGATGATTTACAGGTTTGGATTTCATGTTAAAACCTATTATTTCCGGAGCCTGTGAATTAAGTGAGGCTTTAAAAATGTTTCACGTGAAACATTTCTGACAAGATCAATAATTTCAGAATAGATTAATGATAGTATGTGAATGTTTCACGTGAAACATTTTTTAATATGATCACTCCTTTTGCCAGAATTAGTCGATGATAGTATACAAATGTTTCACGTGAAACAATATAATAAGATTACTTCTGCATCAAAATTAATGTTAACAGCGTGAATGTTTCACGTGAATCA
>AUXO010246529.1_pt1 | contig 10445 bp, 13 predicted proteins | sample 768731 | NCBI WGS metagenome assembly AUXO01 (sample SAMN02715735, study PRJNA202380) | gut metagenome | biome: sheep rumen | host: Ovis aries | place: New Zealand: Palmerston North | reverse complement strand
ATCGTCGAAGACAAGAACGACCGTGGCATTGAACATGAAATTGCAGTCCGGAGCGTCTTCGCAGGACATTTGGAGTACGTCACTTTGGAGATCAGATGAGGCCTGACAACGAGGAACAAGTAACTGATGAACTGAAATCCCCTGTCACGTTAACGGCAGGGGATTTTATCTCAAATGCTGTATGCTTTCGCTTGTACATTATTTTCCTATTTCAAACAAATTGTGTAAATTTGCACAGTATAAAATGTAGCATATATCATGAATGAAACTAAACCTAATTACCGTGTTATCATAGCAGGAGGAAGGGATTTCTCTGATTATGAGTTGCTGAAAGAGAAATGTGATGACTTCCTCAAAGACAAGTTCCTCACTCATCAAGTGATTATGGTCAGTGGCATGGCAAGAGGTGCCGATGCGCTTGGAGTCCGCTATGCTGAGGAACGGGGTCTAATGGTCGATGAACATCCCGCCGATTGGAAGAAGAACGGACGGCCTGCTGGATATATCCGAAACGCTGAGATGGCTGATTGTGCGGATGCTCTCATCGCATTCTGGGATGGTCAGAGCCGTGGCACAAGACACATGATTACCCTGGCAAGGCAAAAAGGACTTCTGACCGCTGTCATCAGATACTGATTTGAATTTGAAGCAGATTCAAAGCCTCACTTTGTAATATAGAAGTCAGGCAATCGGTTGTGGAGTTCGAGGAGAATTTCTGCTTCAGTCCTATACCTATCAGCCAAGTCTGGTAGGTCTGATTGTGTTTCATCTGCCTTTTGTTGGAGTAAGGATGAGGCAGAAGTGATGACCGATTTGACATCTTTTCCCTCTGCCTTCATCTTTATCAGCCAGTCTATTAGTTCCTTGATGTCGTCTTTGAAATCCTTATTATCAATCGGAATCAGTCTAATTATCTTACTTCCTGCATATATGCTTCAATAGCTTTATCCCATACAATAGTTAAAGAAGAGTTATCTAGATGTGCTCTGAAGTGGATGGAATCTTTGTCTGGTAGATATTTTGATTCTATTCGGAATATCCTTGTTGTACCCTTATAGTGACAACTGACTTCCAATATGTCAAAAGAATATCTATCATTGTATTTACACCGGTAATTGTTGGTATTTCGGTCAAAATTGATATTCCTCTTGACAGTTTTTATTCTATAGTTTGCATCATTTTCCATAGGAACTCTTTTTGTGGTTTTTTCTTGCTTGGTTGAATACTTGACAATTTTCTCTACTAAAGGTTTGACTAAAGGTTTGAAACAAGTTTTGAGGAATCCTTTTATAGGATTGTCGTTCTCGCAAAAATGTTTGCAATCTTTAAACTCTGCTATAGGTCTGTTTCTTAATTCTGATAGCAACTTTCTATAGTCTGCATTGACCTGATTATGGTTTTTGCTGAGGTTAAGAGGTGGATTTAGTCCAGCGATTAGTTCGTCTTCGAATGGCTCTGGGGTGTCATTCTTCATATATGCAAGTAACAAATTGTTTTTCATCCAATCAGACAACTCCATTTCATCTTCTATACAGAACTTTTTATGTTTAGTGTCTTTCTCTTTTCGAGGAACAAATTCATATCCGAAAAGACAGCCCAAAGATTTTCTCAATGTCGAATGACTTGCGTCGTTGCCTACGAAATGCTGATGATAATCTCTTTGTCTGATATTACTGCTTGCTATACCCGTATAGATAACAAGGTGTTTTTTCCCTTCCAATTCAACTTCTGGTATATGAGGGGTGATTCCTATCTCGGGTAACTTGCTGCCTTCACGTAACAAGAAAAGATAATTACCAGCCACTTTAGGCAGTTCTATACTGTCCATAGACAAGGGGTCGAAGATGTCGAATTTTGATAGTTTCATATTACTCTGTTTTTTGGGGGTTACACAAATTTACAAAAAATAATTGACATTTTGGCCATTTCCAGGATGAATATTGCAAAATGATCGATAATCAAATCACTTTTGAGGTGGAATTGCCACCTATAGTTGCCAGAGATTGTTGAGGACGTTTCGTTCCTTATTATCCCAATTATCCCAAGAAAAGATGTTTATTTCTGATGATTAATTCAAGATTTTGTAATTGGTAAAAACGAATAATTAAATGAGAGTTTAAATTCAGACTACATTAGGCGATATCGTGCTTCTCTTTGAAAGAGAACACCGCTATGCGCGTTGTATTGGATGAGTTGCCTGACGGCCAGAACACCGTCGGCTATATTGAATCTTCGCACCTGAGACCCTTCAAAATCGGCGATATTGTATCTGTCACTGCCGAAGTAACCAGAGTTGATGGTAAGAAGATCAAGTTCAAGGTATTCGCTTATTCTTGGAAATACTGTTAAGTTAAGGCAAGCATCTGAGATTCATTGTGGATAAGGAATGGTTCATGAAGTGATCATTTTTCGTTTATCCCGGACTTAAGCGTTTTTATCAGAATTAGGTAATCATCAATATGCGTGATTATCTAAAAATCGATGAGGATGCAACGGTTAAATCTACATCCTCATCGAATTCATAGCTGGATAAACTTAATCATCCATATCCTTATTTCTTATTAATTAATAAAGTCATACCAGTTGCCAGCATATTCAACCTTAGGTTTTGTAATCCAGATATGAGATGAATATGTAGGATTATCATCATTCTCATCATTCATAACTAGGGCTAACTTTTCTGCTCTGTTTGTGAAATCTTCCTCTAATCTTCTTGAACAAGGTACTTCACCATAACCAGGAACTATCAACGCCTTGTGCCAATGTTTATTTCCGCCTCGATCGCGTAGAACAATGTGAGTGACTTGTAGCGGTCCCTTAAGCCCTAAATCTCCTTTAAGAAATATCGTTTTCATAATTGGTATGATGTTTTTTGTTATCAACCCCGAATTACTAATTCAAAAGTTTCACATTCTTCACTCTAGTTATTCTTCTAATTCGCCAATATCCCTTGGGCTGTTTGTTCCATAAGTGTTTTCTTAAGAGCAAGCTGGTTTTCAACAATCATCTCATAGTCACACTTGTTCTCTCCCATTTTGATTGACAGCACAAACAACTCCATAAAAGTCAAGAAACAAAGAAGTACGATGTAGAATAATAACGAGGCAGTGCTTTTACTTACAACTCTCATTGTTGCTTCAAGTTCTTCAATGAATCCATAAGGACGTCGGTTGATTTCATCCCTGACATTCTCTGCGACTTCCTTCTTTTCCAGTCTGAGTTGTTCTAATTGCTGAGAATAAATATTGATTTGCTCTCTATTAGCTTTCAACTGTTCTGTTAATGGATTCTCCATGGTCTCTTTGTCTACAGTCCGAATCTTAACGAATTTGTCCTTTCCGTTTTCATCTTTTCCGACATATTGTTCTTGTGTTGAAACATTGGTGAACGATATTACCGGTCTCTTCTGTATTTCCTCGTTTAAGGTTATTGTAGCATTGCTTAACGAATCCATGTCCCTGGTAATACGCTGGATGTCACTGTCGAAAATAGACAGACGCGTATTAATTGTTTCGGAAATGACAGTTTCACGACGTTCCTTTACCTCTTGTCGGATATCGTTACGAAACATAATCTGGTCAAAGATACAGGCACCTAATAATGCCATACACAAGGCAAGTAATACCCTCATAATCCCCATCAACCAGGCTTTGCCTACAGTCAAGATGATAACTCGTTCCACACACAGAATGATGAACATGAAAACTAGAGATACACAAACCTTCAAGCAGCGAGAATCAATATTTATATACCGGTCAGCAAAACAATAGCCAATAGTTCCCCAAAGTATCATCATTATACAGATAGCGGATATCAGTTTCCTGTACTGGCGATTACTCGCTTCGCCACATTCCTTCAGGATGTTCATGTCCCATCCAATGAGCATGCATCCAAGTTTCTTAAGTATCTTCATAATCTTATCAGTTTATTTGTTATTGATGAAATTTACAGCCACGGCACTCATTCCCTTCAGAAATCCTCTGCGATAGGACTCAATCATGGTCAACATCTTCGGATCATCGTTATCGAGCAATGACTGCATGTCGTTAATCTCTGCGAGATGCTCTTCGTAAGTATCACGGAGAGCTTGAAGTTTGCTGGCTGCCGAAAGAGCATAGGCCTTGCGGGCATTGTCGATGTTCACATCTGTCTCTCGAATGTCTTTCTTGTAGCGAAGTGTGATTCGTTTGAAGAGAAGTTCCAGGTCATTCCTTATGATTTTCTCTTTGGCATCACGATAAGTGACATCGCTGTTTACCAAAGCATCTTGGAATCCTTCCTCTTCAAAGTTCTTGTGGATGAAGTTGTAGATGATGTCAATAGGCATTCCTGTTCCCCATGTGATGGTGATGAACTGGTTCTTCTCATCGGCCTTCTTCTCCTCCTTGATAGGAATCATTGTGGCCTCATGATTACCTTGTGGCTGATTCTCCACCTCTGGTACTACATCACTGTTAGCGACTTTTTTTGCGCCGAAAAAATTTAAAATTTCCATGTTTTTTGATGTTTTTTAATTATGTTATTATTTGGCAATTTCTATAACTGTATAATCGAAGAATCATCATTTTCTTTTGTTCTTCTACTCTTAATGTCTTTATCATAAGAAAGGTTAACAATTTGGCAATAAAAAAGAGCGAAGTTTTAATTACTCCGCTCTTTTTTTACTTTTCAAGGCTGATAATCCATTTGCTCCTAGAAAGAAGCCATTCGTCTAAGATGAAATCATCCATTTTAATTTCCATTCTGATCCATATGCTGCTTGATTTCAGCGGCGATTCCTAAAATCATGGCCTCAGTGATTTCGTGTTTGTACCCCAACTTCTCAGCCACAAGTTTGCATAAGAGAAGTTCTTTTTCGTCGATATCTCCATCACTCATCATCAACAACACCATATCTTTGATATAGCGAAGCTTAGTCTCCTCATCTTGTGGCATGACAAAATCAACAGAGCTTGGGTTCTCAAGACATCTCTTGAAATCATCTTCTGAAAGTCCTTCACGGGTCATAACAACTGCGATTGCGGCGAGCTCATTTTTATCAACGACACCGTCTGCCGCCGTCAACATGACAAGATTCTTCAGATGAGCCAGTTTGGCTCTTTCTGTTCTGGATTTGAATAAATCTGAAAACTTCATAATTATTGTGGTTTATTATTTAGAAAATGTTGTTCAATTGACAAGTATTTACCATTTTGTTTATAGTACGAACAATTGATAAACTATGGATAGAAATCCTATTATTTGCTCTTACTTGATGTAGTAATCTATATCAACATCTCTTTCAATCATGTGAAGTACGCAATGAGTAATGGTTTGACCATCATGATAAATAGTCATTCCATAATTCTCAAAAGTAGCATCATTCATTGGAACACCCATAGCGACAGCGGTTTTGTCATATCCGTAACCACGTAATCCCACTTTATCGCTTGATGTTGAGATAACTCTCATAGGTTTTGCTCCCATTGTTATTGCTCCCCAAGTACCGGGAGTGGCATCAGGATTCTTTATTGTTACAGAATAGCCAATGCCTCCTGAGATGTTTTTTTCAATCACAATGTCGCGGTTGCAACCAACTTGTTCACCTCTGACTGGAAATCCATCTTCATATCTTTGGTGAGTGTTTGAATGGAAAGTGAATGATTCTTCGGCAGGGTTGTTATCTCCCTGAATTAAGGCTTGCAATATTGTCTGTCCTTTCTGTGAAGAACCAAATAATAAATCTAAAAATCCCATATGTTTATTTATTTAAGTTTGAAAGCTCTTATATAGTTTTGAAATAAGTGATATCGCACATTTGCTTACAAATATATTATAAAACAATGCAAAAAAGTCTATTGTTAGTTTCGCAAGGCTTGTGAATTCTATAAATCACATTCCCAAGTAACATTTTTTCGAGGTAAGGCTATAGTTTTTGACTCTCCTCTGTTACCAGAGATGGAACAAAAACTCTCAAGACCACGAGGAAGTAAACTCTTGAATATACGATTGACCTTCGTGCATTTCTCATTGATGGAGTTCATCGTGGGATTAGTAACATCCTCAATGCTCTTCCTTGCCCTATCCGTCCAACCTTGTGGACGTAACCGACCATATATGTTCATCAACTCTTCTTTATAGTCAGGCAGACATTTTATAGGAATGCCTTCAGGGTGTTTGAGGAACAACAGATATACAGACTTTAGAAGAGGTTCCATCGTGACTTGCTCAATTTTATTATAATGCAGCATAATCTGGTAATCCTCTGTAATCACAAGTTTTGGTAATGCTACTTCATCGAAGATAATGGCCTCTATTTCCGATTCATTAACGCCATAGGATCTTAATCGTTGAACTTTTGTCCTTACTTCATCAATGAGTAATGAGCAGAAAAGTGCTCTTACTTCATTGTGAATGAATAGTTTAGTTTCCTTCTCCATAATTGTTATTACTTACTGATATATATTCAAAAATAATTTATCGTTATCTTATTCTTATCAATGTAATGATAGTTTGTTTTTCTTTGAATGAATAACGCATTTTCAGTTATGCTTTTGTTGAGCGTCAGTTTGGTATCTTTTGAGAAGATCCTCGGTGATGTAGTAATGCGTTCTTTTCTATTCTATTAGTGTTTCTTTTGTCCCTTTATGAAGAAAATGCCGCTCAGGTTAACAAATCTTGGTGATTATGATATTGAAAAAGAATGAGAGGTAATCAATCATTTTGAAAGACTAATTTCCAATTCCCCATCAATCTAACAACCAATATCTTCTATTACAGATGATATGACTAGAAAAAATAGAATATAAAGATTGTTTTTTATATATTTGGTGCATAAATGCAAACTATTTTGTATTTTTGTGGATTAAAAATAAAATCAAATTATGACTACAATTATTATTCTACTGGTTGTACTGCTGTTAGCGTTTTTAGTTATTCCTTTCACAAGACAAATCATGCTTGATAAGTGTGAATTAGCAAGAAACCCTATTAACAAGAAATTTGAGATTCTTGCGTCAATGATCAATGATGCCATGATGAGAGGCAGGGGGAAGATAACATTATTTGATGATAATCCTCGCCTAATGAATATGATGTCAGATGATATGCAGAATATGCTTGTTCAATTCTATTATAGTACAGGCAATCTGACTATTTATCTGAAATACAAATATTTCCATAAAGAAATGGTGTACGAAAAGCAATTCAATGGTCTAAGAAATATTACAGTCTTCCAACAGAAAGACATAGCCAATGAATTCGTCGAGGTGGCAAGAAAGAAGATACTTGAACATCAACAGAAAACAATTTCCCATGATGCTAGCACTATGAATGGCATAAATGTGATTGAACCTACTGACAGTGATCCCACATCTGTTATTTCCAACATGTATAGGGATTTAACAGAAAGCCAGAAAAAATCTCTTGTCAACCTCATGTACATGATAGCCCAAAAAGGTGGGGTTGATGAATTCCGTATCAGAAACTCAACCGTCTTTTTACAACAAGTGCTCACGCTGAATATACCTCTGAATAATTGTTTGGAACAGTATAAACAATATGGTGAACAACGTATCTATGAGGATCTTGGTAAGGTTGAAGATTCCATCATGGATATGATTGTCCTGGAGTCTTTCTCTATGATAATGGAATTGGACCAAGATGATAACGGACAACTAGAGAATAGCTTTTTCAGCACTTTCGAACACCTTGGTTATACAGAAGAGAAAATAAAGAATGTCATACAGAAGATGCTGGCACTCCAAAAATTATTCGGCCAATGAGAAATTTATTCTTGAATATTATGTTCCTATTCACTTTCTGCCCAGTTTTTTCGGAGAACATAGCGCTACTGATTGGAGTAGGCAAATATGCGCCTGAAAGCGGATGGAGAGATATCAGCTCTTCAAATGATTTGGAAATATTGAGGAAGCATCTTCCGGCTTCCTTTAAGATTAATACCCTTGAAGACACTAATGCCACTTATAACAATATTCTCATTTCTTTGAATTCTCTTGAAAATCAATTGTCTCCTGGCGACACCGTCCTCATTCATTTCTCAGGTCACGGGCAGCAAATGATTAGTGAAGACAGTGACGAACCCGATGGGTTGGATGAAGCGTTAGTCCCATACGATGCTCTGAATAAGAAAAGTCCTGTATATGATGGCAGTCATCATATTCGAGATAATGAACTTGGTGTCATTGTCCGTAAGTTGAGGAAAAAGTTAGGTGATGGAGGACTACTGGTTGTTACTGTTGATGCTTGTTTCAGCGATTCTATGGATAAAGGGGATGATTCATCTGATGTTATCTACCGTGGAGGAGCAGATATCTTTGGTTTCGAAGATTTGGACGATGAACAGAAAAATGCCATCATGAAGAATCGTAAACACGAGGATAATGATATTGTCGATATCAATCTTGCTGATGCTTCTGATGTAATTGTCATCAGTGCTTGCAAGACGTTCCAACGTAACAGGGAAATCATCGAAGATGGAGTAGGTTATGGTCCTTTATCTTACGCTATGGCAATGTCTTTCATTGAAGAGGATTTCTCGAACATAAAGGTATGGCTTAATAGGGTACTTGACATGATGGAAAAAGTCGCTTTTTTTCAAGACCCACAAATAAGGACAACCCTTGACTACGAAGAAAACGATTCATTACTTAGCAATACCTCAAATAGTGCTTTATCAGAAGATACTAATGGACAACAGTTCTTTTGGGTGATTATCGCTGTTTTACTCATTCTCATTTGTATAACATATGGAAGAAGAAAAAAGAACAAATAATAAACCGCCTCGTAAGTTGGTCGTGCAACTGTTCCTTTTCATGATGCTTGTTTTTCAAATGATTGGGCAGTTGTTTACCAGCTTTAAATCTATACTTAACGACCCTTTTAATCTTGATGATAGAGGTCTGAACCTTATCTGGTTACTTGTCAACGGACTAGCATATATTTATTCTTTCCTGGCAATCTATAAATCCCTGCAAAGAAAGACTTATAGCATACTCATGCTGAAATTGTCAGTATTTTATATTCTAGTAGCTTTATTTGTCAGGCTTTTAAGAGCAATTCCTACCATTTCAGTTCCTCTTCTCTTACTGCCCTCAGCAATCGCTGTTTTATTCTGTTTTGTTTTTTACATGTATTTATTCAGGTCCAAGAAACTACTGATCTACTTACCAAAGGAAGAGAGGAGAGTCGGTATATGGGGATGGGTAGGTATAGCTATTTACATTACAGCAATAACCCTGTTCTCATGGGTCACAAAAGGCTATTTACAGCTTTGGAATCACAGTAAACCCCTACCGGTTGAAGAAGTAATGACAACTGTAGATGAAGTAACCGACGGCGTTGTTGCTTTCACTCCTGGCAATAGTTGGGAACAGGATTCTATCATTGTTAATCAGGATAACCGTTATCAGTTTTTATATATTTCCAGTGACTCGTGTCGAATCTGTATTTCTTCTGCAGTAGGGGAATGTAAAAGCAGAATCGATTATTATCAGATTCTATGCCAGGTGTTTAATTCAGACAATGTTATCCTTAACGAAATAGCATATATGGATACACTTATTGAGGGACGTAGATGTTATTCAAATACATATTCTTGCCTTGGTGAAGGAGATACCATCTATTGGACTTTCTCTTCATTGAAGGATAAAGACAGTTTCAAGATACTAACTTTCTTTAGTTTTGGCAAAAACATAGACGGACAATCAAATGAGGAGATTGTTAAGTTCATGCAGAATGTACGATTCCAATTAGAAAAGCGAAGCGTGATGAATTAGTGAGTAGATAAGATATATAATGATAAGCAAGAGGCTAAACATGAATATTCTGTATATAACAGAAGACGTTATGATTTGTGAGAAGCGCTCTTTTACGGAACGTTTCCAGCCTTTGCCTTTTACGCAGTGATCGTACATGATCACAAAAAACAGTAAAGACAAAAGAAAGAATGCAATATTCTCAAATATTTGAATGTAATTTATATTCATAATGCAAAAGTATGGAAATTAAACGAGTTAAAGGAGATAATAAAGATAAAATTTCGTGGAAAGATGGCCTTTTCATGAATATATACTATTTTTTATCGCTCTATAAAATGCTTGCGTTATTGATTCTTGGTGTTGGATTGGCAGGCTTAATGATTATTCTCGCACTCGACTATATGGCTCCTACAGAGTTGGGGGCATTGGACAAGAAAGCAACGCTTGGACTATTTGATGCCCTCCAAAGTTCCAATCGACACCAAGAGGCTATCATGTTGATGGAATATAAGATGAACTCGGTATTTAAAGATGATCCTAATGAATTATTATATAAGACTAAGCTGTCAGACTCTTATATTCATGTAGGAGATTATAGTAAGGCGGAAAAAATGCTACTTGATGTCATTGAGGAATACGATGATTTACAACCATCAACCAATTCAGACATCACTCAATTGTCTCCGA
>AUXO014067634.1_pt1 | contig 10446 bp, 10 predicted proteins | sample 768731 | NCBI WGS metagenome assembly AUXO01 (sample SAMN02715735, study PRJNA202380) | gut metagenome | biome: sheep rumen | host: Ovis aries | place: New Zealand: Palmerston North | reverse complement strand
GTTCGCGGAGGTGGCGGAACGGCAGACGCGCACGGTTCAGGTCCGTGTGAGCTAACACTCGTGAGGGTTCAAATCCCTTTCTCCGCACGTGGCATCAGACTTTTGTCTGATGCCTTTTTTCTTGTCCATTTAGGCGCATAACAAAAAAGGAAGACAAATTGTCCTCCTTTTTTCTTCCTATCCTTATTTCATTCAGCCGCGCAGTACAAGCCCTAATGCGCCATACGAAATGACCGACATGATCACCGAAGCAAGCAGAATACCGACAATAATGGCCGGGAATGCCTTCTTCCAGTTCATATGAAGCAGACCTGCCGCAAGAGAGCCTGTCCATGCCCCTGTTCCCGGAAGCGGAATGCCTACAAACAGCACCAACCCCCAAAAATCATATTTCTCAATTGCTTTCTTGTTCTTTTCCACCTTCGTTCTAAGCATCAAAGCGATCCCCTTTGTAACAGAAAAGCGCTCCAAAAATTCCACAATATGCGAAATAAACAAAAGCACAAACGGAATCGGCAAAAGATTACCGACAATGCAAATCAGCAGCGCCCTGATATAAGAAACATCCAGGATCGAGGCCGCCAGAAGCCCACCACGAAGCTCTAAAACCGGCATGAGAGAAATGATAAATATAATACTTTCTTTTGAAATCAATCCCGACAGGTGTGTAGCAAAATAGCTAACCAAATTCTCCATATTTCTCCTTCTGACCATATCTTGTAAGATGTCCTTGCTTGAATGGCCATATAAGATGTGCTAAACTTATTTAATGGTTTTTAGTATGTATAACTGTATATATACATACGGACAAAGTTTAAAGGAATAGCAAATTACTGTCAAGTATTGCTATGTTCATTATGCTTGCATGCATAATGACTTATGCCTTGCACCATATGAGGTAAAAATGATTAATTACGAAGAAGAAATCAAACGGTTTAAACCAAGTCTCGATGTAGAACAGATTGAAGACGCTATTGCCAAAACCGATCTGACCGATATGAATGATATCATGACAAAACTGATAGAAGACCTTGTAAAAAAGGATGACAAAACCCGATGAAATATGACATCACTCTCGAGCGAATAGCCAATTGTTATTATAATCTCGGGCTGGAGCGAGCTCGTCTGCGTGATCTTTCCGGTGCTGCCGAATTGCTGAAGAAATCTCTTCTGTTTGATAAGTACCAAAAGGACGCACGAAATCTCCTCGGCCTTATTTTTTTTGAATGCGGCGAGACAACCGATGCCTTGGTTCAATGGGTCATCAGTATGAACCTGCTTCCTCAGGACAATATTGCCGACTATTATCTTGACGAAATCCAGAGAAAGCCCGCCATTCTAAAGATTTGCTCTGAAAATGTTAAACGTTACAACCAGGCCTTGGACTATGCACAAAATAACAACGAAGACCTTGCCATCATGCAGCTCAATCGTGTTATTGAGGACCGCCCGAATTATATAAAAGCCCATATTCTATTGGCACTTCTTTATATGAAAAGAGAAGATTGGGTCAAAGCCGGACGAAGCCTTTATAAAGTTCTCAAAATTGACCGAAATAACCCTAAGGCTTTAGTTCTTATGGATGAAGTCAAGCAAAACACAGGTCGAAAAGAAGTTGAGCAAAACCGTTTAAAGAATGCATTTTCCCACCGCAAAATGATTGACGACGATGTATTGGTTCCCCAGGAAGTCAAACAGATTTCCCCATGGATGGTTGTCATTTACATCTTGACCGGTGTCGTTCTCGCATTGTTTTCTTTCTATCTGCTGGTGTTACCTGCACATATCAAAAAGCAGAATGTATTAAACAATCAGGAAATGATTTCCTACACGGAAAAACTCGACCAAAGCAACCGTGAGTATGCTTCCTTAAAAGAAGATTATGAAGCTCTGAAGGCAAAATACGACTCCACTTATCAACAGGTACAGCAGTACGAAAATGCCAATGCTTCCTTTATGGGGCAGTATCAGTCTCTGAATCAGATTGAAGCCGCATATAACAGCGGCGACGTTGTTACTGCCGCAACTCTGTATACAAGTCTTGATTCATCTGCCATCACCGATCCGACAATGCAAAGCCGGCTGCAGAACATCAAGAGCTATATGGAGGGCAACGTCTACCAAACCCTTGCCAATATGGGTACCAATGAATGGAACTCCGGCAATTTGGAACAGGCCTTAAAGTATTACCAGTTAAGTATTGCCATCCGTCAGGAACCGGAAAATATGTACTTATATGCCCGTCTCCAGCAGGCTATGGGCAAGACGGAAGATGCAAATAAATTATTTGATCAGATCGTAGGCGAACATCCTGATTCGCCATACGCCGAGCGTGCACGTCAGGCAAGAGGATATTAAGCATGCTGAATGTCGAAAAAATACGTTTGATGACTCAAATTTCCATCTTTGAAGAGAAAGACGGAAAGGATATTTATGAAATCAGCCGGCATTTTAAGGGAGATTATATTTCCCGCAAAATTCTGGTGTCCATGATTCACTATACCTTATGTTTTCTTTTAGCTGCATTCATTATGCTGCTTATGAATCTGGAAAACATATTGTTGCATCTGAATCTGAATTTTATCACCTCTGTTTCACGATCACTGCTTATCCTTTATGGAATCGGCGGCGCGATATGTGCCATTCTTTCCTATGTGATCCACGCAGAAAAATACGAAAAGGGCCATCGGAACAGTTTGTTTTATGCCGCAAAACTTGATAAGCTGTTACATCTTCAGTCAAACAGGACAGATGCTCTTGATATTGACGAAGAAGACGCAGAATATTATGCAGAAACCGGCGGAGACATTCGCATTTACAATCCCCAAAACGGAACAATGAATCGAGTGCCGACACAGTTCAAAGTAGAAGCAAAATCCAAAGTTCCGCTTTCGCCGAAAGCTCCGGCATCCTTCCGGTCCACGCCGTCTCGTTCTGTAGCTCATTCCTCTGCCGGTCAGCATGCATACACTCGCCAGACTTCCGTTCCAAAGGGCGGATGGCTGGATGATCCAATCATGCCGGAAGCGCATCCATCCGATTGGATGGATGATCCCATTGAACCGGAGGGTGGATGGCTGGATGATGCGCCTGCCAGCCGTTCGATGCCAAAGCATCCTTCTGCAGGCAGAAAAACGACCGTGGACAAGAAAATTGATGTACTGGATATTACAAAGCGCTAACGAGGTAGGAAGATGTTATACGTAAAAGAAAATCTGCAAAAATATTTTGCTCAAAATGATTATTGGCTGCTTCCGGTCATGAAAGCATCCTTCGCTTTCCTCTGTTTTTTCACGGTGAACTTACATATCCATTTAGGAAGCATGTTCGCCAACCCACTGTTTTCACTGGTTGCCGCATTATTATGTTCCTTTCTTCCGACTTCCGCCATCCCGGTATTCGGTGGTTTGTTGATTCTAGGTGCGCTTTATAAGACCTCTATGGAATTGCTTGTCAGTTCCGCAATTCTTTTTTTGCTGTTTGCGTTAATGCAAAATGTCTTCAAGGCACGTTATGCTATATTGATTGCCGCCATGCCATTGGCATTTTACCTGCATTTGCCGTTTCTGATCCCCATCATCGCAGGATTGTCTTTGGGATTGGCCTCTATCGTTCCTGTCGCAATCGGTACAGTCGTTTATTACTACCTCACGTACCTCGCGCAGGCCAGTCCTTCTGTTTCCACGAAGGATATCACCGAAATGGCCAATGCCTACGCTGATTTTTTCACCAAGTTCTTTTCCGATCGAACAATGGTCGCATTCGCTGTTGCTCTTACTGCCGCCGTTCTGATTGTTTTTATCATTCGTTCCATCGGTTTTGACTATGACTGGATCGTTGCACTCCTTGCCGGCGTCCTCACTGAATTTATTGCTCTGTTTGTTTCAGCAAAGATTCTTAATGTTTCCGTATCCTGGGGCAACGAGATCCTTTCCGGTGTACTTGCACTGATCCTGGGATTTATTTATGTAATTTTGTTTCATGCTGCTAATTATGAAGCGACCGAACGACTTCAATTTGAAGACGACGATTACTATTATTACGTTAAAGCTGTTCCTAAATTCAAAGCCGATCAGCCTTCTTGAAAAGTAGCTGCTTCATATAGAAAAGGAGAGTCCCCTTGCCTGATATTCTTAGCAAAATCAAAAGCTGGATAAGCCTGCTTCCGCCCTTTGGCTTCAGAAACACTCTGGAAATCATCATCATTGCGGCGCTGGTTTACGAATTTCTTTTATGGATCAAAACCACTCGGGCATGGCAGCTGTTAAAAGGACTTTTAGTCATTGCTGCATTTATCTCATTTGCCGCACTCTTGCAGTTAACCACCATCACCTGGCTCCTTGAACGAATTTCAACCGTCGCTATCATTGCTGCTGTTGTTATTTTCCAGCCGGAATTACGAAAAGCGCTAGAGCAGCTGGGAAGCCGTAATTTTATTGCTAATCTTATTCCCGATGATGTGGTCAAACACACCAGTCAGAATACGGTAGAAGAGGTCGTTAAGGCAACCTTTGAAATGGCTAAAAAGAAAACCGGCGCATTGATTGTTATTCAACAGGATCAATCTCTGAAAGACATTGAGGATACCGGAATACGTATCAATGGCCTGGTTACATCCGCTTTATTGATCAACATTTTTGAAAAAAATACGCCGCTTCACGATGGCGCCGTTGTAATCGTAGGAGATAAGGTTACCTCTGCAACCTGCTACCTTCCATTATCCGATACCGATATTTCAAAAGACTATGGAACCCGCCATCGTGCCGCACTTGGTGTTTCCGAAGTAACGGATGCGATTACCGTTGTTGTCTCCGAAGAAACCGGCAAGGTTTCCGTAGCTGTAAACGGGGCCCTTCGTCGTGTCCAGGATGCAGAAGCCCTTCGCGCCGTTCTTCCGAATGTGGCTCCGGGACCGGCCGATAAAAATAGCCGTTTCCGTCTTTTCCGATCAAGAGGAAAGGAGAATCGTGTATGAAGGCACCACATTTAAAAAAATTCTGTACTGAAAACAATGCATTAAAGTGCCTGAGTTTCGTCATTGCCATTTTTTTGTGGCTCCTTTGTGTCAATGTTTCCAAACCGGAAATCACCGATACCAAAACGTTGCCGCTTTCCGTAATCAACAAAGGCGCATTTGATGCTGATTCAAAAACCTGGAACATTGATCGAACCACTGTCACTATCAGCTATCGGGTACGTTCGGATGTCCGTTCCAAAATCAGTGCCAGCGATTTTAACGCCTATGTAAATCTGGGAGACTACTCCATTACCGGCTCGGTACCGGTTTATGTTGATAAATTAAACAACATCGACAATCTGATTGAGGACCTCACCATACGCCCCAGCGTTGTAAAAGTTAACATTGAAAATGTTCAGGAAAAGAAATTTGACGTTGAAACAAAGGTCATCGGAAAGCCGAAAGCCGGTTATTCTGTATCCAATGTTATTGTCAGCCCGGAATCCGTATATTTGACCGGACCGGAATCCGAGATCGGCCGCATTTCCAAGGTCGGCATTCACATTAACGTCGAAGGTCTTTATTCCAACAAACAAGGTACCGCAGAGCTGCTTTACTATGATGCAAACGGAAATCAGATCAATGTTCAAAATGTTACCTCTTCACAGGCAAGTCTGAATTATGCCGTAAACTTCCACAAGGAGAAAACCATCACTTTGCTTTCCTCCGTAACGGGAACACCGGCTACCGGATATCAATACGAATCCATGACCATTTCACCGGATTCTGTTAAGCTCGCGGCAGCCGCCTCTGTTATTGACAACATGAGTGTATTTGAACTTCCGGCCGTCGATCTTAGCGGTGCAACGGATACTTTGACGGTTTCCTATCACTTGGCGGACTATTTACCGGTTGGTGTAGAATTATCTGCAGACAGCCCGGCCGATATTTCCATCACGGCACGCATTGAAAAGATCCCGGAGACGGAACCGGAATCCACCGAAAGTGCAGAAAACAACGGCAATTCTCCATTTGTACCATCAGAAAGTGCCGGCACCGCAGAACACGAGAACGGCAGTAACCAGGGAAATGATGACAATAATGCATCTTCCCCTCTGCCGGCTTCCCCAGGCAACAAGTCTGCCGCTGAAGGCAGTTCGCCGCAGGCAGCCGCTGCATCTTCAGACACACAGCACGACAAAACTTCACAGCAACATGACAACGCAGGAGACAATCCTCAGTAAACCCCTTCGGAGATGGCTTCGGCTATCTCCGATTATTTGTATGATGAATAAATACTTAACTCTTTTCTTTTGTATAATTTTATATATTCTATCCTATATCTCTTCTCAAAACGGTTTAACCCTTTTACCGGCGCTCAGTCTGGTTTTCATCGCCATTCTTCTTTACCGTCTGGAAAAACGTTCTACCGGAGAAATACTAAATCTCCGCGGCCTGCTCGCTTTGGGCTTGTTCGGCGGAGAGGGGATTGCCTGTTTAAAGCTCAGTAACCTTAGTACAAACTGGTCCGATACCACATGGTTTTCCTTTTTCTGTTTTTACTTTTGTTTCTATGCCATGCATGAACTCATTGGTTATGTCCGGAAAGCCCCAGCAAAAATAACCATGTCGCCGTTTATCGCAGACATAAAAACCTCGCAGCCGCAGACTGCCGCATCTTCCAATGTTTCAAAACAGCGCTTTTTTCAGTACACCATATCAGGGCTTTTGATCATCACTTGGGTTACTTTTACGGTCGAAGCCTGTGTGCTCGGTTTCATCCCATTGTTCACCCATAATATGCCCCATGCCTATAGCTATTTTCATGTGCACGGTGTCCATTATTTTACGACTCTTTCTGTCCTGATTCCGGCTTTGACCCTTTTATATCTGTTTGAAAAATACCCTTCCCTTCCATCCAGGGATTTACTTTGCTTACTGAAAAAGGAGCCTATCGCCGCCTTGGGATTCGTCCTTCCGGTTCTTTTAACCATTCTTCTCGTATCCCGTTCGCAGTTCCTGTTTACAGTACTGCTTGCCTTGTTCACCTTGATCTTATCCGGCCGGAACTTCCGAATATGGCAGTACCTGCTCCTTGGCGCCTCACTTATCATCGTTTACAGTCTGATCACCGTCGCCCGGGCACATTCCGTTCAATATTTAAACGGTATTTTTGATATGAAAAACCGAAATATGCCCATATTTATCACACAGCCTTACATGTATATCGCCAACAACTATGATAATTTCAATTTAATGACTCAAAATCTGAGCGTGCACTCATATGGTCTCAAGATGTTTTATCCTCTTTTTACACTGAGCGGATTAAAGTTTTTCATTCCGGCTTTAAATGCACAATTTCCGGCTTTTGTAACCAAAACCGAACTGACTACCGTCACATTGCTTTACGATGCATGGTATGATTTCGGCATGGCTGGAATCATTATACTGGCGGCTTTTCTGGGTGCAATAAGTGCATTCATCACCCAAAAACACGCAGAAAATAAAAACCCTCTGATCCGGCTTCTCTATGCGCAGGTGGCTTTTTATTTCATTTTTTCTTTTTTTACAATCTGGTTTTCCCTTACATCAACCTGGTTTTACATGCTGATCAGCCTGGGGTTATATGTTGCTTTTGCTCTAATAGAGAGGAGAGTGTACCGGTGAAACATACTTTTGGTCTAATCGCAAATATTCTTGCGCCTATCGCCGTTGTTTTTATCGTATTGTACGTATTACCGCGGGCAATCATTTTTTTCCTCCCTTTTGTTATGGGTATGATCATTGCCTTTTTCGCAAATCCACTTATCAGGCTTTTGGATCAGCGCATACACATTATGCGGCGGAAGCATGCTTCCATCACGGTCATTTTGCTGTTAATTCTTCTTATCGGAACTGTGCTCTATAACATCGTTGCATTTCTTTACCGTCAGTTCATGAATTTGTTTTTACATCTCCCGGAACTGATCGATACATTATCGCAAAATCTGCAAATCATTTATCAAAAAAACCAGGCCGTCCTTTCTCACCTTCCGCTTGGGCACACAACTCCCAAGCTGAATTTCCAGGAAATCCTTGACGGACTTTCCAAAAGCCTGGGATCCCAAATAACGGCACTTAGCGCACCGATTGCAGGTTTCTCCCTTGATGCCGTTCAATCGCTCCCAACCGTTCTTGTCTATACTGTTATTACATTCTTTTCCGCATACTGCTTTTGCAAAGACGGAGAATACTATCTGTCCTTTCTGTATAGACACATACCGGAAAGACTCCTTCACTACGGACAGCTCCTCAAAGCCGATCTGAAAACCATTTTATACGGATGGCTTTTAGCACAATTCAAAATCATGTTCGTTGTCTTTCTGACGCTTGTCATCGGCTTTTTTCTGTTAAAAGTACCGTATGCCGTTCCTTTAGCCATTGGCATAGCATTTCTGGATTTTCTCCCTTTATTCGGTGTGGGTTTTATCCTATGGCCCTGGATGCTGATGGATTTTTTAAACGGAAATTTCACGCATATGTTCTGGCTGCTGCTCCTGTACCTTGCCACGCAGGTTATACGTCAGTTCATGCAGCCAAAGATTATGGGAGACACTTTGGGACTTTCTCCCTTCTTGACAATTCTGTTTATGTATCTGGGATTTCGATTCTATGGTTTTACCGGTTTGATTTTTGCCGTTCCGACAGGTATATTCTTTATCCGCTTTTATCATTATGGTGCATTCGACAAAATGATGCGCTCTGCGAAGGAACTATATCGTAATTTTGTTTCTTTTCTTTGAAAATACTTCCGCTTTTTTCACTTTTTGACATTAAATCGATTACCAGAGCCGCATAAAATAAGGGTTTTATTGACAAAATCCCTATACCGGTTTTATAATTTTTATCGTTATAATTTTTTCGTATAGCGAAAAAGGAGATAAACAAATGGAGAAGAAAACAAAGGCTACAGAAGTTAAAAAAGATGCTGCATTAAAGGAATCTTTTGCAGATATCAAGAAAGTTGCAACCACCGTTAGCACACCAGTAGCAAAGGCTGCTGAAGCAAAGAAAGACGTTCCGGCCAAGAAGGAAACTCCAGTAAAGAAGGATGCCTCTAAGCCAGCCGCTAAAAAGGTTGCAAAAAAAGATGCCCCTGCAAAGAAAGAAAGTACCAAGAGCGCTGAGCCGGTAACAAACGTTACCTTACAGATCAATGGAAAAGATATTGATCTTGCCCGTGTTCAGGCAGACGCTGTCAAGGCTGCTCTTAAGGTAAATCCTGCTGTCAAGGATGTACATGTATACGTAAATGCCAATGAATCCGCAGCATATTACACATTGGATGGCATTGGAAAATCTGAGTACTGCATTAAGCTTTAAAATTTGTTTTGTCCAAGAACACGATCACGTATCGGATCGTGTTCTTTTTTTATGCGTACAATTCTGCTAAGATGGTTCATATTGTAAAACAGCATTAAGGAGATTATCATGCAATATCCTTTACCAGACGCATTTTTAAATCGAATGAAGGAAATTCTCAACGATCCGGAGTCTTTTGACGCATTCCTGGCATCTTACGACCGCCATCCGGAACGGGGCTTACGCCTGAATTTGAAAAAAATCCTTTCTCTGGAGACCTCATCACAGGAGAATGTCATTACATATGACCAGATCATCCGTGAATTCGGCCTGCATCCGATTCCTGATGCAAGTTCTGTAGAATACCAGGGAAAAATCTATTACCGGGAATTTTACATGGATGAAGCATTTCTAGAAGAAAAAAATCTTCGTCCCGGACATCATCCCTATCATGATGCCGGTTTATATTATATTCAAAGTCCGGAAGCCATGCAGGTCGTCAATCATTTAAATATCCGACCGTTTGATCGCGTAATAGATCTTTGCGCAAGCCCTGGCGGAAAATCGACGCAGGCCGCAGACTGTCTTTCTCAAAAAGCCGGCGGCTTTATTATTTCCAATGAATATGTCGCCTTACGTGCACGAACCCTTTCTTCCAATTTCGAACGAATGGGCATTCGAAACGGTGCTGTCATTAATGAAGACACTTCCAGAATCGCAGCACAGTTTCCGGAGTTTTTCACCCGCGTTATTGTAGATGCTCCTTGCTCCGGAGAAGGCATGTTCCGGAAGGATCCAAAATCGATTGAAGAATGGTCACCGGAAAACGTGGAAACCTGCGCGGCACGTCAGAAGGAAATTGTAGAAAATGCCGTTCATATGCTTGCCCCCGGCGGTCTCATGAGTTATTCCACCTGCACCTATGAAACCTGCGAAAATGAAGACATCGTTCGTTATATTTTAGAGCATTTTCCTGACATGACCCTGCTCTACGAAAAAAGACATTGGCCACACAAGGATCGCGGTGAAGGGCATTTCGTTGCCATCCTGAAAAAGGCAGGAGAGGAGCCTCTGTCGGTTCCGGAACCGTCCGGCATATATGACGACTATCATACCTTGGACGAATTCCATGCCCATAGTTTCTCCTT
>AUXO013676565.1_pt1 | contig 10446 bp, 9 predicted proteins | sample 768731 | NCBI WGS metagenome assembly AUXO01 (sample SAMN02715735, study PRJNA202380) | gut metagenome | biome: sheep rumen | host: Ovis aries | place: New Zealand: Palmerston North | reverse complement strand
AACCTGCTTCACCTTTATATATAATTTTGCAAGTTAAAATTATATATATTAAGGGGCTTTAAAGTCAAGCAAACAGGTTCCAAGGAAATCCAGACGGAACCGGGGCTTCAAACGTAATAAATTCGCGCTTTACAGGGTGTTCGAACGATAATTTGTAAGCTTCAAGCGCAATATCTTTTGTCCTGCCGTCAGATTTGCCGTACTTCCGGTCACCTATAAGCGGGTGTCCGCTGTGTGCCATCTGGGCTCTTATCTGGTGGGATCTGCCGGTTCCAAGCCTGACTTCAGCAAGTGTCATACCGTCTTTAGAGTCCACTGCCCTGTAATCCAGGTAAGACGCCTTATATCCCGGTTTTTCCGTGTCTGATACAGTGACGATATTCCTGGCTTCGTCCTTGGAAATGTAATTCTCGAGCCTTCCCTCACCTTCAAGAATTCCATCAACGACACAGCGGTAGATCTTGTCCACCTTTCTCTGCCTTATCTGTTCCGAAAGTCTTGAAGCAGCTTTACTAGTGCGCGCGAAAACCATAACTCCGGACACGGGCCTGTCGAGTCTATGTACAAGACCAAGATAGACATCACCGGGCTTTTGGTATTTTTCCTTGATATAAGCCTTAAGGATCGTAAGCATGTCAGGGGCATTGCTGCCGTCACTTTGAGACAAAACGCCAGAAGGTTTGACAGCCACGATAATGTGGTTATCTTCGTAAAGGATCTTTACGCCGCCTCCGGCAGTGATTATCTGGCTGTCCATCTTGCCGTCTGTCCGCAAGGAAGAAGCACGCCCATCTTAGATACCGGGAGCATCAGCTCTTCAGCGTCAACTTTGCCGCCCGGGATGGCAAGCTTTAATATCTGGCCGGATGCCTGGGCCGTAATGCCCGTGGCATATGAACTTGCAATAAAAAAGAGCGGATCATCGGAAATAAGGTTGGCGCAGAGCTTTACGAGATCGTAGAAAGAATCCTCAAGCTTCCAGAGCTCACCCGAAGGGCCTCTTCCGTATGACGGAGGATCCATAATGATGCCGTCGTACTTTCTGCCTCTTCTGATCTCACGCTCAACGAACTTCATGCAGTCTTCAGCGATGAATCTGACATATCTGTCTTCGAGGCCTGATTCCCTGATGTTCTCCTTAGCTCTGGCGATCATGCCCTTGGAAGCATCGACATGAACGACTTCATCGGCACCGTGAGCAGCACATGCGAGCGTCTGGGCGCCTGTGTAAGCGAACATATTAAGTATCTTGATGTCCTTCTTGCCTGAAGCCTTTGCCTTCTCGATAAGATCTCCGCAGAAATCCCAGTTTGAGGCCTGCTCGGGGAAAAGACCGGTATGCTTAAATGCAGTAGGTTCAATGATAAACGTCAGTTTTTTGCCTAAGGAATCATAGCTGATCTTCCAGGTGGAAGGAAAGCTCTTCTGCTTGGTCCAGGCTCCGCCGCCTTTGTCGCTTCTGGTATAGAAGGCGTGGGGCTTTTCGAGATCATCCATGGAGATCTCCCTGCCGTCTCTGATAACTGGCCAGACAGCCTGGGGATCGGGACGTCTTAAAGTGACGTTGCCCCAGCGTTCATACTTTTCGCCGCCTCCGCAGTAGATAAGCTCATAATCTTTCCAATTGCCCGAAATGAACATATTATTTGACCCTCATGACACCTGTTTTCGCTACAAATTCGCCGTTAAAATACAATTCGACTGTATAATCGCCCGGTTCAAAGGTACCAAGCCCTTCAAGGCCGGCCGAAAAATCGGCTTCGGCTGTTACATTATCGTACATATTAACGTTTCTGGTAAGAACAACTTCATCATCTTTGAGGATCTTTGCTTCAAATGTACCGGTAAGAGGAGATGAGAAATAGAAAACACCCTTAAGCGCATAGGCCTTGTCTGAAGTGATGGAGCTGTAATCTGCAGGGTTATCGGACGTAACATCATACCAGACCGAATAAACATAACTGCTTTTTACAAAGTTGACCGTAAGTTCGGTTGTTTCTGGAGTATCTGACGTAAAAGAACCTGTGGGTTCAAATGACTCAAAGGTCACTTCTGTCTCCCTTACAGCTTCTATGTCACCGGTCTCATTGCTGTAATAAGCCTCGACGATCTCCTCTATAAGGACATCACACGAAGTGATCCCCAAAAGCAGAGAAAGCGACATTACTGCCGCTGATAATCTCCTGATAATCTGTGGTTTGCGCTTAACCATAAGACCTCATATCAATTATTGACCGTTTACAGCCTGACTCGTCTCCTTTACGACGATGCATGCGGCAGTAAGTACGATGTGTGTCTTTGAAGCATCGCTGTATACAACAAGTCCATAGAATCCGGGTTCAAACTTCTCAGCTGAATAATCCAGATCGTAGCAGGACTGGTCTTCATATGCAGTGGGCTTGCAGGAACCAGAATATACAGGCTTTGCCTTGTTTATGTCCTTAAAGTCAGAATCCTTGCTGTAATAGTAATCGTAATAAAGCTCTTTCTCAATGTCAGCGTTTACCGACAAAGAGAATGCCAGAGTCTTTGTATTAGATGCAAAAGCACTCTTGCCTACTGATGTTACGTCGTAATCCCACCAGCCGGTCTTTGTAGGATAAGAAAGTGATTTTAAGTCATCATCCTTGATCTCATAGACAAGGTTTGTCAGATAGAAATCATTCTTATTGTTCTTAAAAGAGATCGCTTCCTTCTCGTAAGTCTTGGTCTCGACCTTGCATTTATAGGATCTGATCTCGTTTCCGTATTCATCCTCTATGCGGATCTTATAAGTTCCGTCATTAAGATTACCGTTCCCGTTAAAAGAAGCTTCATTGTTCTTTGCAGTAAAACCGAGCTTAGCGCTTGATTCAGTCAGATGGATAATATCGGAAGAATAGAGCTCTTCCTCTCCTCTGCTTACAACATATCTGATTCCTGGAATGAATTTATAGTCAAAGAGTTCGGACTTGAAACTGATATTCAGGCTGATCTTGTCCGTATTGATATAGACATCTCTGGGTGCAAGCAGCCAGTCTCCGCTTACGAAGAAGTCAGATAACGTTCCCGGCATTACTCCGTAATCACCTGAAGCAAATTCATAGACAGCATCTATTACATCCTTCGGATTAGTGATCCTGGGTGTCTCACCGCTAAGATCGACATTAACACTTGAAGTGATCATCTTTCTGGGAGCTGAATCAAGAGCCGTCTCGAGTTCGGAAAGTGATGCTGCGGATTTAAGAGATTTGTCTTCAAGATCTGCAATCTGCCAGGACAGAAATATGGTGGACTGCTTGGTATTTGCGTCATAAACAGGCTCCTGGATACTGTAAGTGATAGTCTTTTTCACAGCATTAAGATATTCCTGCTGGGCGATGTTCCTGTCAGACGGACAGATTATCCCGTTTAACTGTTCAACGGTAACAGAATCATCATCGAAATAAGATATGAGCTTTGAAGCATCGCCGGTTGAAACGTCATCGCAAAAAGTCTTGCAAAGCTCCGTTCCGTAATCTGCGGGTTCTTTGGCTCCGCAGCCTGCAAAAGATAATACGGAACAGACGATAAGCAAAACTGCTAATGTCCTTTTAAAACTACGCATTAAAGCACTTTACCTCACATTTAAGTGGCGCCCTCTTTTATGAAGGCGCCACCTTATATAGCTCATTATATCAAAAACAGTTTAATACAATTAGGCAGAATCTTAAGAAACGCCGACATATGCCAGACAGATAAGATTATTTGTACCCTTCTCGTAGATAGCTACAAGATAAATACCGAGCTTGGCCTGATCTACCTGGTAATCGAAATCATAGAAGATTCCTTCAGTGAACTTCTTGGGCTTTGCGCTGCCGGAGAAAATAGGATTCTTCATTGCATTCTTCAGGGAATCTGAATCTGTCTTTTCAGAATAGTAATACTTATAATCTACCTCTGCCATATTCAGATCATCAACCTGGAAGGAGAATGTAAGCTTCTTAACTTCCTTTTTGTATGTATTGGCGCTTGTCTTGCAGTTGTCGTTATTAAGCCATCCGCAAGCCTTGACATGCTGTCTGAACTCAGCATTTCTGAAGGTGAAATAGCTGCCTTCGCCAGGGAGAGCACCGGAATTATTACCGCCCGTTGTCTTCGGAGGCGTCTTCTCGACATTAATAGATACTGTATCGATAAGCTCGTCGCCTGCATCACCCTTCATGTAAAGGTCGATCTTATAGCTTCCGGCATCAAGGAAAGCTGTCTTACTAAGACCAAGCTGCTCATTGGATACCTTGCATGTAACGATAGTGGAATCACCGAGGATCTGATCCTCGCCTGTGAACACCTCGTTGCCGTCCTTTGAAAGCTTAAAGAAAAGCTTAACGCCGCGGTCTTTATAGTCAACAACAGCAGAATCAAAATAGTATGAGTACTCGATAAAGATCGTATCAACATACTTGCCGCCTTCAGCAAGCCAGAAAGAGCTCATATTCCTGTCGATGAAGCCCTTTACCATTTCAGCTGTGAGAGCAAGATCGACTTTAGCCGTTCTGTAATCGTAAAGCTTTAAGAACTTCTTGCTGCCGACATTGTCAGCAACCCATTCCTTGTCTTCCTTAACAAACTCTGCAGTGAACTTGATCTCTTTGGTATCAGCCTTCTTAACTGCTGCTGTGAGGTCCTCGATCTTTGTATATTTCTCTTTGAGGACAGATTCATAGTCAGCCATCGTGAAAACGATGTCGACAGAAGCCTGGCCCTTCTTGGATTCGAAGGATTCCTCGTCGATCTCATATTCGATCGTCTTTTCGACTGCTTCATAGAAAGCCTTTTCTTCATCAGACTTGCCGTCAAGTGAGAGGATGTCATTTAATGCTGTGGCATCCTTGCTCTTCTTATCAAGGCTTGATGCCTTAATGAGAGCAGAAGCATCAGCTGCAGCTACATTCTCAGCAAATACTCCGGCTGCCTCAAGAACGGCCTTCTTTCCGCCGCCAAAATCAAGACATCCCGTAAGACTCAACAAAACCGCACCGGTAAGAATAACGGAAACGGCTTTCTTATAAAAATATGTTTTCACTTATGTACCCTCCCTTACGCAGGTATTCAGTAAATTCTATATTGAATTCTGTTAAATGACAATAAAAACTATAATTCTATTTGATTTTTCAAAACTGATTGCACTTTTTTCCTGAAGAATAATATAATATTTACTATATTAACGGGGGAATCTACTATGGCTGTTGCACCTAATATTTTAATTTGTGACGACGATCCGGTCGTACACGAATCTTTAGGCTTATATCTCGACAATGATAATTTCACTCACTCTGATGCCTATGACGGCAGAGAGTCTCTTGAAATGGCTCAGGCTACCAAGCCTGATCTTATCCTTCTGGATGTCATGATGCCCGAGATGAGCGGACTGGATGTATGCCGCGAGATCAGAAAGACTATGGCTACGCCCATCATCATGCTCACAGCAAAGGGCGAAGAGATCGATAAGATCGTAGGTCTTGAGCTTGGTGCCGACGACTATATCGTTAAGCCTTTCTCTCCCCGTGAGGTTATTGCACGTGTTAAGGCCGTTCTCCGCCGCTTCGGTGATACTCCGAAGCCTTCTTCGCTTCTTACTTTTGACGGTCTTGAGATAAACCTCAACAATTATTCTGTTAAGTCAAACGGTGAGAATGTCCCCTGCACCCCTAAGGAAGTTGAGATCCTTTATCTCCTCGCTTCACATCCGGGTCAGGTTTTCGGAAGAGACCAGATATTGGAATCCGTCTGGGGTGTAGATTATAACGGTGACTCCAGAACAGTAGATACGCATATCAAGAGGATCAGACAGAAGATCACTTACGATAATGCCCGCTGGTCGATCCAGACGATATACGGTATCGGTTACAAATTCGAGGTCTCGTAAATGTTCCAAAGTACGCTTCTTAAGCGAACAATGTCTCTTGTCGTATTGTCACTCGTGGCTTCCGCCATTCTTGCGACAATAGCTTTCGTTGTAGCCGGAAGACTGTCCACGATGTCTACGGAGGTGGATAATGCCACCCAGATCGACTTAAGGTACAAAGAGATCTTCACAAATCACCCTGAATATCTCGAGAACAGCGATTTCAGGCTTTTCTTCTTTGATTCCACCTATTCGAACGGACATGATTACTATCTGGTAAATTCAAACAACGAGATCGTAAATGCCACGAGCCTTGAGCACAGAAGCATAGGGCCAACCACTACAGCAGAGATCTTCCCTGCTCTTAATTCATATGCTTACGATGATCTGAACGGTCTGCAGTTTTATATCGACGATTACAACAATGTAGTTATTTCAAGGTTCCCTGTAGTTATCTATGAGAACACCTACTACATGTATTCTTTCACAATGCTCGATAAGTACGAGGGATTGATCAACAAATATCTGAATATCCTTCTTCTCTCGACTTTGATGGCTGCGTGTGCGATGCTCGTTCCTGCCTATGCCTTTGTAAGCAGAATGGTCCTCCCTCTCCAGAAGATCAACGAAGTCGCTATGGAATACGGTAAGGGCAACTTCAGCATCAGAGCCGACGAATCACATAAAGGCGAGATCGGTGAGCTCGGTCAGTCATTTAACTTCCTCGCCGACAGGCTCTCCAAATCCATCAGTGACCTTACGGCGGAACGTAACCAGCTGCAGGATATCTTCGACGTTATTTCAGACGGTATCGTGGTAGTCGACAGCAAAGCTGTTCCTGTCACAACAAACAAAGCTATCCACAAGATCTTTGACCGTGCCGAAAAGAACAATATGTTCACCGAAAGACTCCAGCTCATTCCTTTCGATGACGTCTGGACAGACTTTGAAGACTGCATCGCAACAGGCGAGACAAAGACAAGACAGATCGATACAAGAGACTACGCTTACCAGTGCACTATCATTCCTAAATACGATTCTACAGACAATACCAAGGTTATCGGTGCTACGGGCTTCATCCGTGATATTTTCGAAGAACAGAAAAACGAGCGTTTCCGTCAGGACTACGTAGCGAACATTTCTCACGAGCTCCGTACGCCTCTGCAGACCTTAAGAGGTCTTATCGAACCGTTGTCTGACGGAATGGTAAAGAAGGAGTCAGACCGTCAGCGTTACTATCAGATCATCTTAAACGAGACAATGAGACTTTCCCGTCTTATCGACGACATGTTAGAGCTCTCAAAGCTCCAGTCGAGAACGCTTGCATTTAAGATGTTCCCTTTCAACCTGAATAACCTTATCTCCAATATCGAGATCAGATTCAAGCCGATCATGAAAGAAGCCGGCATCAAGTTCTCAGTCCAGAATAACTCCGGTGAACTCCCTACAGTCATGGGTAACCCTGACCGCGTTGAGCAGATCCTCGTTATCCTCCTGGATAATGCTAAAAAGTACACACCCAGCGGCAAGAGCATCACTATCCTTACAGACTATATCGAAGCTGAGAAAAAGGTATATATCTCTGTAGCTGATACCGGCCAGGGCATCCACGAATATGATATCGGCCATATCTTCGACAGATTCTTTAAGGCAGACAGAGCCCGCGGCAAGAAGGGCTCCGGACTTGGTCTTTCGATCGCAAAAGAGCTTCTTACTTACATGGGTGAGACTATTACAGTTAACAGTAAGTATGAGGAAGGCTCCACCTTCACATTCACTTTGACAAAGGCAGAGGTTCCTGATGTCTGGGACTGATTCCGAAGGCATAAGGCTGAACAAATATATAGCTTCATCAGGTCTTTGCTCAAGACGCGAAGCTGATACTCTCATTGAATCAGGGAAAGTTACGATCAATGGTATTGTTGCTGTACAAGGCAGCAAAGTTCTTGACGGAGATGTTGTTGAGGTAAACGGCCGGAAAGTCACACCTGAAGATGACATGGTCTATATTGCTTTCAATAAACCCTTGGGGATCACATGCACAACAGATACAAGAGATCCTTCTAATATAATTGATTACATTGGCTTTGATGAACGCATCTTCCCCGTCGGACGTCTTGATAAGAACTCATCAGGTCTTATCCTTCTCACCAATGACGGTTCTATCGTAAATAAGCTCCTACGCGCCGAGAACGGCCACGAGAAGGAATATCTTGTAACCGTGAACCGCCCGTATGACAAGAATTTCATTAAATCTATGGAATCAGGCGTTCCCGTGCTGGGACAGCTTACTCTGCCCTGCAGGATTAAGCCTGCAGGTGACAGATCATTTAAGATAATCCTTCATCAAGGCTTAAACCGCCAGATCAGGAGAATGTGTGAATACCTGGGCTACAAGGTAACAAAGCTTAAGAGGATCAGGTTCATGAACATTATGTTAGGAGACCTGGAGACCGGCAAATGGCGCTATCTTACATCCGCCGAAAAAAAAGAATTATTAAAAGACATTTAAAAAGGCTGACCTGTTAAACGAGTCAGCCTTTTTAAGTAAAAGCACTAAATTAAATTATTCTTCGGATTTCTCTTCAGCTTCCTCAGTTACCGCTTCAGCAGCTTCTTCAACTGCATCCTTGGCAACTTCCTCAGCTTCCTTGGCAGCCTCTGCAGCAGCTTCCTCAGCTCTCTTCTTTGCTTCAGCCTCTTCTTCAGCCTTCTTCTCTGCCTTTGTCTCTTCGATTACGGCATCGATATCAGTAGAACCTGTATCAGCCTCGTCCTTCTCATAGTAGAACTTAACCTTGTCCTTGCTGTTCCTTGCACCATAAGCTTCAGCGATTGCGAAAGCCTCTTCACGGAGCTGCTTGAAATCATCAAGAGATTCAAGATCAGATGAAGATGTCTGATAGCATGCATCCTCGAAAACATCGTCAAGTACGAGATAGAAAGTTTCATCCTTCTTGAAGTTCTTGTCGATAAGAGCTTCAGCCTGATCCGGTGAACCGTCTCTTCCGTCGAAGTTCTCGAACGGAATAGCGATCTTGCTATAACGATATCTCAAAACAACGTTCTTCTCGTTGTAATCAACAGCAACACGGAACTTGGCAATAAGGAATGACTGAGTAAATACAAGAATGCTGACGATCGCACTTAATCCGCCGACCACGAGCAATGCAAGCTTAACGATGTTGTCGCTGACCTTAAGAAGACCGATAAGTACCAGGAATACGCCAAGTACGAAGAAGATAACAGAAAGGATCCTGTTTCTTGCAATCTTCGAAGCGTTAGCCGGGTAGCAATGGACACCTTCTTTGGGGAGCTTCTCAATCAGTTCTTTGTTTCCGAGTTCATTATCCATAATAACTCCTCCTTGTTTATTTGCTCAAAACCTCTATTCTATCCGAAAGATTAGCATACATTTCTTCATACTTTGCAAGCTTTGCTCTCTCCTGCTCAACGACAGCAGCGGGAGCCTTGCTTACAAACGATTCATTGGAGAGCTTGCCGTTAAGGCGCTTGATCTCACCGTCAAGACGGGTCTTTTCCTTATCAAGTCTTTCGAGCTCTTTTGCGATATCGATAAGATCTTCCAAAGGAATGTAGATCTCACCGCCGCCGAATACAGCCTGAACGGCTGTTGACGGGATGCCATCCTTAGTAGTTCTGGTCTCAAGGCTGCTTACGGATGCAAGTCTTTCAAGGAAGCCCTCGCCCTGAGTGAACATATCTGCGATCTTATCAGATGTTGTAACTACGATGATGTGAGCCTTTCTGGAAGGAGCAACGTCCATGTTCTTACGAACAGCACGGATACCGCGGATAGCATCGATCATGGTATTCATCATCTCAGCATCTTCGCTGCTTGCCATAACCTTATCAGCCTCAGGCCAGTCTGCGATCATGATGGATTCAGCCTTATCAGCAACTACAAGGTTGGAATAAACCTCTTCTGTAATGAACGGCATGAAAGGATGCAGGAGCTTCATTGCCTCGCCCAGAACATAGTTGAGGAGGTAAATAGCGTTATTTCTTGTCTTGCATTCCTTATCGTAAAGTCTGCTCTTTGTGATCTCGATATACCAGTCGCAGAAGTTATCCCAGAGGAAATCAACGATCTTGCTCAATGCAACGCCGAACTCATAGTTATCAAGGTTTACGGTTGCTTCAGAGATAAGGTCGTGGAGTTCTGTTAAGATCCACTTGTCTTCTGTTGTGAATATGGACTCATCGACCATATCAGGAGTGAACTCGTCATCTGTATTCATGACAACGAATCTCATAGCATTCCATATCTTATTAGAAAGGTTTCTTCCCATTAAGATCTTATCTTCCTGGAATCTCTGATCATTACCCGGAGCATTGCCTGTAACGAGAGCAAATCTCAAAGCATCGCATCCGTTCTGCTCGATGACTTCAAGAGGATCGATACCGTTGCCCAAAGACTTACTCATCTTTCTGCCCTGTGAGTCTCTTACAAGACCGTGAATGAGAACGTCTCTGAACGGAACATCATCCATGTGTGCAAGACCTGCAACGATCATTCTGGAAACCCAGAATGTGATGATGTCGTAACCTGTTACGAG
>AUXO012207733.1_pt1 | contig 10446 bp, 9 predicted proteins | sample 768731 | NCBI WGS metagenome assembly AUXO01 (sample SAMN02715735, study PRJNA202380) | gut metagenome | biome: sheep rumen | host: Ovis aries | place: New Zealand: Palmerston North | reverse complement strand
CACGGATACGGCTATCCTGATGATGAATACTTCTTCTTAAAGATCATGGATATGAGCCGGAAGAAGTATGTCAGGAATCAGCCATCACATAAAATTTGTGATTGAGCCTTTATTTCCTTAGGCATTCCTTGTTGCGTTTTGGAGAACGATTGATTAATAGCTTTCCCAAGAGAAAATGGGTAGAAGCATAGTCGGTACCTCCACTCACGTTGAAACTTCCAATATGTATTTTTATAGATTCCAACTTTATCTAAATTAACATGAACTCGCTGGTTGTCTGTATCGTTAAAAATCACCTGAGGAACCAGGAGGTCATTATCATCCGTGTACGTTACTCGTGTAAGTATTTTATCCACCCGATTATTACTCAAAAAGTAATCTTGGTTTAATGGTTCCAACAGAGGCAATACGCCCATGGTGTTTTCAAATCCAGGGTATAATTTGAACGGATTAACTTTCATGCGGATGCGGACACCACAATGCGGCGGTGTATACATTTTCCACATTGGGATTTCCTCACGTTCCGAATCGGTCCAAGAACTAACAAATACAAACCGACCAAAGTTCTGATTATCTTTCGATGCTTGTTCTTGTCGATCATCCATATTTGTTAATGAGTTAAGCCTCAATGTTCTATGTTTCAAAATGAGAGCGAGGACATCAACATTCGTGTAATGATATAAACTCTCTGGAATATCACATTTATTGTTTACGGAGCTGTTCATCGGCACCCATTTACCTCAAAAAATATTCTTCGTTTTTACTATATCTTTCGAAAAACTCTTTCAAATCATTTGCAATCCTTTTTTTTCCATCATATATTTTCCCATTGTTTAATTTTGAAAACCCGATTGACAAATAGTATCCTTCACAAACTTCAAAAAATATCAGCTTGTCCTTCTCTGCATCTGCATATATATCCAATTCAGGATTTCCTGCAAATTGGCCAGACCGATTTCGAAATTCACAAATACTCTCCGGATCCATAATACGATTGAAATTATCTTTGTCTGACTTTAGGAAACCATAGCCTATTTCTTGGTAAAATTTCTTCAACTCCTTCGGGAAAATAATTCCTAATTCCTCTTGTGCTGATTCGACTGCTGACGGCTTAATATGGACAAATTTATTTCCTTTAGTATGAATTACATTTTCAAACATTGTTTTCTCCTTTATCCAAAGATTTTACTTGCCAAGGATTCTGCCGCATGGATACCCTGCTGATGCTCACTCGGGAATCTAGCAGGATGTAAATTCCACCATTCATTCGGACCACCAACACTCTTTTCGATAATATGGTGAGCGTCGAACAATTGTCCCTTCCTTCTTATAAGATTACCCGCTTCATTATAGACATCCTCTGTATAGCGAGGCCATGTCTGTCCAGTCTTCTTTTCCCACTCAAGAATCAAATCAGACTTCTTTTTCGCAAAGTCATATGCCGCATCTGCAACATCTTCTGGCGAAAGCTTTACATACTCATTCTCTGTTAAAGCTTTCTCAAGCAGTTCCTTCTGATTTGTCGGGATTTCTCTCTTAGTTATTTTCTCAATGTCATCCAAATATTCAGGGAATCTTGTCTTATCAATTTTGTCCCAAACTTTTAATATTGTTTTTTCTGTATTTTCTGCTATTTCCTTAGCAGTCTTTTCTGTGCCTTCCTCTGCAACTTCCTTGGCAACCTTTTCAGCCCCTGCCTCTGCGGTCTCCTTTGCCGCTTTTTCTATTCCTTCCTCGGCGACCTCTTTCGTAGCCTTCTCTACACCTGCTTCAGCAACTTCCTTGGCTGCTTTTTCGGTTCCGGCTTCAGCTATTTCTTTTGTTACTTTCTCAGCTCCTGCCTCGGCAGTCTCTTTAGCAAGCTTTTCAGCGCCAGCTTCTGCAATCTCTTTTGCCGTCTTCTCAGCACCAGCTTCGGCAATTTCCTTTGCTGCTTTTTTTGCTCCGGCTTCAGCAGTCTCCTTAACTACTTTTTCAGCTCCGCTTTCGACAACTTCCTTGGCCGCCTTTTCTGCTCCTGCTTCGGCAATTTCCTTGGCCGCCTTTTTGGCTCCTGCTTCAGCTGCCTCTTTAATTACCTTCTCTGTGCCCGCCTCTGCGACTTCTTTGACTGCCTTTTTTGTCACCGCCTTTGCTGCTGCTTTTGCTCCACCTTTTACAGCCGCATAACCTGCACCAGCAGAAAACGCCCCGAGTACAATTCCCCCGACATCCAAGCCTGCTGAAATTGCGAAAGCAGTCCAATCGCCTTCCCTAATGGCATTATATTCATCTACTCCTGGCACCATACCAGCTGCAAATTCTGCTGCCTCTCCATACTTTCCACAATCCGGAAGGACCTTTGATACATAAGTTTCATGAAATTCGCTTGTCTTTTTTTGTGCTGTCTCCGCAACTTCCTTTGTGCCATCTATCGCTGAGTCAAAAGAGTTTTTAGCAGAGTCAAGTGCACCTTTAAAATCAAACCCCATCACTTATCCTCCGTCTCCAAGATGTGACAAATCTCTTCCACATCTTGTGCTTCAAATCCAGTTGTCCTTGATATTACAAGCTTTCCCAAATATTCAGGACTCCCTTGAACCTCTTTACCCTGCAAAATCTTCTGCGGAATACCAAGGATCTCCATTAGTAATTGCTTTAGCAGCCCTATCGAATTTTCATTCCACATAATGTGTCCACTATGATTTTTATAAGTGTAAATCATAACAGACAGCAGCTTCCGGCAAGATCTGGATACCTCTATACTATTCAGTGCACTTGCCAGCTCAGAAAACTCCACCATTTCGCCCTTTATCCAAGGTTCCATAGTTGCCCTTATGATTTCTGACCTTGACTCCCTCAGGCTCTTAATCCTGACAGGGTTCTCATTAACAGATGGCTTTTCATGAACATTTGCCTTTTCAATCATGCAAAGTACCGGGTTCACCCAATCATTCTGATAGATAACAGCAACACCACTTGGAAGCTTTGCAATTTCATTGACCTGGTCAGGAGTCAGTCCCATTGATCTTCCCACCGCATCCCTATCATTTGCTTCTGGTGTCCTAAGAACAATCTTCGTATTAGTGTTCTTGATTGCGGCAATATCTACAGAAGACGGCGACTGATCGACAATGATGAATCCCTCACCATAAGTACGGATCTCAGCAATCGTATTTGTAATCATTTCAACAGATTTGCCTACAAGCTCTGATTCACTGCCAGAAGTATTCTTCAGAAGATTATGCGCCTCCTCCAGAACTGTCACATGCTTGAGTCCGCTATTATTCCCAGATTTTGTGTCTGTCCTGTATTCATTCAGGATATAGACCATGAGCCCCATGATTAAGGCTTTTGTTTCTGTGGATTTAACCCGACTGATATCAAGAATACAGTTCTCATCAAAAAGCTTTTCATACGGTGTCTGCTTGGTTGTGAAAATAAATTTGTTCAGTCCAACGGTCAGAGACTTGACCCTTGTTACAAGCGCACCAGTATAATTGCCCTTAACCTCAGCCGAATAATCAGTCTCGTCAATCAGAGTTTCCAGCTCTTCTGCAAGAATTTCAAAATCAGGGTACTCTACCTCATCTCCTTCAAATGTGGATGAACCAAGATCCCATCCAACCTTCTCATAGGATTTCAGAATGGCATCCTTAAAGAAAGATGGCATTGCGTCATACATTGGCCAGCATGCGCTGAAGATTTCTACGAGTCCATCTACATGCTCAAGTACATGAATTGACTCAGGGAACTTAAATGGATTCAGGTTCACCAACGGTGCAATCTTCGGATTTGTAGAGTAAACATTTACATCCTTCCAGTTCCCAAAGACATCCTTATACTCTCCTTTTGCCGGTTCTACAACCAAGAATGGTATATTATCCTGATGCAGTTCAGACAGCATCTGGTATACGGTATTACTCTTACCGGAACCTGTAGAACCCGTGATAAATGTATGCATATTCAAGCTACGATTATCCAGTTCCACTACCTTATCAGTCTTATGACCGAGATCGAAAATATGTCCAATTGTAATATGATCCTGTGGCCGCTTGCTTACTTCCTTTCTGAACAGCTGGTAGGATACGACTTCTTTTCCAAACTCAGCATGCTCTATAACTGGGAGACCAGGGACCGTAGTACGTGGAAGCTCCAGATGAAGTCCTAGTTCTTTACCGCTTATTGCAATAGATGCATCCGTGAAAACTGCATTGCTTCCAGATGCTCCATAATAAAACTGAGGATGTAAAAATCTGGACAGATACTCTGTGAGATAATGGAAGCTGTCTTTCGTCTCTGGATTATTGCTCCGCCAGGAATTGATAGCAGAAACTTCTCTTCCCGAGCCATCTCCATTCATTAATGATCGATAATTACTTGCAGCAATTTCAGATGCAGACATATCATCCGAGACAAAGTATCCGGCTACATTCCACATTCCATAACTCTCGAACTCATCAATTCTCTGTAGAGAGCCATCAATAAGCTTAAGCAGGTCAGTAACCTCCTTGTTTTCTACTGTGCTCGATGTCGTAAGAGAGTTTCCCTCATTCGTTTGTTCAGAAGGTGCAAGTGAATTAATAAAGCCACTCATCTGGGCGCCCAACTGCCCTCCAATCATTGCAGCCATCCCACCTATCGGTGTCGCGCCACCACCTAATGCGCCTCCGACTGCCACACCAGCCAGCGATGTAATTGCTCCACCAATCATTGCTGCTTTCTGTTTGCCAGTCATCTCTGAGAAAGATTGGTTTCTAGTCGTGGAATGTGACTTTGTATCCGAAAGCTGTATCTTCTGATAAGCAGAGAGCTTGGTATAAAGATCCTGATAATTTTTCCTGAGGACCTGTATGTTTCTCGGGTCCTGGTTCTCAGCCACAAGAATGCCAATATATTGACGTCCTGACATTGCCAGTGCCAGTTTCTCCAGGCCCTGGATATATTCTTCATTCTGATCCTTCGAGGATTTTTTGCTTCCAACAACACTTACCGAGGCCATATTATGCTGCTGGGCTATCTTTTCTGAAAGTTCTTCGATCTGTGTTCTGTTTTCGCTTTCAAGCTTTACACCTGGGAAATGACCGATCAGCGCATTCTTTAGGGTATCCCCCAGTGTCACAGTTGACCTCTTCAGGTTTTCATCGGTTTCATCGTTCCGGACTCCTAAATAAAAGTCTGTTTTCTTTCCATCGGAATCCATAACTATGAAGACTGTAGCTTTATAAGTAGAAAGGGTATTAAAAACCGTTGTAAATTTGTCAACAACAGACTCGCCCTTCTTATAAACCATCTCAGTAATATGATAAAGACGGACATTGTCTATCAGATCATCCTCCAAAGTCGGAAGATGATCTATCGGGGCAATTTCCATCTCATCTAATCTGGTAAGATAATTTTTTCGAAGACCTTCTTCTATAATTGCAAGCTTATCATCCAGAGAGGGCACCTCAATGCTCTGTTTTTCCTTGATTTCGCTAGTCATCTCATTCATAGCTTAGTTCCTCTCTATTGCCTCCAACTGGTCCGACAAGTTATTAAACCAATCTACATCTTCCTGAAGCTTTTTCTCTTCTTTTGAAAGGTGAGCGGCTATATCATCATTCATCTTAACGTCCTCATTAATCATCTGATGTAAATGATCTATGAAAGCATTTGAAACTCGATCATAGTACTCGCACAGATTCTGGAACTGCTGGTTCTGTAATTTCTCAACAGCGGGAAGGATCACACCATCTGCGTAGTCTCTCCACTTCTGAAGATAGAAATTTACAACTCTTTCAGGGTGTTCCGTCTTATCAAAAATCCCTTTAACCATAACCGTCTTCTCTTCTTTAATTGAAAGAAGTTGATTTTCGATAGATGGTATAGTCTCCGCTTTGGCCCATTCGAAATTAATATTGTCGTGCGAAAATTCGCTTATCTCAGAAGCCGGCTTATACCAATTGTCAAGCGTAGTATCAATAATATTTCTTGATCCCTGAACCGTCGTTGTGAATATTTCGATAAAGGTGTTGTACTGAAGCTTTACTAACTCATCAAATTCTCTTGCATATCGGCTCGCATCATATTCATCAGACGTAAGAATGCGTTTAGATCGCCACCTGTTGATATGCGACATTAAATCCTGCTTATTAATCATCCATGATTCTGGCATTGCCATATTGTCCCGATTTTCAAATTTATTCAGGCATTCTTTGAAAACCGAGATCTTGTGAGAATATTCCTCCATACGATTGTGGATGGTCGAATTTGAAATCTTGCTTTCCTGCTGTTCCTTCTCCAGTGTTTCCTTAATATCCTGCTGATACTTTCTAAACACCGTAAGAACATGATGAATATAATTTGTCACCGGATACAGAATCACATACTTTTTGACTTGCTCGTCAATCACATCATCGACGATTTGGGGGTGTTCTACACCAATATCCTCAATGATCCTGTATACTTTCTCCGGATCCACATTATCTGCAAATTTAAAAAACAGTTGTCCCTGATCAATGTCTTTTCTGGACAGAATAGTGGTTAAATTCTTCTGAAACTCCACCAGACGATCCGCATCTACCCAAAACACAATTGGCGTCTCACTCAGATTGGTTTCATCCAGCTCTGACAACTCGCTTATATTGTCAACAGAAATCTCCATTCCATTGATTGTACTTGTTGAAAGAAATGGTCCATTTATCAGGTCAAGGTTAATGGTTCTGTCAAAAATTTCCGGATACTTGATCTTGAAGCTATCAAAATCGAATTTTTCATCCCGAATCTGATTAAGCCAATCGAGCATTGATCTTATTTCAGCCAGCTTTGTTTCTCTTGCCTCTAATTCGTTCTTCAAGAAAAGAAACACCTGTTTCTCATCTACTCCAGCTAACTGAAATGAACGCTTTAACTCTTCAAAATCGAGAGAAGTTCCAGAAAAATCAAGTTCGAAGCCATACCCATTCATTTCCCCACAAAAGATCTCCGGAATCTGATCAACCCAGTCTTCCAGTTTTCCTTCAATATATTTTTCCACAAGGCTATTGATTCTAGGCTTACGACCGTTGAACCCAACCTCAGTATGCAAGGAATATGGATTATAGTGTAATTCTGCCTTTACCATAATTCCCCCTTTCTCTCATCCAATGTGAAAATGGAGAGTTACTATCATTGATTTTATGCTTTTTCATTATATCATTTAGCGGCATTTCATTTCCGACATTTTTGGCCTTATGCACACTTTTTTCAGACAGTTTCTCCAAAGATCTTTACTGTATTTCGATCTTGTCCATTCAGCAAAGATTATGTAGCAGCTGCTATGAGTACTAAGCATCCCACAATCAGAATGACAGGCACACAGAACATCGCCAGGCCAAATACCGTCACGGCAAGACCTGCCAGGATCAGCCAAGCTGCAATTCCAAAGATAAATCCAAGCATTTTCCCAACAATGTGAAATACGAATCCAGTAATCTTGAACAGGGCCACCACAATCAGAATAACGATCAACCAGCTTAAAAGCGTAACCATAGAAAACCTCTTTCTTCAAAGTACAAAAAGGGACATGAAGCATCTCTGCCTCATGCCCCTTCATCACTTCACTTACCAGAGCCGAAGCTTTGATACACGGCCTTTACAGGCTAATTTTACCACAAAGCAAGCCCTATATTTCACTGACTCATTCCAGCCATCTACAGAAAACATGCAATTTTAGGTTTACTCCAATGCAATCAATGCCTGAGTGACCTTTTCCGTCAGTTCTTTCTGCTGACTAGCAGTCAAATGGGTTGAAGTTCGAATAACACATGTCCCAATGACCTGATGAGATCCGCCATCAAGGATTCCACCATCAAATCCAGTCAGGTAATCATTTCGCTTAGTCGCGTCTTCTTCACTTGCATATACTTCTACACAGCCGCCACCATCAGTTCCCTTATCAACGATGTCTCCATTACCGGAAGTGTAGACTTCGCTCTGATCAATATTTGCGGAAGTAAAGTACACATCTGCTGTATATCCACCAGACTTATTCAGGTTCCCATTAGGATCGTAGTCTTCGGTTACTGCCTGGATTCCTGTGATCTCATCTACATTCTGCAGACGGGTGATTACAAACGATTCTGCCGGATTCGTAACCTGCTTCAACTGCTGGATACTATTACTGAAATCCGTTTTTGCAGTCTGAAGGGCTGCAATGTGCTCGGAATAATCAATCTCCGTATTCAAAGCTTCTGTCGCCTTGATAATGTCTTCCGTCTTCTCTGGAATCTCGGGGACTTTCTCTTCTGCTTCCTGAGCTGCTGCAATTGTAGTTGTTGCTTCAGTAATTACCGCTTCATCATAGGGCTTCTCGCCGAATTCTGATACCGTCTTTAGGTCAGCGATTGCCTGCTCCAGTTCCTGGTTCTTACCTTCTACTAACTCAGCCTTTTCCTGAAATGCGGCGACCGCCTGATCATGCGGGACCTTTACAAATTTCCACCAGCACAAGGCTCCTATCACAACACATGCCACCAGAACAATCGGGATAATAATCTTTGCCTTTTTCATACGATTTATCTCCTTCCCTGTCATGCAGAGTCAATAACTTCTCTAAGCTTTACTTTGCCACCATTCCCCAGGGAACGGTCAAGATAACAGGCTTACTTAACCTCATCAGACTCAGCTTCGATCAGGTTTTGCAGGTTTCTGATTTCCTGATCGGCTTTATCCCTCTCCTGAAGCAATCTGTTCAATGCTCCCTGCAAGACTTTGAGCTTGTCTGCCTTCTGGTCATCCAGCATTTCTCGGATCTCGGCGATACTGAGTCCTGCCTCACGATAGGTAATAATCCGCTTAAGTCTGGCAAGTTTTCCCTCATCGTAGAATTTGAACTGCTGCGTTCCGGATCTTTCCGTTGGAGTGAGCAGTCCGTTCCTGTCATAGTAAAATAGTGTCTTCCTTGTAATTCCTGTCTTTTCACAAATCTGGCCTACGGAATAGAGTTCCTTTGTTTCATTCTTTTTCATCCTTTGTCCTCGGCCCGGGCTCTCTTTCTGAGATAAGAGTACCCCGGGGAACGGATCATTTATATGCCCAAAATCTTTCCAAAAAATAACGCCGGAGCGATGTGCTCCGACGCCATTCTCGCCTCCCAATTATTCAGTTTTATTTTTTCTTCTGTGCATCAATCTCCTGTTGACGAACTTCCAATGCATCAGCGAGCTTATCAGGATCTGCTTTGCGGATCCCATTTCTCCAGTCCTCGTGATTATCATAGATTTCCCCAACGGATAGCTTGTTCTCAAATCCGCACTTCAAACATTTCCAAGAAGGGAGATGATCATCAAACCCTTCCTGTTCATTCAGATGGGCGCCACATTGATCGCAATACCATTCAATCCCAGGAAAACGATTATCGAGATCGTCCCCTGAGTACGTATCATAATATTCTTCCGGATGGAAAAGGTAGTTTAGCTTGTCTTTCAGTTCTCCTGTCTCACTGATCTGTCTGTTGACTGCAATGAAGGAACTGTCATACAGCCTCAACACTCGTCCGGTCTCATTGCGGAGAAGGCCTCCCGTCAGGAGCCAGAGAAAGGCATTGCACAAGCCATCATAAGATTCCAGGTTCAATTGATATGCAGCGTTATAGATCACCCCATCGAAGACTTCATCATCCATGGAAAAAGGCTCTGTCTTCCGGCTGTAATCATCCATTTCCTTCCGCTGTTCAGCCAGATCATAAAGAAGCTCAAATATCTGCTGATCCATCTCATCGAGTTGTTCGTCGGACAGCTGGCCAAAAAGGCTCTCTACATTTTCTTTCAGCCTTGGAGTCAGTTCCATATCCCTGATAAACTGCTCTGCGACATGCTTCTGAATCAGTTCTGCAGATTTTCGTTCCTTCTCCTGGTTGCCAGATGCAGTTCCAATCAGTCTGCCAAGAATCTGAGAGACTCGCTTGCTCTCTCCGGAATACAGCTTGCCATTGTAGCGGACGGCATGAATCATATATTCCCGATCCACATATTCTGCCGGCACCTTCGTCTTCCCATCGGATTCCATCTCCAGGATGATCAGTCCAGGGAACCAGGTATCCAGAAGATCCATCTGTTTGGGGATCTTTTCATCCTTCAGGTTGTAGTAAATCGCAACAATACTACCGAATCTGAGATCAGAGTTATTCATCGTCGACCTGCTCCTTCAAACTCTGGCTTATCCTACCTACTTGCTATTTTAATGCAATTTTCATAGGTGTGCAGGTATCCTCGAAAAATTCACCCCCACATATCGTGATTCACTTCCGCCCGGTAGTAGCTGTCCATAGTGGTCGGTGCATTATACAGGGCCGTCAGGAGATATGCCCGGATATTGGAGATCTTGGTGGTGTTCTTCTGCAGGCAGTCGATGACATACTGCACATGGCCGGAATGAAGCTTCAAAAAGCGGCTCTTCACCAGCTCGTAGGGCACATCTCGCCCTGCGATGCGGACAGTCGCTGCG
>AUXO016458177.1_pt1 | contig 10447 bp, 8 predicted proteins | sample 768731 | NCBI WGS metagenome assembly AUXO01 (sample SAMN02715735, study PRJNA202380) | gut metagenome | biome: sheep rumen | host: Ovis aries | place: New Zealand: Palmerston North | reverse complement strand
CCACTGTAGGCCGAAAGATAGAGGTTCTCGGCCAGGATGCCCTTGACCGACTTCCATCCGTCATAGATGTCGCCAGTGGTGCGCCACGAGTCGGCAATGTCCTTCCCCCAAGTGCCGGGGAAGGCCCAGCGGCACATGTTATAGACGATGCCAGGCTTGCCGCAGTTCTTGATGGCATTGGATATTTTGGTGTACTGCTCGCGTTCGTCAAGGCGCATGTGATTGCCTCCGCAATAATCGACCTTGATGAAATCGAAATCCCAGTCAATGAAGTAGAGGTGGCAGTCTTGCTCTTCGTGTCCGGCAAAACCTACTCCAACTCCCCAGGCGTGACGATTGCCTGAGCCGCAGGTGTTGTCGCCAGCATCACTGTAGATGCCTGCCTTCAGACCCAGCGAGTGGATGTAGTCCACCAGGGCACGCATTCCACTTGGGAAGAGTTTGGTGTTCAGCCTCAGGTGACCATCCTCCCCTCTCCCATCCCAGTATCCGTCATCGATGTTGATGAACTGATAACCAGCAGATTGCAGTCCGCTGGTGTGCATGGCATCGGCTTGTTGGCGAATGAGTTCTTCGTTGATGTTCAGTGCAAAGGTGTTCCATGAACTCCAACCCATGGTTGGGGGTAGCTGGGCATGCAATTGCATGGCAACCAGACAGAGGATGAACGTGAATAACTTTTTCATGGTATTTGGTATAAAAGGTTTTTAATGTGCTTCAAGCCAGTTAGTTCCCCATCCGCAGTCGGCCACCAAGGGCACGGAGAGTTGGCATGCAGCTTGCATCTCCTCGATGACCATCTGCTGCAGCCGTTCGCGTTCCTCGGGCACCACGGTGAAGTTGAGTTCGTCGTGTACCTGCAGTATCATCTTGCTCTTGTAGCCTTCGTCCATCAGGCGGCGATAGACGCGTACCATGGCAATCTTGATGATGTCGGCAGCCGTGCCCTGGATGGGGGCGTTGATGGCATTACGTTCTGCATAGCCGCGCACCACGGCATTGCGGCTGTTGATGTCGGGCAGCACCAGTCGGCGGTGGAAGAGGGTTTCGGTGTAGCCCCGTTCGCGTGCCATCTGTATGCTGCGGTTCATGTATTCCCTGACTTTTGGATAGGAAAGGAAGTAGCCGTCGATGAGTTCCTTGGCCTCGGAGCGGCTGCATCCCATGCGCTCGGCCAGTCCGAAGGCACTGATGCCGTATATGATGCCGAAGTTGGCCGTTTTGGCCTTTCTTCGCTCGTCGCTGCTGACTTCTTCAATGGGTTTGTGGAAGATTTTTGCAGCCGTGGCAGCATGGATGTCGTGTCCCGAACGGAAGGCCTCGATAAGATGTTCGTCTTGACTCAGATGTGCCATAATGCGCAACTCTATCTGGCTGTAGTCGGCAGAAAAGAACTCCTGTCCTGGCTCGGGGATGAAGGCACGACGCACCTCCTTTCCTTCAGCGTCCCTGACGGGTATGTTCTGCAGGTTGGGATTGCTGCTTGAGAGCCGTCCTGTGGCGGCTATGGTTTGGTTGAATGAGGTGTGGATGTGGCCCGTTTCAGGATTAATCAGCAACGGCAATGCATCGATGTATGTCCCCAGAAGCTTTTTCAAGCCACGATAGGCCAGAATCTTATCCACTGCGGGATGTTTTGAGCGCAGGCTTTCCAGAACTTCTTCAGAGGTCACGTATTGCCCGGTTTTTGTCTTCTTGGGTTTGTCGGTGATGTGAAGCCGTTCGAAAAGCACTTCGCCGACTTGTTTGGGCGATGATATATTCAAGTCGGGTACGCCAGTCAATTGGTGCACTTCTTCCTCAATTTGTTGCATCCGGCCAGTGAACAGTCGGCTCGTTTCCTTAAGTCCTTCAGTATCAATGCATACACCATTTCGCTCCATATAGGCCAATACGGGCATGAGTGGCATTTCTATGTCGTAGAACAGAGACTCGCAGCCCAGTTCTGCAAGACGCGGGCGCAGCACATTCCATAGGCGCAGTGTCACGTCGGCATCCTCACAGGCATAAATGTAGATGTCCTGAGGTGAGAGATCGGCCATGGAACGCTGTTTCTTTCCGCGTGGTCCGATGAGTTCCTCGATGTGTATGGTCTGGTAGTTGAGCAGTGTTTCGGCCATGTAGTCCATGCCGTGGTGCAGTTCGGGGCTGATGAGGTAATGGGCTATCATGGTATCCACCATGGGGCCATGGAGTGTGATTCCGTGGTTTTGCAGAACCATGAGGTCATACTTCAGATTTTGTCCAATCTTCTGTATATCAGATTCATAGACGGGACGGAACACCTCCACTACCCTACCCGCTCCCTCCGTATCCAGAGGAACGGGAACGTACCAGGCTTGTCCTTCGCGAATGGCAAATGAGAGACCCACGAGGCGTGCCCGCATGCTTTCCACCGATGTGGCTTCGGTGTCCATGCAGATGGCCTCGGCCTTGAGCAGCGTGTCACGCAGTCTGGCCATCGCTTCTGGGCTATCCACAAGCTGATAGTCGGGGTTCAGGTCCTTCCATGTTTGATGGGTTGCTGGCATTGACTCTTCCTTCTCTTCCTTATCCGCTTCTTCTGTACTGAAACTAAACAAATCGAGCTGGCCCGATTGTGGCTTCTGGGGTTTTGAGGGCGTGGCGGTTGCAGGTTGTCCACCCATTTTCCGGGTAAGCAGGTTACGGAACTCCAGTTCTCCGTACAATGCCCTGAGTCCTTCGAGGTCAGGCTCGGACACTTCCAACTCCTTCATATCCAGAGTGATGGGTACATCGGTCTTTATGGTGGCCAACCATTTTGAGAAGGCTATTTTCTCTTTGTTCTCTTCTACTTTCTGCCGGAGGGCTCCCTTCAGTTCGTCGGTGTGTTCCAGAAGGTTCTCTATAGATCCGAATTGCTGTATGAGTTTCTGGGCAGTCTTCTCTCCCACTCCGGGACAGCCAGGGATGTTGTCGGCAGCGTCGCCCATAAGTCCCAGCATGTCGATGACTTGACGAGGGTCAGTGAGGCCGTATTTGCTCATTACCTCCTGAGGACCAAGTACTTCTGCCTCCTTCATCCCCAGACTGGGGCGATACATGCTCACCTTTGGAGTGACCAACTGGGCGTAGTCCTTGTCGGGGGTCATCATGTAGGTGGCTATGCCTTGCTCATCTGCCTGGTGGGCAAGTGTGCCGATGACGTCGTCGGCCTCGTAGCCCATCACCTCTAATATAGGAATGTGATAGGCCTCGAGTATCTTTTTTATGTAAGGGACGGCCACACGGATGGCTTCGGGTGTTGCTTCGCGTTGGGCTTTGTATTCGGGATATGCCTCATGCCGGAATGTGGGCCCTGAGGGGTCGAATGCCACGCCCAGATGTGTCGGTTGTTCCTTGCTGAGCACCTCTTCCAGTGTGTTCACAAACCCCATGATGGCCGAAGTGTTGAGGCCCTTAGAGTTTATTCTGGGGTTTTTGATGAAGGCGTAGTAGGCACGGAAGATAAGTGCGTAGGCATCAAGCAGGAACAATTTTTCCATGTTTTTCTGGTTTTATTTAAGCAAATTTAGACAAAATAAATGATACAAGTATAATATTTTGGCTTTTATTTTGTATTTTTGCAGACAGAGAAACATAGATGATGGACAGACTGGCAGAAATACGACTTCCCATAGAGGCTGAATTAAGGCAGTATCGTGCGATTTTTGAGCAGACTTTGCAGACTGACAATCCACTGTTGGGAATGGCACTCAGGCATCTGCTTAAGCGGCAGGGCAAGATGATGCGCCCCATGTTGGTGCTGTTGTCGGCCAAGTTTGTTGGTGAGATTAACGAGTCAGTCCTCCATGCTGCTGTTTCGCTGGAACTTTTACACACGGCCAGCCTGGTGCATGACGATGTCGTGGACAGTAGCGACCGTCGGCGAGGACAGAAATCTGTGAACGCTTTGCTTGATAACAAGGCTGCTGTCTTGGTGGGTGATTTCCTTTTGTCGAAGGCTCTTTTCCATGCTGCGCAGACGGGGTCGGGTAGGGTAGTGACCTGGGTTTCGGAACTTGGACAGACGCTCTCTGACGGGGAACTTCTTCAGCTCGCAAATCTTGACAAAACAGAGATTTCGGAAGAAGACTATTTCGAGGTGATACGTAAGAAGACGGCTTCGCTCTTTGAGATGTGTGCCAAGACGGGTGCTTTGCTGGCAGGGGCAGGGGAGGAGACCGTTGGGAAGATGAGCCGGTTTGGTGAGCAAGTAGGTTTGTGCTTCCAGATGCGTGACGATCTTCTCGACTTTGATAATCAACATGATACGGGGAAACCTGCAGGCAATGATATGCGTGAAGGTAAGCTCACATTGCCCGTCATCCATGCCCTTTTGAGTTCGAAAGATGAGTCGATGTATGCACTGGCTTTAAAGGTGCGTAGGGGGGAGGCAAGTGAGGAGGAGATAGATACTCTTGTTCAGTTTACTCTCCTTAATGAAGGTATTCCCTATACATGGAAAAATATTGACAATATAGCTACTTCTTCTTTGCAGGTGCTTCGTCTCTCTGAGATTAATTCTGCCGTGGCAGATGCCATGAGCAAGTATGTCTCGTTTGTGGTGGGCAGGGAAGTGTGATGAAGTCCTATTATAAGAAAAAAGCAGTATTGGTTGTCTGATTAACCGATACTGCTTTATTTTTGTCAATAGACTTTGTTACTGTGCAGAAATCAACTCGTAGAGTTTGTCCAGACGTGGTGCGATGATGATTTCCGTCCGGCGGTTTCGTGCTCGTCCGTCGGGTGTTGTGTTGGTGTCCACAGGCTTGAATTCGCCTCGTCCGCAGGGCTGTATCTGCAGGGGATTCACCTGGTAGTCGTCCGTCAGGATGCGCACGACGCTGGTGGCTCGGATGACGGAGAGGTCCCAGTTGTCCTTGAATACTGCCGTATTAATGGGCACAGAGTCGGTGTGTCCCTCAATGAAGACATCGATGTCGGTCTGGCGATTCAGCACTTCGGCCAGTTTGCCCAGGGCTTGCTTGCCTTGTTCGTTTACCACGGCCTTGCCCGACTCAAACAAAAGTTTGTCGCTCATGGCCACATACACTTTTCCGCCTTCCTCGCGCACGGTTAGTTCATCGCTTGAGAATCCCTTCAGTGCCGACGACACGTTATCGAGCAGCGAGCGCACTCGCTCGTTTTGTTCTGTGATGACGCCTTGCAGTTGCTGTATGGTCTTTTCTCGTTCGTCAAGTTCTCGCATGCGCTGGTTGAGTTGTGCGGTCAGGTTTTCGTTCTCGTTCTTGTTCGCATTGAGCATCGACTGATAGTTTCTCAGTCCTTTGCGCAGTTGGGTGGTGTCGTTACGCAAGTTGTCACGTTCGCGGGATAGGGCAGCGTAGTCAACTCGAGCTGCACCCAACATGTCGGCCAAACTGTCGCGACTGTAGAGTGCAGCCAGTCGGCCAGCCTCTGCGATGTCATATTTTTGCTTGCTCACGACGCATGAGCTCAACAAAAGGGCTGCGAGGGAAAAAATAGAGAGTTTTAGTGCTTTCATTTTCTATTTGACTTAAATCTGTATTATCTAATTTCTGGGCCTTATTGCCCGTAAATCAGCATTTTAAGGCTGAAATTGACCCTCTGAGAATCGCGTAGAATAAATTTTCCGTCCGAGGGTAGGGGAATATCGCATTCTCAGAGGGTCAAAAATGGGTTAGAAGAACTTGGTTTCTTTTCCTTCTACTTCGCTCAGCAGCAAATTGGCCAGTCGGCTGGTGCCCAGGCGGAGGTACTGGTTGGTGAGCCATTTTTCACCAAGCACTTCCTTCACGATGGTGTAATAGATGAGTGCATCGTGGACGGTGTTGAGTCCGCCGGCAGGTTTGAAACCAATCTGTATGCCAGTCTTCTCATAATACTCCTTTATGGCCTGACACATGACATAGGCAGCCTCGGGTGTTGCGGCGGGCTTTTCCTTGCCAGTGCTTGTCTTGATGTAGTCTGCTCCGGCATACATGGCCAGGATGCTGGCTTTCTTGATGTTTTCGGCTGAGCCCAGCAGGCCTGTTTCCAGGATACATTTCAGTTTCTTTTCGCCACACAGAGCCTTCAGCTCAAAGATTTCGTCGGCAACGGTTTCGTAGTCTCCGCTCAAGAATTTACCCACGCTCATGACCATGTCGATTTCCGTAGCGCCGTCCTTCAGGGCGAGGGCCGTTTCGGCCACTTTCACTTCCAGCAGTGCCTGGCTCGAAGGGAAGCTGCCGCTTACGCAGGCAACCTCCACGCCTTCCACCTCCAGGCTCTGACTTACGATGCTGGCGAAGCACGGATAGACGCAGATGGTGGCCACATGGGGCAGGGTGGGGTAGGCCTCTTCAAACTGGTTTACCTTTTCAGTGAAAGCCAATACGCTTTCGTCTGAGTCGGTAGTCTTCAGAGTGGTCAGTTCCACGCTTCCCATGAGGAATTTTTTAACCTCCAAAGTATCGTTCTCTGGCACTTTTTCTTCGATGAGTCGGGCCACTTTCTGGGCGATTTCAGCATCATCGAGATGGGTGTCATACAGAGCAAGAGCTTGGTCGTACTTGCTCATTTCTTCCATGTGATGGTGGTCGTGATGTTCGTGACCACAGTTGCAATGTTCGTTCATAATGTTATTGTAGTTTAGGGTTATTTATGTGTCTTGTCTTGTCTCGTTTTGTTTTCTTTTCAAAACTTTTCTCAAGGGCTTCGGTCAGGTCAACGCCTGTCTGGTTGGCCAGGCAGATGAGCACCCACAGCACGTCGGCCATCTCTTCTGCGGGGTCCTCAGATTCCCCCTTTTTGAAGCTTTGGTCGCCATATTTGCGGGCCATGATGCGTGCCAGTTCGCCCACTTCTTCGGTCAGGACAGCCATGTTTGTCAGTTCCGAAAAGTAGCGCACACCATAGGTCTTTATCCATTGGTCAACGCGTTCTTGTGCTTCTTTCAGTGTCATTATTCCTTATGTTTTGTGTCGATGCAGATGGTTACGGGGCCGTCGTTGATCAGCGAAACTTGCATGTCGGCACCAAATTCTCCAGTACCGATGGGCTTGCCAAGTAGGGCAGTGAGGCGGCTGCAGAAGGTTTCGTAGAGAGGGATGGCCGTCTCGGGACGCGCAGCGCGGATGTAGCTTGGGCGATTGCCCTTCTTGGTGCTGGCATAGAGCGTGAATTGGCTCACGACAATGATGTCGCCATTGGCTTCCACGATGCTGCGATTCATCACTCCGTTCTCGTCATCAAAGACGCGCAAGGCCACGATTTTCCGGCATAGCCAGTCTATATCTTCCTCCGTGTCGGCCTCTTCGATGCCCAAAAGTACCAGTAATCCTGTGTCAATCTGGCTCTTTATGGTTCCAGTAATACTTACACTGGCTTCTTTAACTCGCTGTATGACAACTCTCATAGTGCAATATTACGCATTTTCCTTGTTTCCTGCAAGCGCTTCGTGCAGAATTTTAGCTTTCTTAACTCCAATAACAGACGTTAACGCCTCGAGTGATGCTTCGCGGATGCGCTTCACGCTGCGGAAGTGCTTAATCAAAAGGTCTCGTGTGCGTGGGCCAATGCCCTTGATATCATCCAGTTCTGAGGCCACCTGATGTTTGCTGCGCTTTTGGCGATGGAAGGTGATGGCAAAGCGGTGCACCTCGTCCTGAATGCGTGTGAGCAGGTGGAAGAGGGGCGAGTCTGTCTTCATTCCCACCACCTGCGGGGGAAATCCATAGAGCAGTTCGTGGGTGCGGTGACGGTCGTCTTTGGCCAGTCCTGCAATGGGGATTTGCAGTTGCAGTTCGTCCTCAACCACCTTTCTAACCACCTCCATTTGTCCGCGTCCGCCATCGGTGATGATGAGGTCGGGTAGGGGAGTGCCCTCCTCTGTCATGCGACTGTATCGGCGCCTTACCACCTCCTGCATGGAGGCATAGTCATCGGGCCCTTCCACAGTCTTTATGATGTATTTTCTGTAGTCCTTCTTTGAGGGCTTTCCCATCTTGAAGACCACGCAGCCGGCCACAGCGTCGGTGCCCTGGCTGTTACTGTTGTCGAAACATTCGATTTGCACGGGCATCTTTTCCATCCCCAGCAGCGACTGCAGTTCCTTCATCAGTCTTACGCCTTTTTGTTCCGGGTTTAGCTTGTCGGCCTGCTCCAGGCGGTCTTTCTTGTACTGCAGCACGTTCAGTCGTGACAACTCGAGCAGTTTCCTCTTGTCGCCTCGTTGTGGGATGGTAAATTCTACATTTTCGAGCGATAGTTCCACGGGGAACGGTACGATAATCTCCTTGCTCTTACTGGGATAGCGCTCTCGCATTTCACCAATGCCTAAGACGAGCAGTTCCTCGGGCGATTCGTCGAGTCGTTTCTTTATTTCGAACGTGAAAGCCTGGGTAATGCACCCGTTGGTGACATGGAGGTAGTTGACATATGCCTCCTTCTCTGCCACTTCTATATTATATACATCGACGTTGCTCACTACGCTGCTCACCACCTCGCTCTTGCTGCGATAGTTTTCCAGCATCAGGTATTTGCGCTTAATCTGTTCGGCCTCCTCAAATCGCATTTCCTGCGAGAGTTGCATCATCTGTTCCCTCATGCGTTGTTCTATGTCGCGCGTGTTCCCTTTCAGGATTTCCTTGGCTTCGTCTATCCAGCGCATGTATTCCTCGTGCGTGGTCTTTCCGATGCACATGCCGGCACAGTTGTGGATGTGGTAGTCGAGACACTCGCGATACTTTCCCTCATCCACGCCCTGCTGCGTTATAGGCATGTTGCAGCGTCGCAGGGGATAGAGGTTGCGTATGAGTTCAAGCAGCATGTACATTGTCTGTACGTGGCTGTACGGACCGAAATACGTGCCTTGCTTGCGATTGATTTTGCGCGTTGGGAAGATGCGTGGAAAGTACTCGTTGGTGACGATAATCGAGGGATAGGTCTTGCCGTCCTTGAGCAGGATGTTGTATTTGGGATTCCACTGTTTGATGAGATTGTTCTCCAGCAGCAGTGCGTCCTCCTCAGTGTTGACGACAATGTATTTGATGTCGCGGATGTTTTCGACCAGTCGTGCCGTCTTCAGGTTCTGGTGCTCCTTCTGGAAGTAACTCGACACGCGACGCTTCAGTCGTTTGGCTTTTCCCACATAGATGATGGTGCCAGTTTCGTCGAGATACTGGTAGCAGCCAGGCGAGTCGGGCAGGTTGCTGACTATGCCTCGCAGGTATTCTTTTACTTCGGGTTTCAAATCTTGATGAGTGTGGTTATCTCGGTATCGTCATCGAATACAGCGCGACCATTCAGCCCCTCGATGGTGAGTTCGATGATAAAGTTGATGTATATCTTCTTTGGGCAGAATTCTTTCACCAATCCGTAGGCAGCCTTCATACTTCCGCCTGTGGCCAGGAGATCGTCGTGGAGTAGCACCACGTCGTCTTCGGTGATGGCGTCGGTGTGTATTTCGATGGTGTCTTTACCGTATTCCTTCATATAGGTTGCCTTGCGCGTTTCAGCGGGCAACTTGCCAGGTTTACGACACATGACAAAGCCTGCACCCAGGCGCAGGGCCAGTGCGGCGCCTACGACGAACCCTCGGCTCTCGATGCCCACCACCTTGGTGATGCCTTTGTCTTTATAGAGTTCGTATAGTTCATCCACCATGATGCGCAGGCATTCGGGATTCTTAAACAGGGTGCTTACGTCTTTGAACTGGATTCCCTTGATGGGGAAGTCGGGCACGTTGCGGAGGTTCTTCAGGAGAGTTTCGTTGTTCATAGTTTTCTTGTTTTGCCAGTCGGACTGGTCATACTATATGGTTTGTTGTTTCACGTGAAACATCATCGTCCCATGAGAACCATGAGGACGTTGATGTCGCTGGGCGACACGCCGGGGATGCGGCTGGCCTGGGCCAGTGTGACGGGGTCGATGTGGCTCAGCTTTTGACGAGCCTCGGTGGAGAGGCTTTGAATCTCGTCGTAGTGGAAGCGGCCCTGGATGACCAGGTCTTCCAGTCGTTGCATCTTCTCGGCCAGCTGTCGCTCACGTTCGATGTAGCCGCTGTACTTGATGAGCACCTCGGCGGCCTCGGCAATCTCCTCACGGCGGTTGGGCGTGGCCTTGATAGCCTGCGCCAGACGCGGGAGGGCAGGGGAGAGATTGTCGAACGACAAGCCAGGGCGGCTGATGAGGTCAATAAGCTTGCATCCTTTTGACAGCTCCGTCGAGCCAAGTGCTTGAAGATGAGGGTTTATGAGGGATGCCTTTACCGAAAAATCTTTACAGAAGGCCAGCAATCGGTTGATTTCCTCCTCCTTTTGCTTCCAGTGGTGGTAGCGTTCGGCTGTGGCCAGGCCCAGTTCGTAGGCCCGGGGGGTGAGTCGGCGGTCGGCATCGTCCTGTCGCAGCAGGATGCGGAACTCGGCCCGGCTGGTGAACATGCGGTAGGGTTCGTCCACGCCCTTGGTCACAAGGTCGT
>AUXO015627401.1_pt1 | contig 10448 bp, 6 predicted proteins | sample 768731 | NCBI WGS metagenome assembly AUXO01 (sample SAMN02715735, study PRJNA202380) | gut metagenome | biome: sheep rumen | host: Ovis aries | place: New Zealand: Palmerston North | reverse complement strand
GATATTTTTTCAAGGCCTAGTATTATTTTTGATAATTGATCTATTCCAGTAACAAAACATTCTACTTGATAAATAGTTTTATCAGTTTGACTTAGTGTTTTAACACCATCAACAGAAACATTAAATAATGAAATAGATTGAATTAAATCAGCCATATGATTATCTCTATCTTTTGTTGTAACTAATAAACAAGTTAAATATCTTTTATTTGTATTACTATTCCAATTAACATCAACACATCTATCTTCTAACATAGATAAATTATGACAATTCATTCTATGAACAGTAATACCATTACCTTTAGTAATATACCCAATTATTTCATCTCCAAACACTGGATTACAGCAATTAGCTAAATTTACTTTAATCTTATCTATACCACTAACGATAATATCTGCATCTATATTTTTAGAAGTTACTTTAACTACTTTAGGAGCAGCCACTTCTTGAATCTTATCTATAATATTTATTACACCACTAGTAGTAGCTTTACCATTACCAACAGCTAAATATATCTCATCTAGATTTTCAACTTTTATAGTACTACATATCTTTTTAATATTATCTTCAGTAAAGAAATCAGAAAAACTAAGTTTTCTTTTACGTAATTCTTTTTCTAAAGAATACTTACCACGTTCTATATAAATATCTCTATCATTTTTAGTAAAGAACTGTCTTATTTTATTCTTAGTTGCAGTACTCTTTACCATATTTATCCACTCTTTAGAAGGAGTAGAACTCTTATTTGTATTAATTTTAACTATATCATTATTTTGTAATTCATAATTTAATGGAACTATATTATTATTAACAATAGCTCCTACAGTAGTTTCACCTACTTTAGTATGAATCTTATAAGCAAAGTCTAAAGGAGTTGCTCCTTTAGGTAATTCAATAACATCACCCTTAGGAGTAAAAACATAAATATTATTGTTTAATACTTCATCCTTAACACTATTAACAAATTCTTCACTATTCATATTATCTTTATTTAAATCAATAATAGATTTAAAGAATTGTAATTTTTGTTCAGTAGTACTAGTTAAATTAGCATTACTATTTGATCCTTTATTTTCTTTATAAGACCAGTGAGCAGCAATACCATTTTCAGCTACCTCATCCATCTCATGAGTACGTATTTGAATCTCAAATAAGTCTCCACCAATACCAAATACAGTTGTATGTAGAGATTGATACATATTAGGTTTAGGCATAGCAATATAGTCTTTAAAACGTTTAGGTAGAGGTCTAAATTTAGAATGAATAATACCCAAAGCTAAATAACATTCTTGTTCAGTTTGAACTATTATTCTTAAAGCAAGCAAGTCATATATTTCACTAAATTTCTTACCTTTATCTAGTTTATTATAAATACTATAAATACATTTAGCTCTTCCTTTTATCTCATGAGGAATATGATGTTCATTTAATAAATCAGAAACCTCTTGTTGCATTTCATAAACGTACTTATCTCTCTCTAATTTTGTTTTATTTAATTTTTCAGCTATATCATAAAATACTTCAGGTTTTAAATATCTTAAAGACAAATCTTCCATTTCAGATTTAATTTTATGAATACCTAAATGGTGTGCTATAGGAGCAAGTATTTCTAACGCTTCTTTAGCTTTTACTTTTTGTCTATCTTCTGGTATAGCCCATAATGTACGTAAGTTGTGAAGACGATCGGCAAGTTTAATAATAATTACACGAACATCTTCACTCATACCTACAATAATCTTTTTATAATAATCAATTAAATATTCATTTTCAGTAGAAAAATGAATTTTTGAAAGTTTAGTAACTCCCTGTACCAACTTAGTAATAGTAGTTCCAAACTCTTTTTCCATCTCTTCTGGAGTACAATCACAATCTTCTAATACATCATGGAGTAATCCAGCAGAAATAGTTTCATAATCAGCATAAATGCTAGTTAGAATGAGGGCAACATTCATAGGATGGTAAATATAAGGTTCCCCACTCTTACGTAATTGTCCTTCATGCTTATCTTTTGCAAATATATAAGCTTGTTTAATAACATCAAGTTGATTATCATTCTCTATATACTTCTTTGCACTCTCGATTATATCATCAATTGTTATTTCATTTTTTGACTTAGACAAGGAACCCATCTCCTTCCTAACAGTTAACTCCCTTTATCTTCTTTTCTTCATACTCATCAGTATATATTTTTTTAACCTTTTTAGGTTTACCAATACTCTTAGATTCAATAAACATAAATATTGTTGAAGCAATAAATATTGAAGAATAAGTACCAGCAATAACACCAATTAACATTGCTATATTAAAGTTAAATATTTCTTTACTACCTAAAACCATTAAAGCAATAATAGGTACTAATGTTGTTAATGATGTATAAATAGTTCTTGTAAATGTATCAGCAATACTCTTATTAACTACTTCTTCTAGTTTTTCTTTAGTAAGTTTTTTATCATCAATATTACCTAAATTTTCACGAATTCTATCAAATGAAACAATAGTATCATTAATAGAATATCCAATTATAGCTAATATTGCAGCAATAAACATAGAAGCAACTTCTAATCTAAAGATTACAAATAAACTAGCCATTACTAGTACATCATGTACTAAAGCAACTACTCCACCAAAAGCATAACTAAATTTAAATCTCAATGAGATATAAATAATAATACCAATTAAAGCAAATAATACAGAAATAATTGCATTTTTAACTAATTCTTTTGCAACTAAATTAGATACTACTCCAATATTAACTTTAGCATCATATTTAGTTTCTAAATATTTATTAATATCTTTTACTTTATCACCATCTAAAGATTTATCAATTCTAACATCAATCTCAGAATCAGTAATTTGAATTGAAGATGTTTTTAAATTAAAATATTCAAAATCTTCAACTAAATCTTTTTTAGTAATCTTCTCATCACTAATTATAGTAATATTAGTACCTGCTTTATAATCAATTCCTAAATTAAATCCTTTGAATGCAAACATAATTCCACCAATAAGAATTAATAATATAGAAATAGCAAAACATAATTTTTTATGTTTGAAAAAATTAACTCCAGCAAAAGGAATCTTTTTAGCTTTTTCATTTTTACTAACATCTGGAATATCTTCTTTTTTAACATTTATAAATAATCTAGTTTTATCTTCAAAATATCCAGTCTTAATAAACATATTTAATAGTTTTCTAGTTAAGAATACCATTGTAAACATAGTAACAATTACTGTTATTATTAATACAGTAGCAAATCCTTTAATTGAAGATTCTCCTAAAATAAACATAATAATTGCTACTAATAAAGTTGTAATATTAGAATCTATTATTGCACTAAAACTAGATTTAGATCCTTCTTTAAAAGCTAAAGATAAGCTCTTACCATTATATAATTCATCTCTAATTCTAGAAAATGTAATAACATTTGAATCAACTGCCATACCTATACCTAAAACTAAAGCAGCAATTCCAGGAAGAGTTAAAACACCACCAACAACCCAGAATACTAAGAATACTAAGAACGCATAGATAATCATAGCTATAGAAGATATTAATCCAGCAAAATGATAAATAAATATTAAGATTGCACTAATAGCAATTACACCAATAATACCTGCTACTAAAGTTTTTTGTAATGTTTGATCTCCAAATGATGCTCCTACAGTATTAGATGATATTTCAGTTAATTTACTAGGTAAACTTCCAGAATTAATTAAATCAACTAAATTTTGAACCTCTTCCTTAGTAAAGCTACCTTGAATAATAACATCACTAGCAAATCCTTGTGATACAGTAGCTGCACTTAAACAATTAGAACCACTTGTTCCACAAGTACCCTTTTCTTTTGAAAAGCTATCAGTCATTTCATTATAGTCTAACCAGATAACAATCATGTTATTACCATCAGATTTTTGACTTATAGTATTTGTAACTTCGTAAAATTTATCTTTATCTTTAATACTTAATGCAACAGCAGGATTTCCAGAATTATCTTGTCCAACTCTTGCAGCTACTCCTGAACTAAGTACATCACTAGTCATAAGTAGATTATCATCAACATCTCTAAAAGATAATGTTGCTACAGTAGATAATTGACTTCTAGCAGCCTCAGGATCAGTAACACCAGCAAGTTTAACTCTAATTCTATTACTTCCCTCTAGAACTATCTCAGGTTCACTAACTCCTAAAGAATCAATTCTTTTAGATAATGTCTTATAAGTAGAAGTCATTTTTTCTTGAGTCATTTTAGACCCATCAATAGACTCAGCCTTATATAAAATTTCAAAACCACCTTGTAAGTCTAAACCAAATTTTAAACTAGAAAAAAGTGGTACAAATAAGTAACAAATAACAACAGTAATTAAAAATAAAATTACAGTAGAAATTATTACTTTTTTCTTTTTGTTTTTTCCTTTCATGTATAATCACCTCTATTAATATAATTCGAAAGAAAAATACTATTAAAAAGAGATGTACTAATCTTTTAATGTATCTCCCCGAATAACATTATTATAACTAATAATACTTTAATTTTAAAGAAAAAGTAACAAAAAAAAGGACTTATTTGTCCTTCTCTTCTATTTTAGCTCTAGGAAAGGAGTGATAATACACTTCTTTTAATCTATCAGTTGTTACATGAGTATATATTTGAGTAGCTTTTATACTCTCATGACCTAATAATTTTTGAACAGTTATTAAGTCACACCCCTCATTTAATAAATGAGTAGCAAAACTATGTCTAATCATATGAGGAGATATACTCTTCTGAATACTTGTTTGCTTAATAATCTTATCTAGAATGTATCTTACTCCTCTTTCAGTAAGTACTCCTCCATTATTATTAATAAATAAGTATTCCTCATGTTTAATATTTAACTCATTATATCCATTATCTAAATAATCAATTAATGAATCATAGCAGTATTCTCCAAATGATACAATTCTTTCTTTATTACCTTTTCCTAAAATAAGAATTGTCTTATTACTTAAATCAATATCTTTAACTTTAATACTTACAAGTTCTCCTACACGTACACCAGTAGCATATAGCATTTCAAGTAATAGTCTATCTCTTTTACCTATAGGAGTACTTAAATCAGGAACATTAAATAATTCTTCTAATTCATTATATTCAAAATATCTAGGTAATTTCTTATCCTTTTTAGGACCACTTACTAAAGAAAAAGGATTAGACTTAACATAACCTTCATTAGCTAAGTATTTATAAAACCCTCTTAAAGAAGATAATTTTCTATCAATAGATATATTCTTATCATTTTTCTCTTTTAACTTCATAAGATAAAATCTTATTTCATCATATGTTATATCAAGAAAGTCAATTATTTCACTATCTAAAAATGTAAAAAACTCATCTATATCACTAGAATAATTTAAAGCTGTATAATCAGAATAATTCTTTTGATATTTTAAATAATCTAAATAACTATTTTTTATTTCTTCTCTTTTGATAAGACTCCACCTCACAATTATTTTTCTTAATATCATTATACACTAAAAAATAATTGTAAGCTCTATTTAAAATCTCATCTTTTCTTAGATTATATTTAATATCTCTTAAATCAGCAGCAATATCTTCAGATAATGTATTAGCATCCCAATAATTATCCGTACATGACTCTAACTTATTTTTATGAAATTTATAAAGATAAATATTATTTAATAATGAGTTAGGTAAACCTTTATTAATTACTTTTAATTGTTCTTCATCCATATCGAAATTATAAATATCATTTATATATACTTTTTTATTTTCTTTAGAAAAACTCTTATAATCTATTTTTTTAATACTAGACATAACATAAGAAAGCATTTCTTCTTTAGTTATATTATTTTTATTATTATCAAATAAAGAAATTTGACCTTCGATTAAATTATTATTAGTATTAATATTTAACCCAGGAACATAATTCTTATCACATATAAGTAATAACTTATCTTTAACAAGAGCTCTATCTTTAACATTTCTATTATAATATTTAACATGATCACTTATAGAATTACCTAATTGATCATATCTATTTAAAGAATCAACAATTGATCTAGAAACACCATAATTAATCATAACATTAGGATGAAATTGTTTAATATAATGAGGAGCTTTATCATAAGTATCAATATTTTTATATAAATCAATTACAACTTTAGGTATTCCAGTTAATCCCTCTTGAACTATTTTTCTATAATCTTTCTTATAATACATTTTATTTACAAATTTAAAAAGTAAAATATTATTATCTGCTTTATTATCAGTTGATTGTTTTAATCCTTTAGTTAAACTCTCATAAGCTACATTTCTTAAACCATCAACTCTATCTTTATTAGTATTATATATTACTTCTTGTATTTTGATTTTTTCTTCTTTACCTCTTTTATACTTACTAGCAATAAAGAAGTCATAATTATATCCATTAATATATCCATGAGATACCATTTGATTAATCATATCTTCCTTACTATTAAATCTAGTAGTAACAAGATCTATAGCTTCTAATGAATTAGATCTACTATAAAAGTCATTACTATTCTTAAAATACCATTTTCTATTTAATTCTAAAACAGAAACTTTATTAGTATCTACATTTCTCGCAACTAAATAATAATTACTCATACATACCTACCCCCATTGTTTGACATATTATATCATAAAATAGTAAAAAAATCAATTATACCAACAAAAAGAGAAGTATCTCTACTTCTCATAATCACATTCACTACATTTAATCTTTCCATCTTTAGTTTCAAGTAATAGTTTATTACATTCTGGACATTTTTCTCCAGTAGGCTTATCCCAATAAGCAGTTTTACATTTAGGAAAGTTAGAACATCCATAAAATAATTTACCTTTACGTGATCTTTTTTCTACAATCTTACCCTTACAATTAGGACAATCACATATTTCTACTATTTCTTTTTCTTCCTTTTTTATATACTTACAAGTTGGATAATTACTACAAGCAACAAACTCTCCAAATTTACCTTTACGTTTAACTAAAGGACTTCCACATTCTGGACATTTTTCTCCAGTCTCTTCAGGAGCTTTCTTCTCCATATCAGTGAAAGCATCTTTAACTCTAGGTTCAAATAATTTATAAAACTTTTCTAAAACATTATTCCATACAAGCTTACCATCAGCAATTAAATCTAATTCTTCTTCCATATCTCTAGTATATTCAACATTAATTAAATCACTAAAGAATTCTTGAAGCTTTTTAGTAGTTTCAAAACCTATCTCTGTAGGTACAAACTTTTTATCCTCCATAGTAACATATCCACGGTCTCTTATAGTATCCATAATAGTGGCATATGTAGAAGGTCTACCTATACCTAATTCTTCTAATTCTTTAATCAATTTAGCTTCACTATATCTAGCAGGAGGTTTAGTGTAATGTTGTTCTGGATTTAATCCAATAGCAACGGCTTCTTCTTTTTCTCCTACTTTAGGAAGTATCTTGTCTTCACTCGATTCATAGTCAATATAAACCTTTAAATATCCATCAAATAACATTTCTTGTCCTGTTGCTTTAAACTTATAGTCATTATTATCTAATATAATTGTAGTTTGATTAACTTTAGCATCAGCCATAAGACTAGCTAAAGTACGCTTAAATATTAATGAATATAATTTAAATTCATCACTAGTTAGATATTTCTTAATTTTAAGAGGATCTCTATTTACACTAGTAGGTCTAATAGCTTCATGAGCATCTTGTACATTCTCAGTCTTCTTACTAGTCTTTACAAATCCTAAATATTCTTTTCCATATTTTTCAGCTATATATTTCATAGCAGGTTTTACAAAATCATCACTAAGTCTAATAGAATCAGTTCTCATATAAGTAATTAAACCTACAGTTTCATCACCTAAATCAATACCTTCATAAAGCTTTTGAGCTATACTCATAGTCTTTTTAGCACTAAAGCCTAACTTAGTAGATGCCTCTTGTTGAAGAGTTGAAGTAATAAAAGGCATTTTACTCTTACGAGCCTTTTCTTTTGCCTCTACGCTCTCAACTGTATACTTTTCACCTAATTTATCTAAAACAACATCAACTTCATCTTTAGAATGTAGTTCAATATCATCTTCTTTATACTTAAATAAAACAGCTTCATATTCAGGAAATTGAGCAGTAATAGTCCAATACTCTTCAGGTACAAATTTATTAATTTCTTCTTCTCTATCAACTATAAGTTTTAGAGCAACACTTTGAACACGTCCTGCACTCTTTGCACCTATTTTGCTTTGTAATAATTTAGATAATCTAAAACCAATAATACGATCTAATATTCTACGAGTTTCTTGAGACTTAACTAAATTATCATCAATAACTGTAGGATTATTAATTGCTTCTATTACTTTATCATGAGTAATTTCATTAAATAAAACACGTTTATAATTCTTATCTTTAATACCTAACGCATCTTTTAAATGCCATGCAATAGCTTCCCCTTCACGGTCAGGATCGGATGCAAGATATACAAGTTCACTATCCTTAACATCCTTCTTTAATTCTTTAATAACTCCACTTTTTCCTTTTATAGGTACATAGTTAGGTTTAAAACCATTCTCTATATCAACACCTAATCCATAAGTTCCAGTAGTTGCTAAATCACGAATATGTCCTTTAGAGGATACTACTTTATAATCATTACCTAAGTATTTACCTATAGTTTTACTTTTACTTGGACTTTCTACAATAACCAAATATTTATGCATTTAATCAATCCCTTTCAATGAAAAATTTATACATGCAAATTATAACTTTGTCAAGTATCTATAATTATATTACTTTGTTAATTTACATTTTCAAAATAATTTTTCTTGTTTTATTAAACAACTAGCTACAGGTCCATAGCTTCTTCTATGCTCATCTAAAACACCATACTTTTCAATAGCCTCTAAATGCTTCTTTGTTGGATAACCTTTATTATGTTTAAAATCATACATAGGATATTTTTTATCCAATTCAACTAACATTCTATCCCTTGTTACTTTAGCAAGTACAGAGGCAGCACTAATAGTAATACTCTTTAAATCACCTTTAATAATAGAAGTAGTAGGAATATCTAAATCAAGAGGCATAGCATCAATTAATATATGTTCTGGTTTAACATTCATATTATTAATAGCTTCCTTCATAGCTATTTTAGTAGCTTCATAAATATTAACTTCATCTATAATCTTCTCTGAAACTATACCTATTCCATAAGATATAGCTTGTTTCTTTATTTCTTCAAAAAAGTATTCTCTTTTCTTTTCACTTAACTTTTTAGAATCAGTTAAACCATCTAAATTAAACTCTAAAGGTAATATACAACAAGCTGCTACTACAGGACCAACTAAAGGTCCACGTCCTACTTCGTCAACACCAGCTATTAAAGTAATACCTTTTTCTCTTAATTCTCTTTCATATTTATAATTATCTATACTTTCAATCTCTTTTTTTGTCATAATTTCACCTTACCATAAAGAAAATATATATTAAAAAAATAAAAAAGTCAAAAATAAAAATTCTATATAAAATAGAATTTTATTTTAGTCTATCAAAAGTAACTTTACCAATATAACCATTCTTTAAATCATTAATAATTATATTAGAGACTTTTTCATAATCAGCAACTCCACCTCTAGTAAGTGCTCCTCTTCTTTTAGCAATAGTATCATATACTTCTATATAATCTTCATCTATTTCAGTTACACCATATCTTTCTTCTAAAAGATTAGGATATAATTCATATAATTTATTAATAATAAAAATCGCAATAGAATCTAAATTTAATATTTCTTCTTTTATTGATGAAAAACTAGCAAGTATATGTGCTTGTTCTTGATCCTCAAACTTAGGCCATAATATACCAGGTGAATCTAATAATTCTAAATCTTTATTAATTCTAATCCAACTAAGACTTTTAGTAAATCCAGGAGTATTAGCAACACCTACACTTTTACGACCAACTAATCTATTAATCAAAGTACTTTTACCAGCATTAGGAACTCCAACTATTAAGACTCTACCATTTCTAGATTTAAGTCCTTTCTCTTCACGCTTTTTATTTTCTTCACTCATAATAGACTCAGTAACTTTTAATAAGTCATTTAAATTAGAATTATTCATTAAATCGACAGGTACTACCTTATATCCAATATCTTCATAATATTTAATAATCTTATCAGTTTGTTCTTTATCACATAAATCATATTTTGTCATAACAAGTATTCTAGGTTTATCCTTAATTAAATCATCTATATCAACAATCTTACTAGATAAAGGCATCCTAGCATCAACTACTTCATAAACTATATCAATAAGATTTAACTGTTCTTCTATTTGTCTCTTAGTCTTAGCCATATGACCTGGATACCAATTGATATTAGATTTATTTTCATTCATTTGGATCAACTCCTTTTTAATAAATCAATAAAATTATA
>AUXO012774232.1_pt1 | contig 10449 bp, 7 predicted proteins | sample 768731 | NCBI WGS metagenome assembly AUXO01 (sample SAMN02715735, study PRJNA202380) | gut metagenome | biome: sheep rumen | host: Ovis aries | place: New Zealand: Palmerston North | reverse complement strand
GAAACCAGATCCGCCGCCAACTACCTGTGGTACGCCGCGTTTTGAGTTGGCTGCTGCAATGCTATCAGCTACTAAACCTGATATCATATCACCAGTACCGACAATTGCACCAGCTGGATTTGCTGCTGCCACATTACCGCCAATAGATAGTGCATTTGACACTGCATGTGTGACCGTACCGACATATGCAGTTGCCATGCGCTCAGACTGCGTGATGATATCGTTTCCGGCTACTGAGATATCCACACCAATTTTGCCCGAACCTGTGTAGATAGTATCATATCCGTTATCCATAAAACATGTAGCAATACCCGTGATTAAATCTATGATATAGTAGCATGTTATAGTATATCCTAAAACCTGGTTAGCCTGGAGCTGCACCTTGCCGATGTAGGGCAAATTTGCATATACATCCGTATATGGTTCCAAATCTAAAAATGTTTGACGTGATGCCCTGTAGGGTATGTCGACGGAGCCCATATTAAAAACGCGATTGACAGTGCCTAGCCTGTAAGATATACCACCTGATGTTAATGTGACTCGCGCAATACCATTAAATCCAAACTGGATATCAGAAATCTGGGTATCTGGATACAGTGCCGGTGCTGATGCAGTAATGTTGATAGGGTACCATTTTAGCGCGGATATATAGTCTAGGATATTTGACATTTTATAGTCGGTAGCGGTGCCGATCGCTTCCCAAAATGTACTGGGCATTTGCGATAGTAACTGTCCTAGTTCTGCGACATGATAGGCTGACAGCATGTAAAAATTGCTAAATCCTGTTCCAGAAACTAACCGTATACCGCCTATTTCGGGCAAATTTGTTATATCGTTGCGTTTTCTAGTATCGTCTTCGCCATCGTCTGATGGGGACGGCTGCGGTTTGTCATCCTCGGTGTATTCGTCGTCTGCTATATCACCTGATTTTTGCCACTCAGTACCCTTTTCCTCGACCTGCAAGTAGTTATAAAAATTCCCTGTCAGTTCGTTATCTACTATTTCTGGGAAAAAACAGTAGTTCCTGTCGGTACTATTTAGACATGGATATAGTGCCAACATAAACGACATATCTCGCCATCCCTGTGCGATAAATACACGATACCTGTTAGTTGAAGGTGAAAATACAAATGCGTTATCACCGGCGACACGAATAAAATTTGTGCCTGTTTCTGACAATTTAAAATTTAGTGGCGTACAGAAAAATACATAGTCATTATAATTTATGATGTTATCGATTGCTAATTGAGAATCAAAATTTGTTATATCAAAAATGCCACGATATCGACCTACTCCTGCGCTAACAATATAATCCACATCATCAATTTTTTGATGGATTGTTGGATGAATGCCATTTCTGCCACCAACAGTATTGTATCCATTGTTTTCGCAGAACATTGGGTTATTAACACCAACAGCATTAATCATTAGTGTTGCGTCATAGGAGGTACCGTCATATTCATAAACATGTGTGTACGCATTGTGATAGCTAAAATCTGATAAAAATAGATTAGGATATTCATAATGTCCATCACCTAATGCCATGCCAAATGTAATAGATGTCATGCCGCCTAAAAATAATATCATATTCTGGATTGAGGGATAATTATATTCTGTATAATAATAGATATCTGATGGTTCTGCTGGATCAGTCCATTTGCGGATTAAGTATGTGTATTGTATGTAAATTGGTTGGTTATTGTTAAACCTCGTATTTAGCGGCGACATTGCGTTAATTGCAGTATATGTATACCAATCGCTAAATGGATTTTGAGACTGATATGCAGATAGTAGGTAGCTGCCGCTGTCCACGTTGTTTTGCGCCTGAGTAACGTAAACAAAATCTGGATGGGTATCCGGTTCTACTTTGCTTATAATTATATTATCACCGTCTGTATCGTTTATATATGCGCACAACATATCTGGTAAATTATCTTTTTGCAAATAACCTAAATAATACACATTTAACCCATTACTTGTAAAATTACCTATATTCTGGAAATTATCTGTTAGATCGATTATGTTTGTATTAGCGTTGATCTGATTCACCGTTGGATAAAATTGACTAGGAATCATGTTAGTTCCCCCCTATGACCTGCATCACATAACTCCCAAAGGCTACATCAAATTTTTCGGGAAAAATATATGTATCTATGATAGCATAGTTTTTTACCATGATGGATGTATCCGCTATCATGGACAATGCAGCATTTTCCTGCCGTACTATAATGGCGTTGACATTATCTATTGCTTCACTGTAAGACATCAAAACGTCTACACTACATTGCAGCTCCATGCGATGCCCCGGCATCAGACTGATATTATCTATAAAATAATATCGATTAAATTCTGCACAGTAGATATAGTTTGCAGATACTAGCGTGCTATCATATCCTAGTATAAAAACAGGATTTAAAATGTTGCATGGCTGTTTTAACTGTACAGTGATATCTGTGCCACTCCACGATTTATGCAACACCCGCTTATCGTCGCTGGTAGTGCCAATTGTAATAATCAAAAAAATCATCCCCTTGCAGAAGTGCCGCCGCTGATGAGCGACGGCACAAGAAAAATTACTATGAAATTACGCCTGTCCCTATTGTAAATACGATGCCGTTTTCTGCTAAATCGTTTATAAATGACGTGTCGATTTTGTAAAAATTATTGTAGTATTCCCCGTTGGCATTATATGCAGATGTAGTACGGCGGTTTTCATTTGTCATCACAATGGCATCACGGTCAAACATTACGCCGATGATGTAGTTTCGATTTACTGTTTTCGTGTTGTCGGATGCTGGGGCTACATCCAGACGGGTAACATCTTCTGTTGCAAAATTTTCGCCTGAAGCTTGCCAGAATGGGATAGTATCATAGCTACCAATTTCTGTAAAATCGTTATGAAATGTTTCGGATTGCAAGTATACATCTAACGCTTTTGCTATGTTTGAAATTAAAACAAGATGCAAATCCGCTGCCGGTGTAAAAGTCGGATACCCTGTATCAGATGCAATGTGAAAGACCTCGGATGCTGCTTTGAGCCTATCCTTGTATAAAAGAATCGTGTACGCTGCATAACGCAAAAAGTCTACGTTTGTGATAGCAGCAGCGGCAGTCAGACTTGTGCCGAATGCCGCATTGTATCCGGCTAACAAATCTACTACGCCATTGTTTGCACTGATTTTTTCAGCAACGAAATTGTTTATAGCACGCATCTCCAGGCTATCAATGTACATGGTCTGGGATTTGTTTATGGTGGATTCGATAGTGCTAAAAAATCTGTTTAGTTCTGACGCACTGGTAAATGATTCACGCACCTGCATTTCAGCAAAACTACAGTCAATCTGCCATGCAATTTTCTGATTGTAAAAATACTGTATCACCTCAGGGGCATTGTACTCAAATTGATTCACAGTTTGGCCGTTTTGTAACTGCCAGGACGGATTAGGCTTAGGTTCAAATGTTTTTACTCGTACTTTGGCCATAATAGATCCATATTCCCAGCTATCCCGTAAAATATTTGGAGCCCATCCACTATAGGGACGATCAACAAAAACCATCCTGCCTATACGGTTGATCAGTGCTTTAACGTAGTTGTCTTTCCAGTTCTGTGTATTGTCGAAAAGACGTGTACCGACATCAACGATGTTTGATAAATCTTCCTTGATAATAAAAACATCTTCTTCGCCTTCGGCAGATGAAACAGGTAATCCCGTGATTTCTTCTACTACGTCTTTTAAAATTGTATAAATCTGTTTTACTAGCATATTCTATCATCCTTTCATAACCATACCTGTAAAAAAATTTTACTTGCTAAATCATGTTCTATTATTTTAAACAGGTCCATTTTGTCCGCTAAAATCAGTTCAGATTCTAACATTTGTTGTGATGTGGTTACGCCTATATTCCCATGGCGTGTTAGCGTATGATCGTTTTTTTCAGTGCCTGTTTCCTTACTAGTGTTTGTACCAGTGTTTGTCGTAGACGTGCCGCCTGAATTAGTAGTAGTACTATTACCAATTGTTGTAGATGTATCGGGATTTCCGGAATAGTACTCTGTGCTGGATCGTGTACCGGTCTGTACAGATACATCCTCTTCTGCGTTAACAAATCCTGGATTATCGTATGGATTAACTTTGTGCGTTGATGTGGTGGTGTAATTGTTTGGTGTATCCGTATTCGTGCGTGTTTGATTGATCTGTGACGTGTTAGTACTGTTGCCCGTTGTTGTTGCTGATCGTGTATCTGTCATAGATGCAGTAGTGTTTAGTGTCATCTCGTTCGTTAGATTTGGGGTACGGACATCAGATGCCGTTTCGATCATGTTGTAATTTTCGATGGGTTCATAGTCTGCTGTGGCTACTGCAATTAGCTTTTGATATTTTAATTGGTTTGTTTGATAGATAACCTCCCATAGCAATTCAATTTGATCTTCGTCATATCTAGTTACAGCATATTCATAGTCATAACGGAACCGTAGCCAGGCGTAATTGATATCTAATCTTAGTGCCTCTAAAATTGGTTGCCAATGATCACTGTATCTAATGAATAAATTTGTTAAATTTAAATCACTAAATCTTTTCAGCATCCATCTCACCACCATTTGCATTGATTTCTATGTTTGATTCAGCTTCATCTTGTAGCGTGATATTGATTTCTATATCAGGCTGCTGCTCTTCTGGTTCATCAGGCTGCTGCTCTTCTGGTTCATCAGGTTGCTGCTCTTCTGGTTCATCAGGCTGCTGCTCTTCTGGTTCATCAGGTTGCTGCTCTTCTGGTTCATCAGGCTGCTGCTCTTCTGGTTCATCAGACTGCTGCTCTTCTGGTTCATCCTGCTCTAGCAGAGGGTTGATCGATATACTGATATTAGTGTCAAACATAGCATTTACTTTATCAAGGCCATTTTGGATCGTACATAGTATATTATCAATATTTAGCTTAGCCAGATTATCATTGTCGTTTATTTCTGCTGTAATCAGACGTTCTTTCTTCATGTTGTCATGTGTTTGTAGCCCTAAAGCTTCGTAGAAATGTGATAGTATGTATTGTTGGCATTCTACAAGTTGCAAAATATCATTAGTACCGCCTGTCTTATCCGTTATCGGTACAGACTGGACATTATCAATTAATGACTTGTTTACGACAGCATATGGTTCACCGTTATACTGCTTGCGAATTACAATATCAATAGATTCTTTAGTATTTTGATCCTCTGCGGACAGGACATTGATCAGCCGTTTATTTTTTTGTGAAACATTTATAGATAGATCGCCATCTGCCAGCATGGTCGCTGTACGTGATATCAGTGTATACAGTCCGCCAAATTCACCTGTTACATTATAAATGTCTGGTTCGGAGCAGTAGACTACAACGCATTCTGCATCTCTCTGCATACGATACGATTTAATTAACCTTGGATTACTTACAAGCATTTTATCAGGCACATAGTATAGATTTGGATCACCTGAGTACACCCCATTCAGTGCCACTAGATCGCCACTATCCAGCTTAAAAAATGTCACTTTTCCATTTAGAAAAAGGCAGTATTTCATAAACGTTTCGTCTACTGTAGCTGGAATACCCTCAAATTTAAATATCTGAAACACATCTCTTAATATGAAATTGAAATAGTGTTTAAAAAGTATATTGAAATCCATCGGTACAGGTTTTGCAAATGGCGGCAGAAGGTTACTATACTCATCGTTTTTCCTTGCCATTTAATCCCCCCTAGAATATCAGAATTTCGTTGTTGATTGCATCATTTATCTTGTCAATTATCCTGTTGCAGGAATCTACATAATCCTGATTTATTGTCATCTTTAAACCGGGTTGTCCTAGTGCCTTGCCAAGTGCATCCAGTAACACAGTAGCATCAGTACCATCTAATTTTATAGTTAATTCTTCCATGTTCATTTTAATTCACCTCTATTATATATGTGCATTGTTCCGAGACTTCATGCTGTACTGCATCCAGTTGTTTACATGCTCCCCAACTTCATTATCAGTATAAAATGCCTTTTGATAGTGCATCAGATCAAGGATTAGCTTCTGGGCTTTAGTGGGTGCAACCCTAAGATCTACTTGATGCAGTGGATTCCCATCAAGAGTATCTGGTATATACATTATTGATTGATCTGGATTTTTAACAGGCGTGGTCTTCCAGTGATACAATATCACTGGATATCCATTATACATATGTATATCCCCTTGTACAATGCTACCATCAAATATAATAAAAAAGCTTAGAATTACCCTGTAATCTGATATTTTGACAGGTGCATGCCTATACAGTGCTATTTCCCAAGCTCCGGAAGAAATCATTTCTAACTGGGGATTATCAAATGCAAAATATTTAGATACAGGCACAGAAACATCAGACTGACTACAGTACTCTACGGCTATAGTCGTGCTAGATTTTCCCATTTTGTATACATCTATAGTACCTTGTTTCTGCTTAGCAACGTTTCTTAGCCCCATTTCAGAAAAATATGGACAGTATTTATTTACCGTATTTGCTAACATGTAAATTTTTACACCGCTTCTATTTCTTATCAAGGACGACAAAAGATTTTGAAATAGAATAAATTCATTATTCAAATAAAATTTTCTTGTCATGAATTCATCAAAACATATATATTTCACTTCTCCTGCATCTGCCCCTTTTGTAGTTTCCGCCGTGTTTATAGCATATGTCCGGCAAAATGGATTTTGATCCTGTGCTACTTTTTTTTCGCCGCCAGTAACCATTTTTTCGTATCTTGCTAGGTGAAATGCATGTAGCCTATAGACCACTGCATTATATTTTCCATTGGTTCGTTCGCTGATGTAATCAGCGTGGGGATTAAATAGGTTTGAAATATTTGTAGGTCTGATCTGCTCGTCTAGCCGTCGGATGTATGCCGACGGCAAACCATCATCAATATACGCATCAATAGCTTTGCGGCACCAACCGAAGGTTTTACCGTTAGATCGCTGCCCAATAATCAAATTATAGGTTGCATCTAAATTATCAATGTTATGATAGCTGTAATAGTCAAACATAGTTATCACCAATTTTATTATAACATGCAACACATTTTTTGTCAATAGCTACAGCAATTTTTTCAGGGTAAAATCAAATCTGTCTTCGTCTATTGATTCAATCATTTCAAACGGATTTCGATCAAAATCAAATCCAGACTCCGAAATAACTACCCATGATTTAGGCTGCACTGTAGTGGTATTTCCTAAATAATCAGTAACTTCTATTGGATTTTTCAGTGGTTCATCATTATAGTAGTTTCTCTTAACATGTGCATCAGAAGCCGGTATAGACATTTCACGACAAAATGCCGCCATACGTTCTTCATTACTTGCAAAATTATCAAAAAATGTCATTCCATTATTGACCGGTGTCCCATCTTCATTAAATAATTGATTATTATTATCATCATATTGATAGTCAGGGCGTGTCAGACCTGCACACCTGTAATCAAATACATCATCCTGTACATAGCAATATTGTTTAATTCCTGTTGTCTTAAATTGTTGGTAGTATGTTATTTTTAACGTTCCGATTCCGGTTAATGCTTCAGGGATCAGCCTATATTTTTTAGCTACATTAGATATTTTAGCGTTTATCATATCATTGTATGATTTAACTATTTCAATATCAGATTCTGCCAATTTAAAATATAGGGAATCTGTATCAGAATATAATGTCTTTGAATCATCAAAATTTTTGCCGGTACCAGATAATTTTATTAGTAGGCGTAGTATTTCATAGCGTGCCCACGCCACCACCCACACGCCCCACTGATATAATACCGGCTGGAACTGTGATTTATTTTTCTGTTCCCCGTTTTTCTGTATGTCATTTATTTCCGGATTCCATTCATAAATATCACGTACTGGATCCTGCACTAATATTCCATAGATGCGGCTAACACCTGTTTTTGCATGCGTATATTCTAATTGTTCGGCTAATGTCAACGGGCGTGATGATTTTATGATATTGTTTCGGCGTTGTATTTCTAATTTTTTTCTATGCGTTTTTTCAATCGACCGTATCATATACGGGGGCATATCCCCGTAATCACTGGCCATAATAGATACAAATTTGATAGCACTATAGCTATAAAATTCTAAAAATAATCTAAAATCTACATCAGTTAATGTCATTTCCAATTTTGATGCTGTCAGAACACGTTTAGCTGCTACATTATTGATATCCGATGCAGGACGTTGCCAGTAGTTATGTACATTGATTGGTAAAAATCCAATATCTGCATATTTGGCTGATACATCCTTGGCGGCAAACGTGATTAACATTGCCTTGCCCGCATAGCGTGGGTTATTTTTTAAATCATCTGTAGATTCCGGCAGTTCTATAGGAGTAAATTTTCCGACGGGGTACGGATGCAGAAGGCATTGGGCACCGTAGCAGGCACTGATATCAATACCAGCAACATTCTTTTGTGTAATCCCCCGTATCAACTGCGAACTATAGTTAAATGCCCCGAAAAATGCATGTTTAAGTAAATCTAATATATGATTGTCATGGTCATTATCCTTCAGTTGCCGTGACATAATCATGTTCTGGTACATGCGGCTTTCTCTGGCGAATTCTTCATTTATGCCCCGTTTTATTTTCTGGGTAGCAGTTAATGCTAATTTGTATATACTGCAATTTAATTTTTCTGCTTCAAGACGGAAATATTTCGTAAGGATTAATACATCATGTTCACAATATTCCAATTCTTTCGGCGTTAGTGGCGTTAAGGCATGTCTAATTCTGCTGTAGTCATATCCTTGCATTTTGGGTATTCCAATTTCTTCGCCCATATGCTCCAGCGGCTCCTCGGTATAAACTGCACTGTCTCGAACTTCAAAACAGTCATCCATGATATGTTTTAAGACGGTTCTACGACTACGGGCCACAAAATCATTACCGTCCAAATTGATTTCTTTCTTATAAAAACCAAAATCGTATTTTAAATTATGAACATAAACAATCAATTTGTAATCTACGGCCAAATGCATTTCATTTTTCATCTTCTGCAAACAACGTTTAAATTCTGACCATGTTCTACCATAAAATGCCTCGTTTTCAACGGCCATTTGCCAAACATACATAAACGCTATCTGATTGCCGTCCATGGTAATCGTAGATGTTTCAGTATCAAATGCCGCTACATAGGGCGTATGATGATGCCGTTCACGCCGGCTACGTGATTCCGTAAATGCCGTAAAATCCATTTCGTTCCAGTATTTCATGTAGTCCATCCCCAATCATCATCAAATACGCTAAATCCTTTGGGCTTGTTATACGTTCCATCCAGTTCCGACAATATGTCGTCCAATTCATCTTCCGACCCGCCAGAAGACATCCAATTATCTATATGATCAATGAAATCCTCCAACGTATTTTTATCAATATTTCCCTGCATTGCATCAGATACCATGTTAAATATCAAATCGCTGCCCAATTCCTTAAACTGATTAGCCCTGCTGATAACATCTAAAATATCCCATATCATATAGGCATATTCATCTAATTCATTTTCATGTCCGGTATTTTTGAAAAATTCTAACGCCAACATAGTACGATTCTGTTCTGCAACATTAATATCAAAAAAACTACTGCCCTTTCGTGTAGATTCTGCTACCAAACGTTCATCAATTAGTTGCATTCTATCAGCCAATTTTTGTACATCATCAGGATTAATGTCACCTATATCATCTGGTAATGCAAATTTTGCCATTGACGTGTCAAAATACGGAATATCATAGGGTCCATAGTTATATCCGGTATACATTTGCATACCTAATACTGCTGGCGTAGAATGATTATAGTATAACAATGCTGGGTTTACATCGATGTATTTGTCAATCTGGTCATTAATTTTTTGCATATATCTCTGCAATATAGATTTCGATTTGTTGTAATTAAAATAGGATTCCCCTAAATTTTTTAACTGCTCATCACGCTGATGTTTCTTTGCCGATGCTTCACGTTCTGCTTGTCTTTTAGATTCTTTTTCCGCTGCTCTTTGTCTTTTTTGTTGCTTTTTAGATCTTCTATTTTTAATACGCTCCTGCTTTTTGGATGCCGCTGGAGCTGCCGGAGCTGCTGGAGCTGCCGCAGAAGATGCAACCCGTGATGCATCCACATAGCTAAATTCGTAACCCTTTACGGTTTTATTGATTCCTCCAGAAACTAATCTGTCTACTTTGGATACATTTGCATGTACTGCCTTTGCTGCTGCTTCAATATTGCTGTAAATTTTAGTTTCACCTTTTTTTGATACACTTACGGCACGGTTAGCAGCATATCCAAATTGATGGCCCCCAGCAGTTTTACGCCGCCCAGCCAATACGCTGTACAAATTACCGGGGTTAATTCCTAACGCCTTAGCAGCCGCAGACGCACTAGGAAACGTCTGACCCGTGCCAACAATAAATACAGGTTTA
>AUXO011153888.1_pt1 | contig 10449 bp, 4 predicted proteins | sample 768731 | NCBI WGS metagenome assembly AUXO01 (sample SAMN02715735, study PRJNA202380) | gut metagenome | biome: sheep rumen | host: Ovis aries | place: New Zealand: Palmerston North | reverse complement strand
TTCATCAACAATTTGATGCCAGTTTGATGAATTTTGACTATCTCATTTTATCACAATACACAAATAATGCAATGGAAAATATGCATTATACCCAAAAAAATGTACAAAACATATAAATCTACATTCGCACAATGAAACAAGGCGGGTTTCCCCGCCTTGTAACTTAGTTTTATTATGTCTGAAAGTAAAACAGGTTGTTAAATAATTATTTAAACTTCACTTTCTTAACAGTTGAATATGAAGAATAAACCTTTGATCCATCCTCGTTATAAACATAAGAACGAACCTTGTAATAATATGTCTTATTCTTCTTAAGTTTATTCTTTTTCTTATTATACTTATCCTTATAAGTTACAGAAGCACCCTTTGCCTCACCGATCATCTTGAAGCCGCTCTTTTTCTTAGTGGAACGATATACTTCATATCCATCAGCCTTGACACTACCCTTTATTACTACGGATACCGTCTTCTTCTTACTTGATAATTTTGCAAGAACCGGCTTAGCAGGCTTTGTTTCCTTGATTGTTGCAGAAGCAGCTTTACTTGCACCACTAGAGTAATAGTAATTAGAATCACTTTCTACCACATAACCATACTGAGGTTTATTCTTATAAGCTACTACAAAATAATAATATTTAACACCTGTAGTTGGTCCTGCGTAGAAAGTCTGATTAGCTATACCATTTTTTGTATATGTGAGTTTCTCGTCTGTTATAGAGGTTGTATTCATCTCCTCTACTTTCTTTTTGCGATAACCCGATACGGTACTACTGTCCGCTATATATGTACCTACTTCAATATAATCATAATATGAATAAGTCTTTGAATTCTTATTATATGATGCATATGGTTGTGTGGATCTAAATACTCTGTAATAATCAGCTCCACTCACCTTGCTCCAGCTTACCGTAATCTTCTTGCCTGATACTTTAGCTGTAACCTTAGCCGGTGCCGCAATAACAGGAGAAACATCAACAGTGATATAATTTGTTATCTTCTTTCCATTAAATGCACTAATTCTATATTCATCACCATTTGTCATATCCTTAGTTGCAGGGAAAGTATAGCTCGATGTCTTAGCTTTCTTTATTGTCTTATATAATGACCACTTACCTGAATTCGGATCCTTCTTTTCTATCTTGTAGCCTTTTGAAGACATTACAGGATTCCATGTAACTTTAACCTTTCCATTTGAGTTTGTTACTTTATTTATCATCTGTAGATAGAAATCAAGAGATACACTTGCAGATCCCTCTATATAAACTTTCTTCTTTCCTACCTTCTTATATGCTTTAACAACATATTGATAATCTGCTCCATTTATCAGATTCTTGTCTGTATAGGCTTTCTTACCTGAGCCAAGAGTTTTAACAAGCTTATAGGATACGTATTTATTACTGTAGCCATCTGTATACTTGTCAGCCGCAGAATTAGCTACAACTCTGTACACTTCATATCCTTTAGCTCCCTTTATCTTATTCCAACTAAGCTTTACACTCGTCTTTGACGCTGCCTTGGCCTTAAGATTCAGAGTTCCTGACCATCCGGTCATAACTTCTTTATATACCCACGGTCCATAAGTAGTCTTCTTTGTATCCTTATCATAATAATATGGTCTCACACGATAAGCATATGTCTTATATGCCTTCAGTTTCTTATTAGTATATACTCCTGAACTAGACTTTGATAATGTCTTCCACGAAGTATTCTTACCACTTCCTGACCTTCTCTGTACTTCATAACCACTCATCCAATAAGAACCGAAAGCACGCATACGAAGCTGAATGCTATTCTTTGTAACTACTGTATCATATATTGATACCTTATGAAGTGCTGGAATCAATTTGATAACATTTGAATATGCACTATACTTTGCTTCTGTAGAAGTAGCACTGCTATTATAAACTCTCGCCTTAATATAATATGTTCTTCCAGGCTTTATATAGCCTTTAGAAATAGAAAATTGTTTATTCTTATTTGTGGATAAAGTATACGTAGTTCCATCAACATCATCTTTTCTATTTGTATCAAAAGTACTTGATGTTGAATAGCGTAATTCTATTTTTTCATCTAATCTTGCATCTCCTGAATAAGTGAATATATAACTATCATCATTCTCTTTCAACAGAGATATTGTACCTATAGCTGTTGTAGTTTTACTATTTTTATTCAGCGTAATTACATTTGAAGGATTACCATAAACTTTTACGTTCTTGCCAGTTTTTTCGTCTTTTTGATATACATAAGCACACACTCTTATATAATTTGCTCCTTCAAGAAGACTTGACTTATAAATACTAAATGATGAACTGTTGCCTTTATCAGCTATACAAGCCCAGTTTCCATCACTAGCATTATTCTTATTATTTATCTGTACTTCGTAATAATCTTCATCTTCCGACTTAAGTACTGCTTTGAATCTAAAATAATAGCTAGAACTATCTTCCTTATACATCTCAAGTCCAGTAATATTCTTTGCAGCATTTTTCTCTTCAGCATCTGTCTTGAAGCTGGTTACAGCAGCTGTTGAAATAATAGCATCATATGTTTTCTTATCCATATGGTCATAGATAATATTTTTACTATTAACCACACGTACATAGTATGTTTGGGACGGTTTTAAATCATAATCATTTTTTCCAATTACAAACTTATATACTCCATCTTCAAGCTCTTTTGAATATATTTCTTTCCAAGAAGAAACAATAGTTCCTTCGCCAAATGAATTATCTGTCGCTATCTGATAATAAAGTCCGGAATACTTACTATCTGCATTCAGATCAAAATAATAATAATCCTCATCAGATTTAACATATTTTAGTCCTGCAACTTTGAGACTTGAATTAACAGCCTTATATGTAACAGGATCTGACCATTCACCTACATATTCTACAACCGGACTCCATGTTCCATCTACTTTTTTACTAGTATATCTATTAATTGCACGTACACGGAATGTATATGTCTGTCCATCAATAAATGGATATGCTATATTTCCATTTTTATCGCGAAGTGTAGTAACAGCCTCTCCATTTTTCTTAGTATATGACTCCATCGTAGCCATTGACCTTAATTCTGCACTATTTGAAGTAGTATCATAATAGTCATAATATAATGTACCATCCACCATATATGCAGAACTAACATAAACATTACCGACAGCATCCTTAACTTCCACTTCATAACGTCCCGCTTTATCAAGTTTATTCCAATAAAGAATAGGATTATAGAGTGTACTATCTTCGCTAGGTTCATCCTTAACCCATAAACCTGTAACCTTGCCCGGCTTAGAATTATAACCTGATGCTACGTCTTTGGTTGGTACAGTAAATGTATACGCATCTGACCATGCGCCTGTTTTTGTTTCGCTTCCTGATCCGTCTGTCTTTTCTACATCAGCCAGCATTCTAACCTTTACAGTATATGTTTCACCCTGATCAAACATTTTAATAGTCGATGCATCAGACCTTATAAGCCTATCATATTCATCATCAATTTTGACATATGTATATATATTAGTACTTCTGTCAATAGAATTTTTTGTTGTAATAAAATTTCCAAGAACTTGCTTACCATTCTCAGTTTTGATCAGATTATACGCTCTTCCCTTCGAATCCTTAATCTCAAGTTCATACTGGACATCAGACATTCCAGTAGTATCATCCTGACTTGCCCAGCCAAGCGACTCATTGTTATACCTTAATCCTGTTACCTTCTGTATTTTCACTTCTTTTTTTGAAGGAACAGTGATTTTGAATTCATTTGACCAGTCAGAATACTGGATCTGATAATCATCCTTATTATAATCATATTTCCTGCTTCTATTATATGCCCTTACTTTTACTGTATATGTTTTTCCAGCTTCGCCCGCATATATATAGTTACCATTAGCATCCTTATTGAATCTATAACTATCATCTCCAAGCTTTGTCACCTGACGAAGTGTATCTAAATCCAGGTAATTATGTAGTCCTATTAATTGGCCTCCCCACTCACTAATATATAGATTCCCTTTTGAATCCTTGAATTCAAAACTATATCCATCAGCATTACTAATGGAATTCCAACGCACTTCATTGTCATTTATATCATATTCAAAATTGCCCGGCTTATCAGGCTTCGGTCTATCTGGAACTTTTACTGTAATAGGCGCTGACCAATCGGTTGTTTTCTTATTATTCTTATCGTCATAGATATATGACCTTATTCTGACCGTATAGGTTTCACCTACATTAAATGCTTTTATAGCATTACCATGTGCATCTTTCTTTACAGTATATGATGTTCCATTTCCTTCTTTTTCATATAAATATGCATAAATATCATCGAAATCATAAGGACTGCTAACATACGAATATTGATATATTACTTTACCAGATGCATCAGTATATACATCAGCATAATACTGATTACCTGATGCGTCTTTAATCTCCATTTCAGTACTATTGCTATAATTAAAAAGAATACTATATTCACCATCAGTTATTTCAGCTATATGAATATCTGTAGGTTTCTCGAGAGTTTCAGCCTTGGCAGTTGTAAAGCTAAATGCATCTGACCATGCACCATATATAGCAGTATTTCCTTGATGCACAGCACGAACCTGAAGCTTATAATCAGCCCCATTCTTCATCCTTATTTTATTGCCATCTTTGTCTAACGAATATACATATCCGCCATTCTGAGTTTCGATCTGATAATAATATACACTTTTTACATTGCAACTAATGCTATTGGTAGTTCGATAATTAATTGACTTATAATTCTTCTTAGTTGAATCATACCCATTTAAAGATCTTACATACTCTTTGCCACTTGTATCTGTTATTCTAAGCTCATAGACACTCGCTCCCTGCACAGCATCCCATTTAACAGTACTTTTAGTCGGAACCCCTGTTGCATCATAACCTTCGAAATGAAGATTGGTTACTTTTCCTAGGGCAGCAGCACCGGTAACAAAAGTCTCTTCCGTAGTTTCTATAACAGAGTCTCTACTAATGATGTTCTTTGTTGCTGCAAATGAAACTGATGCTTCACCTAGAATCATCGTTGCAGATAAAGCCAATGTAAGTATTCGCTTACCTGCCATGAATCCTTTAATCATTTTTACTCTCCCTTCATTATTTAGGGCAATAAAATAGTTGCCATTTTTCACAAAAATGTGTTTCAAATTCTAGCATGTTTCACAACTTATATCAACATGACAAATGTAATGAAAAAAGTTCTTTTCTAATCGACCTCATTTATAACGATTGACACTATAGATATGGTTGTAGTTCTTTCCACCACATCATTATCCATTTCGTATACTGATAGTTCAGGAAAATGAAATTCAATTGTGAGGTTGTTGTCAGTAAAGGTCGATTTATCCAATTCGAACGAAATGCCCTCGTTAATCATTTTTTCATCAACTATATGGCTATATACCTCGGTGTCATTTGCTCTAATAATACACATCATTCCTGTACCAACAACGCTTCTTTCATGCAACTCTATATTTACAATTACATTTTTCTCAGGTTCTTTTTCAAATGGAATAACCAATCTTGATACTGGTCCTTTTAGTTTTGTTCTAAAACCATGATTTTCAGAAAATCCTTCAACCGCATATTTATTTCCTGTATTATCAACATCGAACCCAAGCCTATCTCCCATTTTATATAAACTATCTTCAACGTTTTCAACATATTCTATGTCCAAAATAAAAGCATTATAATCTCCCGCAGTTGAATCAGTTCTAAATTTATTTACAACAAGCTTACTATTATCTGAGGCATTTCTATATAGATACCTTGTTCTTACTTCATCTTCCTTTAGTGCTGTAAAATTCATTCCGTAAATCTGATTGGATAGTGGATTTCCAATTAATTCAGAATAATAAACAGGAAAGTCAAATGATGAAACAGGTGCATGTGAAAGCTTCATTTTTCCTTTTTTTCCAGCAGCTTTATGAAACATCATTATCCACTGACATTCTCTTAAATCTCCATGATCAGCTGTTATCAAAATATCAGTTGAATTATATAAATTTGTTTTCTTAAGTTCATCAATCACTTCTCCAACTATCTTAAATACACCTTCCATCTGTTCATCTCTATCAACAGAGACTACTTTATTTGCATTTTTATCCATATCATAAGGACGGTGTATTCCTCTCAAATGATAAACAGTAAATGTTTTATTTAGAGATCTATCTATGGTGATTTTATGCTTCTTGAAGTATTCATAATAGTCAGAATCATCAAACATATAATTATCAATTCTTACTATCGCTTCATCAAATTCTGCTGTATCCATCCAAAAAAATCTTTTAAGGATATGAGGAAAAAACCTAAACATACAGAGCTTATATAACTTCCGAGTGAGAATACTCTCCGATGTAATAGGCTCTGCATCTGATACAAAATTCGAGACATAATCTATTGTATCATTCGAATAAAACATGGGTTCAGAGTAGATTCTCACATCATATCCTGCGTCATACATTTTCTCAATAAGATTGTCATTTTTATAAATATCCTTTATATAATCACTATAGGTTTCCTGCCTGTCAAATGGAACTCCTGTGAAAAATATAGGCATTGCCATCATCGTTCTTGCACCACCTGTCATAGCATTATCATAGCGAGTAAATCCGTCCAATTTATCCTCAAATTCCGAATGGTTATCCCTAAATGCCTGATAATATTCTTCATCGACAGTATCAATCATAAATACAACAATATTATTAGCTGGTGCAAAAGTAAACATCTGATTATTAGTTATAATTAACGATGCAGCTTCTTTTCTATTATAAGATAAAAGTTGAGCTACAAAAGATACCATTTGAATGAGTATCAAAAAGATACATATAGCTGATACATATTTTCCAACATTATCCTTTATCTTTTTACGAATAATCACATATATGATTAATGGTAAAAAAATAATTACAATCCATACGATGGTATTTAAAAATCCATATTTTGCATACTTCGCCCACTTTATTTCTGTTCCATCAAGGACTCCATAATTATTTTTAAAGAGATTCCCTTGAACATAGAATCCAATACCAATTCCCAATAAAAAAATTGCATACCAAATAAATACCTTTTGAGGGATAATTACAGATATAACTATAAGCAGCATTAATATAATAATGGATACAATTGCAACACCTTTAATAACAGCACCCAAACCAAAGGAGAACTCTTCTTCATTTGAAAGATATACTCCCAGTGGGCCATAGAAAAAGATTGTAAATATAATAAAGAAACTTAATATAAAACCTATAATTGTTTTCTCTTTTAATGTGTAGGTCTTCAACTCATTTTCCTCATTTTTTCTTTATATTAATATCGAGTTATAATATGACATAAACGACAAATGTCAAAATGTGATCCTCAAAGCAGAACCAAGACTTTCAAAGCAATTTGTGCCATATCTCCACAGAGATATGGCACAAATTGCTTTAGAAATGGAGTAATCTGCATGTCAAATGGTGTCAAAATATACTTTTGACACCATTTGAATTTAAATCATTTCTTATAGAAGCTGTAGTTTTGATAATAATATATCAGTCCTTCCGAGCTATACCAATAACCATCTTCTTCATCATAGGTTCTACCACCTTCTAATGTTAATGTCGAGCGTTCAGCAACCTCTTCAATCCATTTTCCATCCTTATAGATTTCATTCTTGTCTTTTTCAGATACAACCTTCTTTGTAGCTTTGTCATATTTGTCTCTTGTAACTGTATAAAAATAACGAGGTTTATCATAACCATCTCTCTTCTCATACTTTACATCATATACGGTTTTTAAAGTATAATACTTTCCATTATGCTTGCTTTTACTATAATTTGTAATTTTATATGAGTTAACTCCTGTGCTCACTATTTTAGTTCCATAACCCTCAGCTTTATTCTCGTAAGCAACAATTACAGTTGTTTCTTTATACATCGAAGAAGTTGACGACTTATACCACGAATCATCTGAACCTTCTGAACTTTTCGCTTCATAATCACTATACTTTACAGAAGATTTATTCTTTGCAACTGTATAAATGTTATTTCCATCTGCATCTGCAGTTTTAACAAGCATACCACCATTATTATAATTCTTATCAGCCATAGTAACAGCAAGTTTCCCCTTGCTTCCTGTAAGAAATCCACCTCTTACTATTACACTTGAAAAACCTCCGTTTTTAAGTTTACTCGAATATGTTTTTGTGCTCTTTCCAAGTTTAATAGTTTTTACTATTGAATCTGTATTTAATACCTTAAATGTTTTTGTGTAAGTGTCTTTAACAGCTTTCTTAGGAGTATACTTTACATGCCAATACCCATCAGCACCTTTAGCAAGACTTGCTGGAACAAGTCCCTCTTTACCTACACCATAGACTTTACCATCTGAACAAATAAAATACGGTTCTTCAGCCTTATTATATATTTTTCCATCCCCAGCTTTATATGTATTTGAATTATTACCTGATTCATCATAATCATCATCATAATAGCTATAATAGTCATCATAATCATCGTAATACATATATCTGCCACCTCTAGAAGGAATCATTACATATGATGATAGCTTTTCATATTCATCCGTTGCGTAATTATACTTTGTAATGTATGTCTTATATGTACCATTTAAATACTCGCGAGTAGTTCCATACTTATCAAAATGGTAATCTACATATTTAATTTTGTATGATCCAGTCTTTAAGAAAGTTAACCCATACTGACTAGTTTTAGGAAGATACTTTTTAGCCTGTTCACCGTTATCTGCCTCATATGCAGCATATGTAGCATATGCATCTGAATCATTAAAGTATGGTTTTGTTCTATAATACTCATCCTGATTATTGACTGATGATACAACTGTTTTTATCTTTTTCTTTGCCTTTTTATAACTTTTACCATTTATTTTTATACTTGAAGTATTATAATACTCTGTTTCACCAATATGTGTTGTTTCAGTACCAAGATCTATATTTGCTGCATTTGCAGAAGTACCTGTAAATGCTATTGAGGCTCCAAATACTAATCCAGCGACTAAAAGTTTAATCTTATTAATTTTCATATTTGTCACCTCCTAATAACTCCATAAGCTAAGCGTTGAACCGCTCTCACCATTAAAGTATGTAACATCCTTATCCCCTGTAACACCATCCTTATAAGTTCTCATTATTTCTTTTTTTCCTCTTTTGGTTGTTACAGTGTATGTAACTGAACTACCTGTAAATGTATCTTTATAAGAAACATAAATATTAGTTATTTTCTTTGAAGACTTATAACTTGTACCATCAAAGGCATCAGAACTCTTATAATTATATCCTCTTGATAAAGTAATCTTCTTTCCATTTTTTATCTTTTTAATACTTGCCTTTCCTTTCGCATTAACAGAAGTAACAACAAGCCCAGTTATCTTATACTTTGTATTTGGAGTGAGTTTAAGCTTTCCTGTTTTTGCACTAACCTTGTATAAGGCACTAGCTTTTTTTGTTAATTGCCCACTTTTTGTCTTTCCTATTTCAGAGTATATAGTTTTCTTACCAAGTTTCGCCGTCTTATACACTCCTGACTGATTTGTAACAAGAATACTTACACTCTTAGAAACCGAACTGCCATCTGGCTTTGTGGCAGTAATTGTAACACTATATGTACCATTCTTGGTTGCATATAGGCCTATAGTTGCAGAGGAATTTCCTAAATAAGTTTTAGTAGATTCATCCCAATTTGAATATTTAGAAAATGAACTACTTGTAACCTTTGCATTCAATGCGGCTTTACTACTTTTTACCGTTATTGAAGCTTTTCCAGTGTATTGAACACTTATTGAACTCATATCTAATACCTCAATACGAGTTTTAGTAAGATTCTTCCATTCACCTTTGTCATTTCTTTTTGCCGCAACATATAACGTATTATTTGCTTTATCCTGATAAGTTACCGCATATGAGTTAATTGTTAATGTCGAAACACATATCAGAAGTGATAATACAATTGCATACAATCTTTTTAGAGATTTTTTCATTCCCCATCCTCCTCTTTTTACTATTTGTTTTTTATCAATTTTGATGCCAAATTGATGCAATCCACCTCTTCATTTTACCATATCGCACAAAAGATGCAACATTTTTTGTTTACTTTTGTGTATTTTTCTCTGGTTCTGGATAATCAACTCCGAAGGTTTCTACTGTAACTGTCTTCATAACCTGAGGAACGATCGGCTTATCTGCCCAGCCTGTTTTGGTAAGTGCTATTCTGTCTACTACATCCTGTCCTTCAGTAACCTTACCGAAAGCAGCATATTCACCATCCAGATGAGGTGATGTTTCATGCATTATAAAAAACTGTGAGCCAGCGCTGTCAGGCATCATAGAACGAGCCATTGAGAGAACTCCAACAGTATGCTTCAGATCATTCTTGAAACCATTTGATGCGAATTCACCTTTGATAGAATATCC
>AUXO017062875.1_pt1 | contig 10450 bp, 11 predicted proteins | sample 768731 | NCBI WGS metagenome assembly AUXO01 (sample SAMN02715735, study PRJNA202380) | gut metagenome | biome: sheep rumen | host: Ovis aries | place: New Zealand: Palmerston North | reverse complement strand
TCGTCCTTCATCAGTCTGTATCCTCTGAGTCTATCGACCTTGATACCGTTCTTCTCGGCAAGTCCCGACAGGTTTTCTATCTGAGCGTTGGCATACAAATCCACTATATCGCCTCTTTCTTCTGATTAGATATAGTGGTTTGAATATATATACCTTATCATTCGACGGTGATAGGGTCATACCTCTTGCTCGAAAGAGCCTGAATCATCATTTCGTAAGGTGTCTTGTTAAGACCCTCAATGAGATTCTTGAACGTGGAGGTCGAGCGACCACTGACAAGTTGAACTCTGGGTTCATCAGCCTTGGCGTGATATGTTTCGTTCCTGCTATTTACATTCCAGAAGACAACATTGGGCATTTCGTAGCCAGCCTCGTCAAAGAGCATCTTCATTTCATCGAAGATGGAGTCTCTGTTGCGTGATGCCTGATCGAACTCCATATCGGTGATGATAATGAGTGATTTGGGCATATCTTCGGGCTTGGTCTCGGAATCGATGGCGACCTGAAGGATTGCTCTGAAAGCAGCCTCGATGTTGGTATTCGTATCCCATTCGGAATTATAAGCGAGTTTGTACTTATCGTAGAGTGAATAGTGCTCAGGAAGTTTTACGAATTTAGGGCTTGCTGAGAACGTCATAAAGAGGTTCTTGAAAGCACCCTTGTTTCTCTCTGCAAAGTATATTGCAAGACCGATAGAAGAGCATATAGGATCACCATCCATCGACCCTGAAACATCTGCCATCACGACAAAATTGTTCTCACCCTCAACGTAGTTAGGAAGGTTGTTCCAGAGTTGCTGGCAGACTTCCTTCGATTCATTACGTTTGAGTTTCTTGATGATGTCAGCAGGGTAGAGTGTCGAAGAGTTGATCTTAGCCTTACCCTCAGATACATTTGAGACATACTGTGCGTAACGCTCACCATCGTTGCGGTAGAACGCATTGGTGTATTTGAGCATAGCATTTGAGGGAACCTTTGAGTAATCGTATGTGTGCCAATCCTTGGCTGACATGTGTGCCTCGATGGTGTCGATGACACGTCTCATACTCTTGACTTCTCTCTTGTATTTGTAAACAGACTCACTGAGCCTCTTGGCAGCGTAGCAACCCTTTCTGCGGGTATTCTCGGATGAAGCATCTGCTGAAGGGAGCCATTTAGCAAGAAGCGATATGTTGTTGTTACCGTTCTTGACCGCATCAAGGTCCTGGTCGTAGACCGTCTTGACGTAAGCCCACATATCATCCTCAAGGGGCGTATCGATAAGGGCGAACAGGTCATCCCATCTTCCGTACTCAGGAATGAGTTTGATATTGTCCTTTATGATATTAGGGTATCTGAGTGCACAATAGTTGATTGCAGTACGGAATGTGTCCCTCTCTCCGAGACCACCTCTGATGTCCCTTGCGTAAAAGAGCATCTTAGCAAGGAGAAGTTTATCCTGTGTATATGCACCATCGATCATCCTGAAAAGACGATCCTTATCAGCATTTCTAAGTGCACCGATTGTTCCAAAAAAGTCTACAAGCACATCGGAAGAAGTCCAATATGCGATTGCACCGTTCTCAGTCCTTGTCTGTGACGCAAGGTCACTCATTCTGTTTGCGAATGTGTTGTTGTTTTTCATGTACACACCTTCCATGACACGATATTCGACCCATTAACAAAGGATTTTGTTTGCTGTATGTGTCACAAGTGTTGATTGTACATACACTACTGAGTATATAATACTTTCGATTATGAAGTTGGAACCTCATAATATATCATACATTTTCTATGACCATCACCTGCAATAATGACGTCACCAGGCTGACCTTTTCTCATGCAGACCATAAATGCTCCGTCCTCTTCACCGAGAACTTGTATTATACAATCTTCTTTATTATGCAAAGTGTATGATATTGTTTCTTCCAAATCATGTTCTGCAATGTTACTGTCATTGATGACAAAATCACGCTTCAAATTATTTTGTTTAATCATATGAATAACATCACCGAATGAATCATTATCAGACTCACCATCAATTATTATGTAATCGGGCTTTCTAAATTTGCTCCAAATGTAGGCTGTACATACATCACCAATTGATATTATATACTTACCTTCTTCTATTTTCTGTTGCAATATTTCATCTGTGAGTACCTTTAAATTAGTCGTATCTGATAATTCATCCTTTATTCTACAGACATAACATGAACCATCATCAAATACCTTTGTATAATTACTATTATGACCGCAATCGAGATAGGATGAAGAACATTCTACAAGCCCTTGTCCCTTACGATACTCTTTGAGGACTCTGTCCTGATATGTATCGTATTGTTCTATATAATAACGAAGATAATGTGGCTGGTCTTCTTCAATCATTCTTAGAGTTGTGAAAACTTCGTGTTCTGTTGGTTTGAGCGGATCATCGGGTCCAAGCGGAATATATGGGATTGTGTTGATATATGATGGAGCATAATTCTCACACTCATTTTCAACAAAACTCGACAGAGAGAACTCTTTGTTCATAACTGCTTGACAAAAGGGTTTTGTCAAAATCATATTTACTGCTGTGGATACATGCCAATGGGGATTTACAAGCCATCTAAGGCTGTTTATAAAAACCTGCTTAGCATTTTCATCAGCATATCTCCCTGATATATCATAAGATGTTGTAAATCTAAGGCGATTTCTTTGATCTATCTCTAAACTATACATGATGTGTTCTAGCATCGAATAGTCTGAGTATAAGAGATTTGTGTTTATATACAACAAACGAGTTTTATCATCCCTAATACGGGCGGTTATCATATCGAACAATTCATATAACTTCGCCGTTACTTCGGGTGTTTGTGGGCAGTAAACTTCCCCTCCAACAATCAATATGTCGGTATATCCTATCGTTTCTATATCTTTAATCACGGCATCAATTGCTTGGATTTTTTCCTCATCGTTGAGTAAAGTCTCAGGTTTATTCATCTTCTTCTGCCAACAGAATTGACAATTGTTAGGACAGTTACTCCAAAGGAGATACTCTTTCATCGGTACATCAATCACTGCCATTTCACATCACCATATATTGATTCCCAGATCATCTTTTTATCGCAGATGCAACATTTATCGCTGTCGATGTAGCAAGCGTAATTGAGAATGTGCCCGCAGGTATTCATCCTATTATCTTGTTCAACATCGGATTCATTCACACTATTTTTGTTCCTTTTTGTCCTGACGTCTTGTGTTTTATCATTGAAATTCCTATGTAATTCATCTGCACGATATACTATATTAAATAGATTGTCATATGTCTCAGGATCTTCCTTGGCATATTTGCGAAGGAATTTGAGCATAGTCTCTCTTTTCGGTGCAAAATCGAACCCAAATTTATCATTGACATACTGCTTCGCAATCCTGTTCCTCTTAATCTCGTCACCACCAGTATCGGGTATCGCTCCGTCGGGAATCTCTCCAAGACCGATTTGTTTATAGAACAAACCTGTATGATATTTGCTCATAAATTCCTTGGGTGACCATTCACCGTTAATGTATGCTTCCAGGAACTTTTGCATCAAGATAATGGTGCAGTTGAATTTGACCCACGGATACTTCTCGTGAATATTCTGAATGTGATATTCCCAGTTCTTAAGGTGTTCTGGAGTGTGGAACCTACCTTCTATATCCCATGAGGTGCAGAGCCAGAGACCAGAAGCCCCATATCCCTCTTTCGGTCTAACTCCGTTCTTCTCAAAAAGGTCCAACATTTCATACAAGTGATGTTGATCTCCGATAGTCATTGTAACAGTTATCCATATTGAACCAATCATACCGTCATTATAATAATTACAAATCTTTTGGATGAGTGCCATGAATGAATCATGAACTTCAGGATCATCCATCTGACCTTGGAAGAACTCTCCTCCAATCAGACTTATGTTATTATAGATGTTGAAGTCAAGATTGTCAATGGCTTTATGAATATCGTTGAGAGATTTCATCTGTCTCTCCTTATTCGTGCCTCTGTTTGCAGTACCGAGGTAACAATATTTGCAAAGATTATTACACATCGCCCAAAGTTCCCACTGGAATGAACGTCTACCCATGTTGTTATAATAGACAAGCGTTTTATCATCGTATTTAGTATTGTTACAATTTATATAATCTTTCAAATAATTAGATAACTTGGAGAAATGAATATATTTTACAACACCTTCTGCGGTTGTTGAGATGATTGTTTCATTATTGTTTGAATTTACTTCAAACATCTGTAATCCTGCTGGCTCATACCCGAATATCCTATATTTCATTATATCTGAAACAGGAACAGGGATTAATATCTGCCCATTTTCGTAATCGACCTTCACATCTGTATTAAAGATTGTTTTGAAATCGGTAATCAATTCCTCACATATATCGTTGATTTCACTATCATTTAAATCAATATACAGATCGGTGTTTTCATTTCCCGAAAGTAAAGAGATTGTATAGTCATCCCTGTATTTAAGATTGATCGGTTCTCCAACTGTCTTCTCAGTTTTTTCCTGTACAGAATATTTCCTATCGAGAGGTGTCAATTTACAATAAAGGTGTCCATCAAAAGATATGAGTTTTTCACCATTCTTCTCATATATATTTTTGACCATACCTTGACCTATGACTATATCATCATAGTTGTCTTTAACTAACACATATATCGGTTCATTCATAACCATTGTGAACACCTCTCATATTTATAATCTTTTCTGTGAGTATCTTAGCAGCATCATACACTTCAACATTTTTATTCTTGCTAAAAAGAGTCATGGATATTACAGACTCAGATGGTATTTCGTTTAATACACTTTTTATTTTAATATCTTTACCATCTAAGATGAATTTTCTCTTTAAAGGACTATTATATTTCACATCATATTCAACGGGAATATTTAAATAAAATTCATTATTACATTCGATATTTGCTGCTACAATCGCATCTACTAGAATATTTAAAGATAATATTGATGCTGTTGTAAATGAAACATATAAATGATCCTGACCGTGTCCACAACAAGATCCTGTTGTATATATAGCAGGTATGGTGTTCATCGCATCTACTAAAGGTCTAACTTCAACATCTATTTCATCATAAGGATGATCAATATACACATCTATCGTAGATGGATCATAATTTTGAGATTCTTTCCAGGGTTTGATATTATAGTTATGGGAATTTATAAAATCAACTGGTTTGCCATCATACCATTCAAAATGATACGTTGATTTATTATCCATATTAAAATAGTGTTTGCCATCCAATGATAAAAGCAATAAGTCTTTATGAACAGGATCGGTGTGTTTGCATGCTGATGCTATTCCCGCACAAATTATATCTCCTGTTTTATTATCTATTATCGCCAAATTAGATGCACCTGTTGTACTTTGAGCAAGATAATCGTTTATAAATTTTACAGATTCGTCCACATTTGCAAAATCTATTGTTAAGCAGATATATCCATCTTTTTCAGATATAAATGTGTGATTTTCTTTGTTTGAAAGCATGTTCAAAATTGGTTGATATAATAAATACATATTTCCTTTTGATATATATATTTGGACCCTTTTATCATCTATTTTTTCGATTCTGAATTTTAGATTTTCAAATGGAATCTCTTTTTTGATTATATCAAACATATCCATATTCAAACCCCCATCATGTCCAAATCACATAACATACATTTTCTAGTATCTGCATAACATTGGTATAATACAGAATGACCGCAGTCTTCGTTGATTATCTCCTTACCATCAGAAAGGATAGGTAATTGTTCAGCAGATGCACCGTGTTTCTTTACAAATAACATGGTGTGTTTGAACACTGCTGAGTTATGTGCAGACCTCCAAAATGCTTCGTATGCACGGGGATCGTCCCTCTTCAGAATAGCCATCGCTTTCATAAAGGAACCTCTAGTGAAATTGAAATCAGGCAGATTCCAAGCACCTGTATAGTCATTCCCACGATATATTGGGTGAGGGTAAAGAAGTGCTAATTGATTGCCTGGGAAATATTCATCCACAAACGTTCTTGGAAGCCACCCATTGATAATCCTATTAACAACATCTTGTGTAAGAATCATTTGTATGCCTGTGATGTAATTGTATCTCTTATGAAATGCGTTAATGGTCTCTCTGACACGCTTCTCGTGTTCTTCGTTTTTGAAACGATATTTGAAATCATACGAGAAGTTTACATCTATATGTTTTGTACCAACAGCATCCACTATCTTATCTATAACTGGGAACAAGAGCCATTCTGGGTCATAATACCCGTTGGTAACTGTCGAAAATCTCACATCAGGATTAGGAGATTTTGTCAATATTTCTTCAATTATAACATCTATGAGTTCTAAAAACAGTTGCTTATATTTCTCATCCTTTATAAAGAATAATTCTCCGCCCAATACAGATATTCCGTTGGAGTATTTGTTTGTCCAATTCTCTGGTTGTTTTGCTATGAAACGTATATTCTCTTTTGCCCTCTCGATTTCCTCATATATCTCTTCCATTTCGTAAAATCTATCATCTTTAATTAGACAGAATTTACATGAACCGTTACAATTATTAAATAGACCAATCTGGCACATCGCCATTTAATCACCCTCCATTTGATCAGTTGGGTCTTTGTCTGTAAAACGCCAATCGTGTTCTAACTCTAATGTCGTCGATGGAGCACAGAACAATACATTATCTCCTAATTCACCATCTGTTACGTGAGAATCGGTATGAAGATAGATTCTTCTTTTTACATCTTTGAAAAAATTTTTCAACCATGTACGATCATCAGGCAAAGTTGTGTGAATATGTATATCTTCAGGATATGCCATCCTGAGTGTGTCAATCATACACGTCCATTCTGCTTCCAACCCTTTTGTATTAAATAGATCATTTGCCTGAATATCAATTACGTTGCAACTAGCACCCTCATCCCAACGACAGAGCCATCTTTGAAGTTTCATCAATCTGCTACGCTTTTCTTCGATGGGAATATCACAATCCCATAATGTTATCCTACTTCTCATTCTATCACTTTTTTAGCATCACACATTGAGCAGTGAGAATCATTCTTATAACACCTTGCGATATAAGGGTGCCCGCAATCGGTGCGTCTGTCACATATAAAATCTGAACGAATGTATTGACCATCTATATAGTCCCAAAAATGTGTTGCATGTTTATTGTCGTAAACACCATATTTTTTGGCTGATTGAGGATGTTTTATGAACCATTTGAGAACATCCTTTCTATTTGCAAGATCAATAGTATCATCTTTCATATCATTCAGTAATTTGTTATATTCCTCGCCATTTATATAGTTTTCGGTAATTGTTTGAAGCCAGTCTTCCGTGATGAATATGGGTTGAATTGTCAGATCAATCCATGATGGAAACTCTATCGGATCTGTGACAAAAGACTCAGTCATTGTGCAAGAACATACAATTTTATATCCTGCTGTATGTATTCTTTCAAGATTTTTCATCCATTTCAACATTTCAATATCATTTCTTATCCTACCGACCGAATCGTAAGATGTGCATATCTGTATGTCTTTTCCCTTGATTTTGTTGATGAAATTTAGTATCGGTGTAATATCTCCGAAAAGATGTGATGCTATATAGATTGTAGTTGCATTTGATGATGATAATGCTTCGGCTACACAGTTCCATTCGGTATCAAGACCATCCCAACAGAACAATTCTCCTCCGATAATACCTATTGTATCATATCCTCCCATTTCGCTTTTGATCATCATAGACATCTTCATAAGTGCTTTCTTTTTATCCACAAGCGTTGTTTTGTTTTTTTCATTACGTAAATAACAGAAATCGCAACCTCTGTCACAATCCTTCCAAGGTCTGATTTGCGCAAACATGATGTTATCAACTCAGACTATAGAATACAATGAAAAAGCATGAGCAAGAACTACAAGAACAACTACTTGATGATGAACTTGATGAACATGATGATGAAGAGCAACTACTACATGAACAACTGCTTGAACATGAAGAAGATGAACATGATGAAGAGCAAGAAGAAGAACATGATGAAGAGCAAGAACTGCTTGAACATGAAGAGGATGATACTGCGGAAATCGATGCTCCACCAGTTCCATCTGAGCCTGAAATTATTGCACTGGCATAAGTTTTTATTCTATTGTACATGGCATTAATATCGGACGCTGTAATGATTTGATTACCACCAAGTGTTGAGGGTGTTAATGAATATTTATATATGGGTGCGGTAGGAGTTGCTGAATTTTGTATAGGTCTATTTTTTGCAGTAGCCTTGATAAAGATACTTGCTAAAGATAATAACATTGGTATTTTTGTATTATCTACTGTAGCCGTACCTGTCACACCACAAAATGTGCATAAATTGGATACAATTGTGTTCACAGCAGGACCACTTATCCCAGAACCTGATGCGTCCGTAAGTGTTGCTTTAGGCTTTCTGGTACCCTGACCACCTGTCGCTGTAACCTCTGATGAAGTGGAGGTTCCACTCGATGAACCTGTATAAGATGTGTTCATTGTATTTGCAATTGCTGTAAAAAAATCATTATATGTGACCATGTTTTATTCACCCCAATTCATAAAATGCTACAAACCATGATGATGAACATGATGAACATGATGAAGAACTACTGCATGAACAAGAAGATGATGAGCAACTACTTGAAGAACAAGATGATGAGCAACTGCTTGAAGAACAAGAAGATGATGAGCAACTGCTTGAACATGATGATGAGCAACTACTTGAAGAACAACTACTTGATGATGAAGAGGATGCTATTGTTGAACTGCTTGTGAGAATCTTATGATTGTTTGCCACCGTTGTTTTACAGATGTTTACAAGTTTATTCATAAGGGTCGAATAATCACCTGTGAATGAGGCTGAATATAAAGCAGTCACATCTTCTGCTGGAGATACGGCAGTCGTGGTGTAATATGTTGCTTGTGCACCTGAAAGAGAGCCTATATACGTTACACACTTTTTACTGATAAACTCTATTGCGTAGTGCATCAATATTGCTGATGTTTGATAATAACCAATGGGTTTTGTCGGAGTATATGTTGTAAGAAATGTGTAGCAATCACTTTGAACTGTTGATAATGCTACACTTGTTGTTACACCAGAGGGTAATGCTGCTTCAGTTGCTGTTGCAGTTTTTGTTTGTGTCCCCAGCCCGCTAATCGCTGTACCATTATACGCTCCTTGAGGTGCATTGATATTGATAGATACAGAGTGAGAAGCATATGTATATTTACCAAAATTTTTTTCAGTATCGTTTGCTTCGCGATGAGTGTCTGTTTCATAAGGAGGGAATGTATAATTACTAATTGTTGGATGTTTTGTAACAGTACATATGACCGTACCTTTTGCGTACATTTTCCCGCCATTGACATAATATGAATCACCAGTTCTGTACCCTGATGCAGTATCTGAGGCTGTCTTAGTTGAATCAATATAACATCCATGACTTGGATAACTTGTGCCAGTATTGTCTTTTCCATCAGTCATATTCATATTGATGGTGTAATTGGCAGTTTTAGTTTTGGCACCAGTCCATGAACCTGTCTGATCTATGTTCCCACAAACACTCTTTATAGTGTCTGCAACCATACTCGATATGGCAGTAGCAAGATTTGTGTATGACATATTGCTCTTACCCATACCGACGTCAGCCATTGTATCACTCCTCTTTTTCCATGTGTTCCTTAAGATTATTCATGAATAATTCAATAGCGGGTGAGAGACCAAATAAAGAATTTATTATGTCTTCTGAACCTGAGACCAATACCCATTCATCACTATCTACAGATGTTTTGTTCAGTAGTTTAGAAATATCTTTTATAGAGGAAGTACAAAGAAGAATGGTATATGCTTCGGGGATGGGTTCTTTTCCATCAGGCAGAATCAATGCGTATGATCTTATCGCTGAGAAAAGATACTTAATCATATCATGCGTATATTCTCCGATAATATCTTTCAATTCATATTTCAAATCAACATATTCTTCAAGTGATTTAAAAATGATTTCTGTATTGTCGAAAATTTCATCAGAAAGATCGGTACCTCTGACCAGAAGTGCAATATTCATCAGAAGATTAGAATTAACGAGACGTTTGTCTCCCATGATGTATTTTATAAATCTCTGTTTATCTTCAAATGAAAGGTCTTTTACCTCGAATTGTTCTGTGAGTGGAATATTTGCGAAAAATTCATCATAAGGTTTCTTCGCATCTTCTTCTGTAAATTCAGTAAATTTTACCATATTTACCCCTATGTCTAGTTATTGTTTGTTAGTATATATAGTTATGCTTTCCAGACAGCATACGAATATGTCCAGTTACTCCACGTTGTTCCGCCGTCCGTGGTCGTGCGTATCGCCATGTTGGATGGGTCTGCAAGGTCGGTCGCTCTTTCAACACCATTCGTG
>AUXO014224179.1_pt1 | contig 10450 bp, 7 predicted proteins | sample 768731 | NCBI WGS metagenome assembly AUXO01 (sample SAMN02715735, study PRJNA202380) | gut metagenome | biome: sheep rumen | host: Ovis aries | place: New Zealand: Palmerston North | reverse complement strand
AGGAGCATGGGATTCAATTGTCGATAAAGCAAAAAGTCTTAAAACGTGGGTTGTAAACAGATCTGCTACATATTCTGCAAATTCACGTGGTGCATGGTCAACAATTGCTCGAAACGCAAAAACAACTTTTGAAAATGTAAAAAGCAAAACAGCAACATTTACTGCAAAAGCTGCTGGGGCATGGACAACAATAAAGAATACTCTAACAACTGTTGCTTCTCAATTTAAGAGTAAAGTGGTCACTATGACACTAAAATTTGTAACATCTGGATGGGATTGGGTATCTTCAAAATGGAAGCAATTTCAGGATTGGATCAAAAAAGGAAAGAAAGGTGGAGGTGTGTATAGAGGCGGTTTCTGGCGTCCGGTACAGAGCTATGCAGGCGGCGGAAATCCACCCGGCGGACAGATCTTCCGCGCACGAGAGAACGGAAATCCGGAACTGGTTGGTACGATCAGGGGAAGCACCTCTGTTATGAATAATGACCAGATAGTTGCATCTGTATCGCATGGTGTCGCACAGGCAATTGCAGGCCTGAAGTTTTACAGTCAGGATAGGTACACACCGCATCTTGCAAATGTTGTTACTCAGGCTGCTGCAAGCAGCAGTGAACTTCTGAAGATCGCGCAGGAGGCGCAGGAAGCTTCCCGGGGTGCTTCTCTTGCGGATGTAATCAGTATTCTTCGAGATATGCTCGAGATTCTGAAAAATCTTGATCTGGACATTAAGATTGATGGAATCAGTCTGAAACAGAGAATCGTGCGATTGATTAATGCAAATACGCAGGCAACGGGCCGGTGTGAAATCATATTCTGAAGGAGGGGAGCATGTCGGTTGTTATAGCAGCAAATGGAATTACATTACCGTCACCAGTGGAAATCAGCACGAGCGATGAAATAATCTGGAGCTCCAACACAGGGAGATCAAGCACCGGTAAAATGATAGGTGATGTGGTTGCGAAAAAACAGACGATCAATATTACATGGGGTGTGCTGACAAGATCTCAGTTCAACACTATAAAAAACAACATGAGTGGTGGCTTTTATCCCTTTGCAATCATAGTAGATGGATCCACAACCACAATCACATCCTACAGAGGCAGCTTAACCGGAGAAATTCTGGGAACTTTTGGGGGCACTACTTATTATAAAGATGCCAGTGTATCTGTTATTCAGCAGTAGGAGACCGGAAAATGATAGACTGTTCAACTTCATTTCAGAATATGCTGCAGCGAGACAGCAGAACATTTAACGCCAGGTTTTTGAATGGAACAGATGAAATAACTGGCGATATCAAAAGCATAACAATATACAAAGGTAGTTGCGGATCCTCGGAATTCTCACCGGGGATCTGTTTCTGCCCATATCTTGAAGCAACAATTGATAATATCGGAACCGCTGTTGAAGGACTTGAACTGGAACTTCAGATCGGGATAAAGGTTAGGGGAAGCTTCGACAATCCAGTATGGGATTATATTACGCTAGGACATTTTACGGCAGGGAAGCCCGAAACAAATGTGCATAGAACATCATTTACTGCACAGGGGCGTATCGCATCAAGAATGAACATGCCACTCAAATCTGGAATATGGAACCCGACTGTTGGACATGTCGCTTCTATTTTGACAGAAGAGACCGGTGTAATCATTGTGTTCGCTCCGCATATAAATAGTCGTGCAAAAATTGAAGGGCCCCTGAAAAACCTGACAGGCAGAGAAGCACTGGCTTTAATTGCTGCGACCATTGGTGGCTATGCGACAGAAACTGCAGAGGGGAATGTATACGTAGATAAGTTTCCGCGCACGATAACAGCTTCATATGGAGCAGATATTATGCTGGAACCACCAGTATTTGCCGATTATGACGTAAATATAACAGGCGTAGAGGTAATTGTTTCGGAAGAAACGGATGACGCGGAAGAAATATCATATAGATCAGGCGATCCAGTTAACATCACGATCAGTAATCCATATATGTCGGAGTCGGCATTTTCCCAATTCGCAGCTAATATGATCGGATTACAGTATCGACCGGGAACTATTCCGCTTTCACTTGGTGATCCACGTCTGGAGCCGTGGGATGTTCTTCAGATAACAGATACAGAAGAAAACAGCTTTGTGGTCCCGTGTATGAATATTATCCACACGTTCGATGGTGGATTTGAGACGGAAGTCATTGCTCCGGGACTGCCTGATGATACACAGGTACCAAGTCAGATTGACAAGGCCGTCAAAATTGCGTTGTCGGCTGAAGCAGAGGCAGCCAGAGCAAAAACAGCAGCTGAAAATGCCGAAACCGAGGCTGCCAAAGCAGCGAGATCTGCAGATGCTGCTGATACGAGTGCAGCTCAGGCAGCCGTATCCGCAGGGCTGGCTGCAACGTCGGCAGATAATGCAGCTTCTTCAGCGTCGGAAGCTCAGTCCCAGGCTGAAACAGCTGCTGTAGCTGCTCAAAATGCAGAAACACAAGCAGGGGTAGCAGCAGGTGCTGCAAGACAAGCAGAGAGCGAAGCTGCAGAAGCTAAAGCGCAGGCCACGCAGGCCAACAAGTACGCGACCTCAGCACTGGATCAACTTGGGATCGTCCAGGATGTAGTCGGTGTCCTGAATTGGGCGTCCGAGCACGGCTCATTTATCAAAACAACCGATACAGAGATCCAGAGCGGCAAGGTGTATTTTACATATGATTCCGTCACAGGTGATTACACGCCGGTCGTTGTTCCGGATGCAGCTCAGCTGACCAACTATTATGAGCTGACTGTAGACGAAGCCATGCAGTCATTTATCATGGCGCATCTGGCTGTCACATCAAGAGGCCTGTGGGTACTTCCCTCCGGGATCAATACCGGATCGGTTACCCCGGAATCAGGTGAGACGATAGATGATGCCAGGGCGAGACTGGGTGCGAATTACAAAGTGCTGCTGTCCAATACGGGGATGCTTGTATACGATGGCAGCGGGACCGTGGTCGCTACATATGGTGAGTCGATACGGTTTGATTCATCCAGGCCGCAGTATATCGGCGGAGAAGATGCGTATATCATTTTTTATGATTCCGATAATGACGGGACACCGGATTCTATTCAGATCGGCGGTTCCAACATTATACTTGGGAGCGATAAGAAACTTCAGGAGATGCTTGCCGAGGTAAGCAACACGCTGATATATGATCACACGTACGAGATCCGGAACGGCGTGGCCACATTCACGGCCATGCTGTACCGGGGCGGGACAGATGTCAAAACAGCATATGAGCCGGAACAGTTCACCTGGTATTACAAAAATGAAGGGTATGAACAAAGACAGCCACTGCTGAAAAATCTCGTTGACGGACAGTATGTGAATTACGGATATACCATATCTGTTCCGCTGGATGAGATGGGGTACGGGACACACATCATAGGTGTGTTTTCACAAAATGCAAATTCTGAACTGCTGACATATGAGGACGACACACTGACTGATTCCGAGAATCATACGCTTACAGGGCGAACACCTTCTGGAGAATCCGTCAGGGTAAGTGATCTTTCAGTAGCAACGACACTGTACAGTTCGGAAAAGCTGATGGTTGTTGGAGCTGAAGACGAGCACCTGATAACGGTTCAGACGCTGCAGGATTATCTGAATGCCAACCTGAATAAGCAGGTGCTGTTTAACACGACAGCCGGCTGGAACTCGCAGGTCACACTGGTTTCAGATCCAAACACCCTGTATGTGTATACAGACCATCAGAGAGACGCGCAGGGCAATGCTGTAGTGGGAATCAAGGCAGGAGACGGCAACGCTTATGTTGTTGACCTGCCTTTTACTGACGCTGTAGCTACGGAGCATATAGCTGATACGACAAGGCACATTACTGCGGCGGAGAGAGCTGCCTGGAATGACCATATGTCGAACAGCACGGTTCACATCACTGCAGCGGAGAGAGCGGCATGGAATGAGAAGGTCCGGTGCTACTACGCCGGTACAGAGCAGCTTGTTTTCACAACCACATAAGTAAAGGGAAAACTCAAAATGGCAGATATATCGAAAATCACATTGCCGTCTGGTACAACGTATGACATCAAAGACGCGCACGCAAGAGAGCTGATCGACGAGATGTCGAACTATACCGATTTTCTTGGTGTGACGACAACGGCTCTTACCGACGGTGCTACAACTAATCCGATCAAAATCAATAATGTAGACGTGACATCTAAGAAGGGCAACATCGTTACATATGGAAGCGCTGAGTATATATTTAATGGCACAGCATGGCAGGCGTTTGGCGATCTGTCAGGGCTTGGCAGTCTGGCTTATAAGAATTCTGCTTCCGGGTCTTACACCCCGGCGGGAACGGTAAGTCAGCCGACTTTCACAGGAACAGCGAAGTATCTGGGCGTGTCTGTCGGGACAGCTACCAAGTCCATGACAGGTAAATTCACGCCCGAAGGAACGGTAAGTCAGCCGACATTCACGGGTACAGCAGGAACCGTATCCGTGTCAGGCACTATTGCAAATACCGTGACTCTGGCTGCTGGTACATCAAGCGGCACCGGAAAGGCTGATGTAACACCTGCGGGAACTGTCTCTCAGCCGACATTCACAGGTACAGCAGGAACCGTGTCAGTATCAGGAACCATTGCGAACAGTGTCACTTTGGCATCTGATACGTCGAGCGGAACGGGTAAAGCTGACGTTACGCCTGCAGGTACGGTTTCACAGCCGACTTTTACCGGCACTGAAGGAAACTTAAGCGTGTCTGGTACCGCCACGGGATCAGTTGCCACAACTTACAACACCACAGCAACGGGAGCAAACGGAAACTTCACTCCGGCTGGAACCGTAAGCACGCCGACGATCAGCGTAAAGACGGCCGGTTCCACAACAACGATCAAGAACCCGACATCCAAGACGGTTGTAACAGACATGTCGGTATCTGCTCCTGCGGCAGGGACTGCGACTGGGGAGTTAGTATATTGTTCGGTGTCTGGCGAGACGTTATCGCTTTCCAAGTTTGTCGAGACAACCGGCGATTCTATCACTACATCAAATGTGACTGTTAAGAATGGAGATGCGGCATACCAGTCATCTCAGCCGACATTCACCGGAACTAAGACCTATGCCCATCATACTTTCACCGGCACGGCTAATACATCTACGGGCAAATTCACACCATCTGGAACTGTATCACAGCCCACATTCTCTGGCACAGCCAAGTATGTGAAGGCTACGGTTGGAACTGCTTCAAAATCGATGACGGGCACATTTACTCCTGAAGGTACAGTAAGTACACCGACATTCACTGGCACAGCCAAGTATGTCACAGCGACTGTTGGTACTGCTTCAAAATCCATGACCGGTACATTCACACCGGCGGGCACGGTTTCTCAGCCTGAGTTTACCGGCGATGAGGGTGATGTGAGCGTCAGCGGCACCATTGCTAATTCCGCTTCTCTGGCGACTTATACCGCATCCGCAACCGGCAGAGTGGATATTACACCGGCCGGAACAGTCAGCAAACCGACATTTACCGGTACTGCAGGAACTGTTACAACGTCATAATTTGGAGGTGAGATATGGCTGACATTAGCAAGATCAAGCTTCCTAATAATAGTGAGTACGATATTTCAGTATATACAAACCATATTAAGCCTATGCAATCCAAGACTTTTACGGGCGTTATCGGTACGGCTAATAACTGGGCAAATGCCACATTCTTTTTTGGGTCTGTAAAACCTGCCGTATGGAATGAATATTGGCGAATTAAGTATAAAATTCGAGTATATGTTCCTGGACAGACAAACTACAACCAGATGGCTGATGTTATGATCTCTGGCAGAGCTGGTGATTTTAAAGCATATTATTCGATCAACACGATCGGCGCATACTATATTTGTTATTACCACGAGTTATACCGATTGAAAGAAGCCGGATTTAATGCCGGTTATGGACATTCTATTGGTGTGAGATTTTACTCAGCATACGTTCCGATAGATACGAACTATAAGCGGACCATTGAGGTAGAGATACTTGAAACGGAGAATTGCTCCTTTGAGTTTTACGATTCTTGTTTGAAATATGCCGAAATTCCAGGGACTGGAACTACAAACTATAACGCATATACTGAACTAGATTTCGTTAATAACGGTTTGCGAGAGACGGGCGATGATAACGACGTAAACTATTACAATCGTGAATATTACGCATCAAGAACCACCAAGAATGCTTTGTATCGTTATCAGTTTTGTGTAACCGATCCCACCGGACAGGTGATACCGATAAATAGCGTCAACAATAGCGTTGCGACAAACAAAGCGTTGATGACAGACAGTTTTGATCCTTTTGGGGAGATATTCTTCTGGAATTCAACGGGAACAGCAGTGGCTGGAGCGAATGTTGGAAGCGGAAACTGGTATAGACAGTTTATGTGCGATTTACGATATTCGTTTAATTGCGGCGGTTATGATGTAGATAGCACTCTGACCGCAAGATTACCGTTATATTTAGTTGTTGTTCCACAAGGGAATGGACTAGTGAAATTGCACAGTGCTCCATTAGCACAAACTTTACCAACGACTGATGACGGTATGCTATATATCTATCTTGGCAGGGTATATGAAGACACAAAGCCATACAGATTGGTTTTGGCACTTAATCATCCGATCTATTGGTATAAGGACGGAAGCGTTCGACAATACTCTGATGACTTTGCTACTACATCTAAGCATGGCATCACCAAGCTCAATTCCGCCACCAACAGCACCTCCACAACTGAAGCAGCCACACCATCGGCGGTAAAGACGGCTTACGATCTGGCGAATACGGCTAACGGTACGGCCTATACTGCACTATCAGGAGTCAATGGCACTCTGATCTACGACCACACATATTCTATCAGCAATGGAGTGGCGACATTCACACCGCACGTATATTTGAAGGGGCAAGAAGTAACCACCAATTATGCCGTTTCCTGTTTTGGCTGGAAGTACCGGCTGATTGACGGATCGGAAGTGAACCTGACAACTAACACCAACCGGGGATGCACAGTCACCATCACAAATCTCGGTTACGGCGGACATGTTATAGGCACATTCACGCCGCCATCATAAGAAAGGAGCGATCAAAATGCCTACTTATACAAAAGAAACAGCGCTGTATGATACCGGGAAGATCGGGATGGATATTAATGAGGCAAAAAACAACGCCAAGGGATATATGACCGAAGTATCTAACGACGGTGTGTTTGTACATGAGTATGACACATCTGATCCACAGCCTACAGATACCGGGGTAAATGGAATTCATATCAGTAGTGATGTAGATATTATTCGAGACGGCGAGTCCGTCGCAAGTTACGGTACGGAAGCCAGAATAGGAAGCGCGTCAAGCGGCAACCTGTTGGCAAGGTCGAATGGCGTTGTGGTCAGGGATGGGCTGACAGAGTTGGCGCAGTTTAGCTCAGGCAGTGTTTATTTATCAACAGCTGATGGAACGTTCCTTTTACGAATATCGGATGACGGTAGCACAGCGTCCGTATACCGCATATATGTATACCCGCATGACATATCAATGCAAAGCATCAATGATGTAGCAACATTTACAGTAGATGGCTTGCGAAATGTAACGCAGGGGACAACGATCAAGGTAAAACTTCGTGGAGCGGGCGGAACACATGGTAAGTCTTTAACCTTTACCGATGCGGAGTTCACATACGGTACAGCGGATTCTGGGCAGGATGTTTGTGAATATAACTACGACGGGGCTTTTATCCCGATCAGTATCGAGTACGATGGTGATGAGACGTTTACGGTGTGGCACGTCCATTTTTCCGGAAGCGAAGTGTCTCCAACAGACACGACATATTACAGCCTGTATGTTGATTATGACGTGACTGAAAAGACGCCTTTTTACGAACTAGGATATGTGAGAAGCGATTACGAAAAAGGCCCGTATGGTTTTGCAAGTGGTTATGATACTGCGGCAAGAGGTTACTATTCACACGCCCAGAATGTTGGCACGATAGCATATGGACGAGCCCAGACGGTTATTGGCAGATACAATGCGCTGGATACAGGTGGAGGTGATGCCGATCAATTTGGGGCATATGCCTTTATTATCGGTAACGGCACTGCGGATACATACCGCAAAAACGCCCTAACAGTTGACTGGAACGGAAACTTAAATCTTGCCGGTAAAATCAAACTGAGTGGCGGAACGAACACACTGTTAAGATATTATTCTGTGACAACGGCAAAAACAACCATCCAGGGAAATACTGGTGCGCTGTGCCAAGCAACATTTACGATGCCCGCTCCGTATACCCATGTAATTGGCGTCAGGCAGGTATCGACTAATCACGCAGTCGCAACGGGCATAAATACCTTTGGTGTTGACGGAGACGGCGCAAGCGGCAACACAATCACATGTCACGCATACGTACGCAACTTTAATGCAACGGCAATTACTGATGAGACCGTAACCTTTGAACTATTTTTAGCATCACTCTAAGAGGTGATCAAAATGATATGAACGTTCAAAATTACGGTACAATGCTGGATAGCGTATGCGATAAATTCTATTGGAAACGCACTGCTTAAAAAGGAAGGAAACCAGATTTATATGGAAACAATTAACATCATCAAACAGCTCCATTTCTCAAACGCACTGTGGATTCTGTTCCTGCCACTTGCTCTTATGGGCATCGACATCGTAACAGGACTAATCAATGCTATATTCAAAGAAAAGAACTTCGAGTCATCCGTGATGCGGTCTGGTCTGGTTAAGAAAGCCGGAGAGATCGCTATTTTATTGCTCGGAATTCTTTTCACCCACGGCATGACCCTGCCGGATTACCTCATGAAAGCCGTCAGCCTTTACCTGATCATAATGGAGCTGATGAGCATTCTCGAGAACCTCGACAAGATGGGCGTCCCGCTTCCAAAGTTTGTCAAGAATGTCGTGAACAATGTTAGTACTGCAATATTGAATGACGACATCTCAGAATTGAATCAGAAGGTGAACAAACTGGAAAAAGCACTCGACGCATACAATACATCAAAGATTTCAGTGAATACTGCAGCTGCAGATATTGATGACGGAAAGTGAGGCTGCCTATGAGCAATCAACAGGATTTTGTATCGAAAATAGCCCCGATCGTACAGAAGATGACCGCAAAGTATGGCTATGGCGTCAACTCCGCGATCATTGCACAGGCATGCCTGGAATCTGCTTATGGCACAAGTAACAAGGCGAAGCATCATAATTACTTCGGGCTTAAATATAGACCGAACAGAGTCAGCTGCAGCTCCGGGATGTTCAAAGATGGATCCAGAGAGCAGCTGCAGGGTGGGAAGTATATAAAAATCGTAGACAACTGGTTCGGCTTCGCATCGATGGAAGACGGCGTCGAGGGATACCTACAGTTCATCAGCATCCCGAATTACGACAGAGCCCGGGCAGTCACAGATCCGGAAGAGTACCTACAGGCGCTCAAGGATGCCGGGTATGCCACTAGCGCGAGTTACGTAAGTAACAATGTGGCCGTGATCAAGAAGTGGGATCTCACGAAGTACGATACAAAAAAAGTAGATGTATCGAAAGGAAGTGTGGAAGTGATTGAGAAACCGAAGATCACAAAGATGATCAGCAAATACAACTTTGAGAGCAGATCAGGAAATGCGATCAAATACATCGTGCTGCATTACACTGGCAACCAGACCGATACAGCCAAAAACAATGCCAACTACTTCGCGACCGGCAACCGGGGAGCATCGGCACATTACTTCGTGGATGAGACATCGATCTATCAGTCGGTTGAGGATACTGCGGCTGCGTGGCACGTCGGAAAGAACTACGGCAGCGGCAATCTGTTCGGCAAATGCACGAACAAAAACAGCATCGGAATCGAGATGTGCAGCAAAAACGGAGCGATCACAGCAAAGACCATCACGCAGGCCATGGCGCTGACGAAGTACCTGATGGCGCTGCATGGAGTGCCGGCATCAAACGTCGTGCGGCATTGGGACGTGTGTTCGAAACAATGCCCGGGATGGTACGGATGGAATCCGAAGACAGGATCAGAAGCAACGTGGACGGACTTCAAGGAGCGGATCCAGAGCGGCGAAAGCCAGAAGGCTACAGCTGCGGAAACGGCAGAAAAGGTAAAAGTACCATTTATCGTAAAAGTGACGATCCCAAACCTCAACATCCGCAAGGGTCCGGGCGTCAAGTATGGCAAGACAGGCAAATATACCGGCATTGGCAAATTCACGATCGTGGAAGTAGACAGCAAGTCGGAATGGGGGCGGTTGAAGAGCGGAGCGGGGTGGATTTACATCGCTGATCGCTCATGGACGAAGTGGCTAGAATAAACAAAAGTGGTCATATATGGTCAAGAAAAAACAAAGAATATTGATTTTATGCGATTTATAGGCTGTTTCGCGCGGGTTCAATTCCCGTCGGGGTCATAC
>AUXO010229138.1_pt1 | contig 10450 bp, 10 predicted proteins | sample 768731 | NCBI WGS metagenome assembly AUXO01 (sample SAMN02715735, study PRJNA202380) | gut metagenome | biome: sheep rumen | host: Ovis aries | place: New Zealand: Palmerston North | reverse complement strand
TGCTTTCTGGTTGTATTCACATCTTTGTGTCCCAGGACATCAGCCACCAGATAAATATCACCGGTTTCCTGATAGAGATTCGTTCCATAGGTACTTCTGAGTTTGTGGGGCGTGATGTTTTTGACAGTGGTAACCAGCCGGGAGTATTTTTTCACCAGGTTTTCCACAGAACGCACACTGATTCTTCGGTTCTGCAGGGAGAGAAACAGGGCATTCGTATGGCCTTCCTGGGGGTGCATTTCCTTACGCTCGGCCAGATATTCCTGCAGTGCGTCAGCCACTTCATCGCCAAAGTATAATACCACTTCGCTGCCGCCTTTCCGACGGATTCGCATGCCGTTATTTTTGAAATCCAGATCATCCAGATCCAGACCCACGCACTCGGATACACGGATTCCCGTACCCAGAAGCAAGGTCATCATTGCCAGGTCCCTGGCTTTTGTTTTTTCGTGAAACCGTTTCTGCTGAGGGGTGAGTTTTTCCCCGCTTTCCACTTCATCCAGAAGAATGGCCACTTCATCCACATCCAGACGGACGATGTTTTTCTGGTGCAGTTTCGGCATTTTTACCAGCTGTGCCGGGTTTTTCTCAATCAGTTCCTTTTGGAAAAAATAATTGTAGAAACTGCGCAGGCTGGCCAGTTTGCGCATCTGTCCCCGTTCGTCATTGGTATGTTCCTGACCGTTGTGGATATAAAACTTCAGATACTGAAGGTATTCTTCAATATCCTGGGGCGTAATCTGCTCCAGCAGTTCCAGGGGAAACTCGCGGATGTTTAATTTGCGGTATACCGCATTGTTTTCATGAATATAGTGAAAAAAGACGCCAAGGTCATAGGCATAGGCAATTCTTGTCCGGGAAGAGGTGGTCGGTTCGATTCCTATGAAAAAATCCCCGCAGAAAGCCGGAAGGTCGTGAATCAGTTCCCGAAGTTTCTTTTCCTGTTCGATATACAGCCTGTCATGATAATTTCGTTCTTTCACCTGTGTGCTCCTTTTGCAAGATGCGAAACTTTTTTCAAAAGACCCGTATGAATTACCAACCGGATCTGTTATTTTATAATAGGATGATAGAAATAAGATACATGCCGGAACAGATGCCGGCATGTATTCTCTATTATAAAAGATTTCCCGGCGTTTGACAAACGGGGGATTCAAAGGAGGTTCCTATGAAATTTGTAATCCAGCGGGTGACACATGCCAGTGTAACCATTGATCATGAATTGGCAGGCGCGATTCAGAAAGGCTTTCTGGTGCTGATCGGAATCGGGGAGGATGATACCGAAGCGGTTGCGGATAAAATGGTCCGCAAACTGGTGAATCTGCGTATCTTCGAAGATGAAAACGGCAAGACCAATCAAAGCCTTGCAGATGTCGGCGGAGGCCTGCTCCTGGTTTCCCAGTTTACGCTTTACGCCGACTGTAAAAAGGGCAACCGGCCCTCTTTCATAAAAGCGGGAAATCCGGAACTGGGCAGCAGACTTTATGATTATATCATTGACCAGTGCCGGAAAACCGTTGCGCAGGTGAAGACCGGCTCTTTTGGCGCAGATATGAAAATTGACCTGTGCAATGACGGACCTTTTACAATCATTCTGGATTCTGACCAGCTGTAGGCGTACACGGGCCGGACGCTTGAAGCGTCATGCCAGGGGAAGCAAAGGATGGATCGAACATGAATACCGAGGGATATTTTCACAAACTGAATCACACACTGGATCTGTTCGCCAATGCGGTGGGTGTTGGAACCACACTCCTGGATCTGGATGGAAATGTGGTGGAACATTTTGGACATATCTGTGCCTACTGTTCCATGTTTCGCCAGAATGCCCTGCTGTGTGAACGCTGCAACGGATATCATACAGAAGCAGGAGAGCAGGCCGCCCGTTTTGGGGAATGCTATTATTTTTACTGCTACAATGCCCTGGCCTGCGCATCCATCGCCCTCTGCCGGGCCGGGCGTTATGTCTGCAGTGTCCTGATCGGTCCCGTGCTTCTGGAATATCCCGATACAGACACCATGAATGACATCATCGCCTACGGCGCAATGAACCAGGCATCCAGAGCCCTGCTGTATCAGTATCTGGAAGACATTCCGGTTCTGACCCCGGAACGCTTTTACTATACCGGAGAGCTGCTCAGTCAGCTGATGTCCAGTTATCTGGATGACCGCCAGAAGCAGCTGGCGGTAAGGACCAGGGAGCAGAACCGGCAGATACGTCAGATCAGCTGGGCTTACCAGCAGCAGAAAAAGCATCCGGCGGCACGTACGCTGCAGGAATCCAAGGAACTGGAGCTGACTAGCCTGATGGAAGAAGGAAACCTGGAAAACGCGCAGATTCTTCTGAATGATCTTCTGGGAAATATCTATTTTTCTTCCGGCAACAATCTGGAACTGATTAAAATCCGGGTGACGGAACTGATTACCGTTGTTTCCCGCCGCCTTTACCGGAGCGGGTATACGGATGAGAGTTTCTTTGACCTGGTCAATGAGTTTCAGAAAAAAACCGCATCCTACAAGGACGCAGATGATTTAAGCTACGATCTGTCCCTGCTTCTGGAACAGATGATTCATTTAATCCGGGAACATGTCTATCCGAAATCCGGCTATCAGGTAAAAAAATGTCTGGAGTACATTCACCGAAATTACCGGGACAATGTAACGCTGGAAGATGCAGCTGCGTATTCCTCTACCAGTCCCACCTATCTGTCCCGGCTGTTCAAGGCGGAAACAGGCGTGGGATTTGCCGCGTATATCAATCATCTGCGACTGAAAAAAGCTAAGGAACTTCTGCTGGACACTACGCTGAGCCTGGCTGAAATTTCCACAGAATGCGGCTACAGCAGCCAGCAGTATTTTACCAAAGTGTTTAAGAAAGAAACCGGCAGGACGCCGGCCAGTTACCGCAATACAGTCAGTCAGCAGCGCGATCCGGATCAGAAGCAGCTTCCGCCGGTATATCCGATTCTCTGATCAGAGGCGCTTACTACAGAAAACTTTTTTAAACGTTTCAGCAGTCCCTGCTTTTTTCCTGTTTTGTACACAGGAAGAAAAAGCAGGGATATCTTTTTGTTGCGTTTTGTATATTTTTGCCTTATGGTAAGTATGCGGAAGTTAATATTTTACAAAAGATACAAAAAAAATTATTATACGCATTGTATCATTCTCAGTACAATTTAGATAATTCAGGAACTCGAAAGAAATTGCAGAACGAAAGGAGTCAGATATGATAATTATCGGAGAAAAGCTGAACGGAGCGATTCCGTCTATGGCCAAGGCCATTGAAGCAAGAGATGCCGATCATATCCGGGATCTGGCAAAACGCCAGACCGAAGGGGGAGCTGATTTTATTGATGTGTGTTCCTCTGTGGTAGAAGGGGATACCGAGGTGCTGAAGTGGATGATCGAACTGGTACAGGAGGTCAGTGATGCCAGAATCTGCATCGACAGTCCCAACGCCCATTCGATTGTGGATGTGATGAAATACTGCAGCAAGCCGGGACTGATCAATTCCGTGTCTCTGGAAGGAGACAAAATTGATACGGTATTTCCGGTGATCGCGGATACCGACTGGGAAGTGATCGCGCTGTTATGTGATAACAATAAAATCCCGGATGGAATTGAAGACCGGGAACAGATTTTTGATAAGATCATGGAGAAGGCAAACGAGTACCACATCGCTCCCGAGCGGATCCATATTGATCCACTGGTATTTTCGGTAGGAACCAAACCGGATGCCTTTACAAATTTTGCGGAAGTTACGAAATATGTAAAAGACGCATATCCGGATATCCATGTTACCAGCGGCCTGTCCAATATTTCCTTTGGCCTTCCTTCACGTAAGACCATCAATCAGGCATTTCTTGTGCTTGCCATGGCAGCAGGCATGGACAGCGCCATCATGGATCCCACCAACCGAAATATGCTGGGCGCATTATATGCCACGGAAGCACTGCTGGAAAAAGACGAATTCTGTATTGAATACATTGAAGCATATCAGGCGGATCTTTTCGGCGTGCAGAAAAAATAACGGAAAGCTATTTCCGCAGCTTTCCTGTGAGATAATCTGAATTGTATTGAGAGGTACCCATTATGCCAGATAAATATACCTGTGAAGTGGAAATGAATCCACCGAAACAAAATTCCCAGAAACTGGAAGAAGATCTTGCCACTTTTGCCGAGCGTTTTGAGCGGGTGATGGAAAGCGGCTTTGTTGCGTCCATTACGGACAATGCAATGGGGATTCTTCATTTTCAGCCCCATGAGATGATTGAGGAACTGGACCTTAAGCCCAGAGAAAATCAGGTGCTGATTCATTTAAATACGTTTCACACCAAAGAAGTACTGGATGAAATCCTTGCCTTTGGAAAAAGCCATAACATTACAAACTTTCTTTGCCTCTCCGGAGACGGATCAGATAAGATGCACAAGCTGGAGCCGGAAGAGCTGGAAGCTCCGGAAGTGCCGGTTACCACTTCTGTGGAACTGATCCGCTACATCAGAAAATATTATCCGGAGTTCCATCTGGGCGCTGCCTTTAATCCCTATGAGCCGGAGGAAAAGGAATTTGCCAAGTTGAAAAGAAAAGTGGAGGCCGGCGCGGAATACATCATCACGCAGCCGATCCTGGGGCGAAATCCGCTGGTGGACCGTGTGATGCGGGAGTATCCGGACCTTCCGGTCGTCATTGAATGCTGGATGTCAAAAAAGGTTTATCTTCTGTCGGAAGTCATCGGAGAAACCATACCGGAAGACACCGTATATGACGGATATGAAAAGCTTCTGGAACTGCAGAAAGAATATCCGGACAGTGGAAATTACCTGGCTATGATGGGATTTAAAAAGACCTACCCACGGGTAGAAGAACTCTGGAAAACAAGAGGAGCATCCTGAGAAACAATCTATGGATGCATATGGAACACAAGGAGGTTTCCAATGGGATTTAAATCCGATATTGAGATCGCGCAGGAAGCGGAGATCCGCCCGATTAACGAAATCGCAGAAAAACTGGGCATACCCGATGAATATGTGGAGAATTACGGAAAGTATAAGGCAAAAATTGATTACCGCTATTATAACCGGGAACTGAAAAACCGGCCGGACGCAAAACTGGTGCTTGTCACCGCGATTAACCCGACGCCTGCCGGTGAGGGAAAGACCACCACAACCATCGGACTGGCCGATGGGCTGAACCGTCTGGGACATAAAACGATGGTGGCGCTGCGTGAGCCTTCCCTCGGCCCGGTATTCGGCATCAAAGGCGGGGCAGCAGGCGGCGGATATGCGCAGGTTATCCCCATGGAAGACATTAATCTGCACTTTACGGGCGATCTGCATGCGATTGGAGCAGCGAACAATCTCCTGGCTGCCCTGCTGGACAATCATATCCATCAGGGAAATCAGCTGCGTATTGTTCCGAAGACCATTACCTGGAGACGCTGTGTGGATATGAATGACCGGCAGCTGCGCAACATTGTGGACGGTCTCGGGAAAAAGGCAGACGGAGTAACCAGGGAAGATGGGTTTGACATCACAGTAGCTTCTGAAATTATGGCGATTTTCTGTCTGGCCACAGACATCCCGGATTTAAAGAAACGTCTTTCCAAAATCGTGGTTGCATACAATGAAGACGGTCAGCCGGTTACCGCCGGTGATCTGCATGCCCAGGGCGCTATGACCGCCTTGCTGAAAGACGCCATCAAACCCAATCTCGTTCAGACACTGGAAGGGACACCGGCTCTGATCCACGGCGGTCCCTTTGCCAATATCGCCCATGGGTGCAACAGTGTGATCGCAACGAAAATGGGGATCAAGCTTACGGACTACATGATTACAGAAGCCGGTTTCGGCGCAGATCTTGGCGCGGAAAAATTCCTGGATATCAAGTGCCGGCAGGCCGGCATACAGCCCAGTGCCGTTGTGATAGTAGCCACGGTACGGGCTCTGAAATACAATGGCGGCGTACCAAAAACAGAGCTGAATCAGGAAAACCTGCAGGCACTGGAAGCCGGAATCCCCAATTTGTTAAAACATGTGGAAAATATTACCCGGCAGTTCGGCCTTCCGGCTGTTGTTGCCATTAACAAATTCCCGACAGATACGGATGCGGAAGTCACACTGGTACGCGAGAAATGTAAGGAAATGGGTGTAAATGTTGCGCTGTCTGATGTATGGGCAAAAGGCGGCAAAGGCGGCGAAGAACTGGCAAAAGAAGTGCTCCGCCTGACGGAAGACGGTGCAAAGGAAATCCACTACACCTATGATCTGGATCTGCCCATCAAAGATAAAATCCAGGCAATTGCCACCAAGATCTACGGTGCAGACGGTGTGGACTATACTGCAAAGGCCAATCGGGAAATAAAGAAATTTGAGGAATTGGGTTTTGGAAATCTTCCGATCTGTATGGCGAAAAATCAGTATTCCCTGACGGATGACGCGAAAAAACTCGGCCGGCCGGAAGGCTTCCGGATTACGATCCGGGATATTACCGCATCCATCGGCGCAGGATTCCTGGTGGCCCTCACCGGAGATATTATGAAGATGCCGGGACTTCCGAAAGTTCCTGCCGCTGAAAAAATCGATGTGGATGAGGACGGCGTGATAACCGGACTGTTCTAAACTGCAGGAAGATGCACACTGCAGGAAGGTGCACACTGCAGGAAAATGTATGCCACAGGAAGATTGTACACCGCAGGAAGAACAGAAGTTTTCTCTGGTTTTGATCAGCAGGAGCTGCTGCATGCGGCAGCTCCTGCTGAATTGTTAGTTACAATGAAATCTTTTCGAAGAACTCAGTTCGAATCATCCCGGAAGGAGATCATACGATTGAATATGAATATAGGAAATAAAACTTTTGCGGAGTTTGTCCGTGAACTGTCCAGCAGCGCGCCAGTGCCTGGAGGAGGAGGCGCATCTGCGGCAGCAGGAGCACTTGCGTCTGCTTTGGTATCCATGGTGGCAAATCTGACCGTCGGTAAGAAAAAATATGCCGCCTATGAAGAAGATATACAGCGAATACGGGCAGAGGCCGCACGGCTCTCAGATCAGCTGATCCGGCTTGCGGATGCGGATGCGGAAGCCTTCGCGCCTCTGGCAGAGGCCTACCGTCTGCCGCAGACAACGGATCAGGAAAAGCAGCACAGGGAAGAAGTGATGAAAACCGTTTTGTGGAATGCTTCCAATGTTCCTTTGCGGATCATGAAGACGGTAGCGGAAGTCATTGACCTGACAGCAGAAGCAGCGGAAAAGGGCAGCAGGATGGCTGTCAGCGATGCCGGAGTGGCTGCCGTATTTGCGCAGGCCGCATTAAAAGGCGCGTCTCTCAATATTTTTATTAATACAAAAACAATGAAAGACAGAACTGCAGCGGAAGAACTGAATGCCAGGGCAGCAGCTCTGATTGCAGAAGGACAGGAAAAAACGGACCGGATTTTTCAGCAGATCCTTTCGGATCTTCGCTCCTGATCTGTTTTTTGTGTTCTTCCGTCTTTCAGAGTGCGGAAGAATTTTCCGGTCTGCGGAATGGCCCTCTGGTCTGCAGAAGATTCTTTGAATAAAATAATATATATATATATTTGAATAGAAGAATATAAGAGAAAGGCGACAGAGATGATCCTGGATAATTTCGATAATTTTTGCCAGGTTCTGGAAGAAGAAATGAAACTTCTGCCGGATTATGTATATGAAGAATTAAACGGCGGCGTTCTTGCGGATGAATCCGCTTTTCTTCATCCGGGGCGTGTCACCGATGACCTTTATATTCTGGGGACGTATACCAACCATGGGGTACTCGGAAAACAGATTGTTCTGTATTACGGGTCTTTTGCAGCCGCGCTGGGACAGGCAGACGATAATACCGTACGAAACCAGATTCGTGAGACCATCCGTCATGAGTTTCGGCATCATCTGGAAACAAGGGCCGGACTGTTTGGCAAAGGGACTTTAATCGAAGAGGATGCCGGACGCATGCGGAAATATTATATGATGCACGCAGACAAAGGAAAATAACGCAGCATGCGGAGGTTCTTACTTGAACACTCAATATGTACCGGATAAATACATTTTATTTTATTTTATTTATGAATCGGATACTGCAGGAATCTCCAGGGATCAGATACCGGTTTCAGGAAAAGGGAGAGAGGAGAAAATGAAATTAATTACGTTGATCGAAGATACGACCCATGGACCATTGAAGGCGGAACATGGCCTCTGCATTTATCTTGAAACGGAGCATCACAAACTGCTGTTTGATGTAGGATCTTCCGATCTGTTTCTGAAAAATGCCCGTGCCTGTTCCGTTGATATCAAACAGGTGGATACCGTTGTGATATCCCACGGACATGAAGACCATGGCGGAGGACTTGCGTCTTTTCTTTCCGTAAATCATCACGCGAAAATATATCTGCAGAAAGAGGCCTTTCAGAAACATTACGCAAAGCTGCCGGACGGACCGTCATATATCGGATTGGATCCGGAGCTGATGCGGCATCCGCAGGTTGTTTTGCTGAATGGAAATAAACGACTGGATGATGAACTGGAGCTGTTTACCCATGTACCGGGAGAATGTTATCCCACAAACAAAAATCTTCTGAAGGAAGATTTTGCCCGTGATACGTTTCAGCATGAACAGCATCTGATCATTCACGGTGAAAAAACTGTATTGCTTATGGGCTGCGGACACAAAGGGGTTCTGAATATCCTGCAAAGCTGTCCCTGTAAACCGGATGTTGTGATCGGCGGATTTCATTTATTCAGCCCGCGGACAGGGGAAATGCTGCCGGAGGAAACCGTTCGGAATCTGGCGCACAGCCTGCCGAAAATCATTTATTATACCGGTCATTGTACCGGAAGCCAGGCCTTTGACCTCTTGAAGAAAGAGGGGGTGGATATTCATGCCTTATCCACGGGAACAGAGCTGGAGATTTAACTATTCGCAAAAGACAACTTTAACGAAAAGTTACATGTTTTTCACAGAGGAAACTATCTATGAACCTATCTGCGCTTTATGATCCGCTGCCGGATCCCGCTACTTATTTAGAACGTATTCAGTGCGATTTTTCGAATTCATTAAACAAGGCGTATCTGGATCATCTGATTTTTCAGCACCAACTGCTGATTCCATTTGAAAACCTGGATATTATTCCCGGCGGCAGGCTGATTTCTCTGGAAATTCCGGATCTGTACCGCAAAATTGTCCGGCAGAAACGGGGCGGCTATTGTTTTGAACTGAACAGCCTGTTTTTCAGTCTGCTGACTGCACTTGGCTATCAGGCATATCCTGTGCTCTGCAAAGTTCTGGAAGGTTCTGATCCCTATTATCCGGCGCTGCATCGCGCTACAGTTGTCCGGATCGGGGACTCAAGTTACTATTGTGATGTGGGCTTTGGCGGACCGGTCCCCGGCGGTGCTTTGGAAATTCAGACCCTTCATCCGGAAAAAATAGCCATGGATACTTACCGGCTTGTTTCTCTGCCGCATCAGTGGCTGCAGCTGGAACGCCTGTCAAAGGGCAGGTATGTGCCTATGCTCCGAATTTGTCTGCAGCCCCAGGATCCGGCGGATTTTCTGGCGTTAAGTCATTATTGCTGCTGTCAGGCCCAGGAAGAATTCAATCATTTTACCGAAGGAATGCTTCTGAATATTCGTCTGAGAAATGGATATGCTGCATTAAACGGACCGTTTCTGCAGGTGGTAAACGGTGATGAGGATTCATGTATACAAAAAAGAATTCATGAAAAGGAAGAAATGGATCAGGTTCTGACCCAAATCTTCCGTCTGCCGGAACACCTGCTGGATCATCTGACCCAGAATGAGATTCGGCTCTGAGAATATTTTTCTCCGTTTTCTCCGCTGCAGGCGCTCAGTCTTCCGGATACGTCGGTACTGTCAGGTAAGCGCCGGAATGAATGATATTTCTGTCGTTGATATGATTCATCTTTTTGATTTCCCGGATATAGGCTCGATTGCTGACGGTACCGGATGTATTATAGGTCTGGGCCAGATCGGACAGAGTCATGCCTTCCTCGATATAAACCGAGGTATATACGGCTTTTCGGTCATGACTGGGGGAGGCGTCTGTTTTCAGGGCGGAGGCGGCGAAAATGCCCGCGGCAGCGCCCAGCATCAGGAAAAAGATACAGATTCCGGCAAAGCGCCGTTTCATTTTTCGCAGCTGCTTCTCTCTCGCTGCACGGATCCGTCTGTTCCTGTGGGATTCGCTGTGGATACAGGAAGGATCATACTGGTTTCTGCTGCAGAAATCTTGCTTACTATATGCTGCTGTGTACATCATTCATAACCTCCTGTGTAACTAATTGCCAATGGTTCGAATACATGTTCCGAACTCTTGTTTGCATGCTTATAATATCGAACTTCTGTTTGGTTGTCAACCGAAAAGCAAACGTTTTTTCGGAATATATGTTTGCTTTTCTCTTTGCTCCATGGTAAAATC
>AUXO017370908.1_pt1 | contig 10451 bp, 8 predicted proteins | sample 768731 | NCBI WGS metagenome assembly AUXO01 (sample SAMN02715735, study PRJNA202380) | gut metagenome | biome: sheep rumen | host: Ovis aries | place: New Zealand: Palmerston North | reverse complement strand
CAGCTGACCATGCGTAACTTCCACTCCGGCGGCGTTGCCGGCGCTGAGGATATCACACAGGGTCTTCCCCGTGTTGAAGAACTCTTTGAAGCACGTAAGCCCAAGCATGAAGCAGTTCTTACTGAGATCTCCGGAACGGTTCAGTTTACGGAAACCAAGTCCAAACGCATGATCCAGGTCACAAGCGATACCAACCCGCAGGATTCTCGTTCTTATCAGATTGCCTACGGCAGCCGTACCAATGTCAAGCCGGGCGATCATGTGGAAGCCGGTGATATGCTGGTGGAAGGTGCGGTCAATCCGCATGACCTCATGAGGATTCTGGGCGTAAAAGCTGTGCAGGAGTATCTGCTGAAGGAAGTTCTGTCCGTTTATCGTTCCCAGGGCGTGGCTGTGGCTGATAAGCATATTGAGATCATCGTGCATCAGATGCTGCGAAAGGTACGCATCGAGGACGCCGGTGATACGCCACTGTTGCCCGGATCCATGGTCGATATCTTCCAGTTTGAAGCAGCCAACCGTAATGCAATCATGAATGATCAGCGGCCTGCTGCAGCAAAGCGTGTTCTTCTTGGTATCACAAAGGCAGCACTGGCTACGGACAGTTTCCTCGCTGCTGCATCCTTCCAGGAAACCACACGCGTTCTGACTGAAGCTGCGATCCGTGGTAAAGTAGACCCGCTCCTCGGTTTGAAAGAAAATGTCATCATTGGTAAGCTGATTCCTGCAGGAACCGGATTGAAACGATATACAGACATTTCCATTCACGAGAGTAGCTACTGATCTTTATGGAGAGCTTCCAACGGAAGCTCTCCTTTTTTGAGAAATGAGGAATCCTTTCTGTGAAGAATATAGTTCTGATCGGTATGCCCGGCTGCGGAAAAAGTACGGTGGCCCGTGAATTGAGCAGGCGGTTCTCCATGCCGCTTGTTGAGTGTGACAGACTGATTGAACAGCAGACCGGCCTGTCACTGGCCAGGTTCCAGCAAACATATGGCCATGACGCGTTCCGTACAATGGAAAACCGTATCCTTGCGTCTATCGACTGTCAGAACAGTATTGTTTCCACCGGCGGCAGTTGCATTTATGGTGAAGATGCCATGCAGCATTTCCGTTCGTCAGGTACAATTGTGTATCTGCACGCTTCTCTGGAGACCATTGCACATCGTCTCCGGGACATGAATGCACGCGGAATTACACGGCAAAAGGATCAAACGCTGGCTGATCTGTATCATGAGCGTGTTCCGCTTTACCGGAAATGGGCTGACATTCTTGTGTATACCGACGGAATGTCTCTGTTTGAAGTCGTCCGGGATACAGAAAGGCAACTCAGGAAACGAGGAAAGAGGTGAAAGCATGTCCAAGGAAGCATATGGTGCGCAGGATATCCAGGTATTAGAGGGCCTGGAAGCAGTCCGCATGCGACCTGGTATGTATATTGGCAGTACGTCTTCCCGCGGGCTTCATCATCTGCTCTGGGAGATTGTAGACAATGCCATTGATGAAGCAAGCAATGGATATGCTGATAATATCATTGTCACACTGCACGCTGACGGGTCCGCTTCTGTCTTTGATAACGGCCGTGGCGTGCCGGTTGATCAGCATCCGACTCTGAAGATTTCAGGTCTTGAGGTCATATATACACGCCTGCATGCCGGTGGAAAGTTCAACAATGAGAACTATACCTATTCCGGCGGTCTGCATGGAGTCGGGGCTTCCGTGGTCAACGCGCTGTCCAAATCCATGACCGTGGATGTATTCCGTGACTGGTCGCACTATCGGATGTCTTTCGTCAGCTATGTCGATCCCAAAACGGGTAAAGTGCATGCCGGCGTTCCTTCCAGCGCGCTTGAACGGATTGGAAATACCCGTAAGCGGGGCACACTGGTCCGCTTTTATCCGGATGATACGATCTTTGAAGATATTCACTTCAACAGTGATATTGTTGCACGCCGGCTTCAGGAGCTTGCCTATCTGAACCGCGGACTGCAGATCTCCTTTATTGATGAACGTCAGACTGATCCCAAGCTTCGTGAGCGCGCTTTTCTGTATGAAGGCGGGATTATTGACTATGTCCGGTACATCAACCGGGAGAAGACCGTACTCAATGAGAATGTCATCTATCTTGAAGGGCAGAAGGATACAACCATTGTACGTGCTGCCATTCAGTACAATGATGGTTATACCGAGTCCATGTTCTCCTATGTCAACAACATTCCGACCGGAGAAGGTGGCACGCATGAAACCGGTTTTAAAACAGCATTCACAAAAGTCATGAACGATTATGCGCGAAAAACCGGTACACTCAAGGACAAGGATGACAACCTCTCCGGCGAGGATTTCCGTGAGGGACTTACCTGTGTTCTGACCACCATGGTCAAGAACCCTCAGTTTGAGGGGCAGACCAAAGGTAAGCTTGGAAACAGTGAAGTCCGTCCGGCTGTTGAGGCCATCATTACAGAAAAACTGCAGGACTGGCTGGATAATCTCAAAAACCAGGAACTGGCCACGCAGATTACCGCCAAAGCCTATAAGGCAGCGCAGGTACGGGAAGCAGCACGTAAGACCAGGGACAATGCCAGAAAAGCCAATCAGCTGGATGCTGCGCCGCTCGTCGGCAAGCTCGCCAGTGCCCGCGGAAAAAAGCCCGAAGACAATGAGCTGTTCATTGTAGAAGGCGATTCTGCAGGTGGCAGTGCCAAGCAGGGGCGTGACAGCCGTTTTCAGGCTATTCTCCCACTGCGCGGAAAGCCGCTGAACGTTGAAAAGAAACGGCTGGACCAGGTCCTGGCCAATGAAGAATTCCGGTCTCTGATCACCGCTCTCGGCACCTCCATTGACGAGGGATTCCATCTTTCCTCACTGAAATATCACAAGGTCATCATTCTCTCCGATGCAGATCAGGATGGCGCGCATATCCGAGCGATCCTGCTGACCTTCTTCTTCCGTTATATGAAAGACCTGATCGCAGCCGGGCATGTATATATCGGAATGCCGCCGCTGTACCGCATTCAGAAGGGCACCAATGTCTGGTACGCCTATGATGACAAGGAACTGGACAAGTTCACAAAAAAGGCAGGAAAAGGATACATCCTGCAGCGCTATAAAGGTCTGGGCGAAATGAATCCTGAACAGCTCTGGGATACCACCATGGATCCGGCCAAGCGGAAACTGATGCAGGTCACCATTGAGGACGCCGCAGAAGCAGACCGACTGGTCACTATTCTCATGGGCGATCGCGTGGAACCGCGCCGTGATTACATTTCACTCTATGCTGATTTTAACCGTCAGGACACATTCGAAGTCCCTGCAGAAGCCGCGAATGCACTCAAGGAAGGGGTGATGTGATTTGGCCAGAAAATCTGCACCGGAAAAACCGATCGTCAAGGATGATCCGTCCCGGATTCTGCCTGTTACCATGGAAGATGTCATGCATCGGTCCATGATACCTTATGCAGAGCATGTCATTCTCGACCGTGCCATCCCGCGCGTTGAAGACGGACTGAAGCCTGTACAGCGCCGGATTCTGTATACCATGATGGAACTGGGAACGACGCCGGATAAGCCGCACAGAAAATGTGCACGTATTGTAGGCGACTGTCTGGGTAAGTATCATCCGCATGGTGATACTTCCGTCTATGACGCACTGGTCCGCATGGCGCAGCCTTTTGTAATGCGTGGGCCCATGGTTGACGGGCATGGGAACTTTGGCTCCATAGACGGTGATACTGCAGCTGCCATGCGATATACCGAAGCACGTATGGCACCACTTGCGCTGCAGATGCTCCGGGATATCGACAAGGATACCGTCCCCTTCCGGCTGAATTTTGATGATTCACTCAAAGAACCGGATATGCTGCCAGCCCGTTTTCCCAACCTTCTGGTCAATGGCGCCAACGGCATAGCCGTCGGCCTGGCTACCAGCATTCCGCCACACAATCTCCGGGAATCCATCCTGGCATGCATGGCTCAGATCGAGAACCCGGATATCACACTGGACGAGCTGATGAAAATCATACCCGGACCAGACTTCCCTACAGGCGGCATACTCATTGATAATGAAGAAATCCGTACCGGGTACGAAACAGGGCGTTCCAAGCTGACCGTTCGTGCACGTATTCATATCGAAGACGGGTCTGCGGGCAGAAAGCTCCTGGTGATTACTGAAATTCCCTATCAGGTCAATAAGGCCCAGATGCTTTCGAAGATCCAGAGTCTTAAGGAAGAAAAGAGCAATATTCTTGGCTGTATTCATGAAGTGCGCGATGAATCTGACCGCGAGGGCATGCGTGCCGTCATTGAGCTCAAAAAAGATGCCAATGTTGAAAAAACACTGGCTTATCTGTACAAGTATTCTGATCTTCAGGTTACCTTTGGTGTAAACATGGTTGCCATCGCCGATGGCAAGCCTGTCCAGATGGGCCTGAAAACCATGATCGGATACTTTATCAAGCATCAGCAGAATGTCATCCGCAGAAGAACAACTTATGACCTGCATCAGGCACAGGCCCGTGCACATATTCTGGAAGGCCTGATGATCGCCGTAGACAATCTGGATGAAGTCATCCGGCTGATTCGTGCCAGTAAAACACCCAAGGAAGCACGTCAGGCACTCATGGACGCCTTCGCACTGGATGAGATTCAGGCACAGGCAATTCTCGACATGCGACTGCAGCGTCTGACCAACCTGGAAATCCTTGCGCTTCGCAAAGAATATGAAGACCTGCTGAAACTGATCCGTAAACTGGAATCCATCCTTGCCAGCGAAAAGAAACTGCTTCATGTAATCTATACTGAACTGCAGGAGATTGCTGAAGAGTACGGGGATGATCGTCGTACCACCATCGAAGCGGATCATGCAGTTGCTCTTGAACCTGAGGATACCCGTGCATCCGAAGAAGACGTTGTGGTTGCCTTCACTCATGGTGGACAGCTGAAACGCATCCAGCCCTCTGTATTCAGAAAAACCGGACTTCCGGACTATTCTGAGGATGAGCGCGAAAGCGCCAGGTACCTTTTCCAGGCCAAAACCAGTGACATGCTGTATATCTTCACGGATCTTGGAAACTGCTATACACTGCATGTGTCTGCCCTGACAGAATGCCGTCCGCGTGACCGTGGGCAACAGCTTGCCGGAATCCTGCAGGGGCTTGAAAATCACGAAGTTCCCCTGCTGATCACCTGCAGTTCTCATGCGGAAATGGTGCGCAAGCCGGATCTCCTCTTCATTACAGCCATGGGTCAGATCAAACGTTCCCAGGCCAGCGAATATGACGTCCGGTCTCGGAAGTTCTCGGCTGTGACATTGAAGAAGGATGATCGTCTGATTGCCGTCATGGAGACTTCCGCTGCCAAGGATCTGATGCTCGTGACGCGTCAGGGGATGGCTATCCGCTTCCCGCTCGATTCAATCCCGGTCCAGGGCAGAAATAGCAGCGGTGTACGTGGAATCCAGGTGGAAGACGGTGATGAAGTCCGTTTTTGCTTCAGTCTCGAACCTGCCTCCAGCCTGGTAGTCTTTACGGATCGCGGGTATGGCAAACGGGTTCTTGAACGTGATCTTGACGCGCAGAACCGTGGTGGCAAGGGTTTCCGGCTGTTCCCGCTCGCAAAAAAGAGCACGTTTGGTCAGGAAATCGTCTATGCCGCACCCTGTAATGATCTCACACAGCAGTTACTGATACGTCAGGTCAAGTCTGCACCTTCCACACTTCCCCTGAAGGATATCAGCCTTTCTACAAAAACCAATCATGGTACACCTTATGTACTGGCCATCATGGACGACGTGATTACAAGCATTCACATGATCAGTGGTCCCCAGTCCGGTCAGGCTGAATAAACGGGAAAAGCCTTGCAGCAAGGCTTTTCTTTTCGTTGAACGTTCCTGTCTTTGCTTGCTATCGCCTGATGGAAGTGCTATCATGTAGCCATTCCAATTCAGGGAGGGGGAACTGTACGTGAACAAGTTTGCGCATTATCCTGCACTGGATGTCCAGTCGGTAAGCCTGCATATGGGGCTTGCAGATCTGATCCTGGAAACCGGAGAGGTAGACACTGTGCAGCTGCTGCTTTCCGGAGATGACGACACTGTCACCGGAGTACATCACGAACTCACAGACGGCACGCTCCATGTGGATCTCCCGGTCCGGGAACGCGTCCCCAACCTGATCGGTATGCAATGGCTGCAGATTGTAGTCCGCTTTCCGGTTGCCTGGCGTGGCAGTCTCACCGTTCATACAACATCCGGAAATATTTCCATTACCGGCATAACCGGTACTGATTTCCGCATTGAAAGTGTATCCGGGAACATCAAGCTGGCCAATACCCACGGAATGCAGGTATCCCTTCAGTCGCTTTCCGGTCCCCTGCTGGCAGAAGACCTCCACGCGGACGATTTCCGACTGCTCGGGATCTCAGGTGTCATTCGTCTTACCGGTCTGGAGGCACGCCATGTGCACTTTTCGACCGTGTCAGCTAATGCAGAATGCGTATTCAGCACACCGTTTGAACGGTTTGACGGGAACAGCGTTTCCGGCTCCCTGCGCATTCTTACACCAATGAAGTCAGCCAATGCAGTGCTGAAAACTATTTCCGGGCGTATCCTGACAAACCATTTTTCCATCCGTGAATCCGGACCTGATCTTCGGTTCACTACAGTCACCGGTAATCTTGAAATCGAGGGTTCTCTGCCGGACACACACGCTTCCACAGAACAGGACTCTCAGGACAAAACCAATTTGGAGGAATAAGTTATGGCCAAGAGAAACTTCGGCTTTCCCGGCGGCGGAAATGCCAACATGCAGCAGATGATGAAACAGGCGCAGAAACTCCAGCAGCAGATGATGGAAATGAGCGAAAACCTGGACGCGAAGACCTATGAGTCCACCAGTGGTGGCGGAATGGTCACCGTTTCGATGAATGGCAAGCATGAAGTCACTGCACTGACCATTAAGCCTGAAGTCGTGGACCCGGATGATGTTGAAATGCTCCAGGATCTGGTTCTGGCAGCTGTGAATGAATGCATCCGGAAAGTAGATGAAGAGAAGGAATCCGCTTTCGGTGCCCTGGCACCCGGCATGGGCGGGCTATTCTGAGTATGGAACAGATTGAACCGATCAGCAGGATGATCAACGCACTCTCCCGCCTGCCCGGCATCGGGCAGAAAACAGCAGCCCGTCTGGCTTACCATATTGCCGGGATGCCGCTGGATGACGTGCGTGATATCGCTGCCGCACTCTGGCAGGGACGAAAAGCTGTCCGATACTGCGCCGTGTGCGGAAACTACAGTGTAGATGAACTGTGCAGTATATGCAGCCGCACTGAACGTCATAACGGCCAGATCTGCGTTGTGCGTGACCCTAAGGATGTCAACGCCATGGAACGGATGCATGATTATCAGGGACTTTATCATGTACTCCACGGGACACTCTCCCCCATGGACGGTGTCGGTCCCAAGGACATCCGTATTCAGGAGCTCATGGACCGTCTGCAGGACGGTTCCATACACGAAGTCATATTAGCTACAAACCCGGACATTGAAGGTGAAGCCACCGCGGCATATCTCGCCCGGATGATCAAGCCCATGGGGATCACGGTGACCCGGATTGCACACGGGCTTCCCATAGGTCTGGACCTGGAATACGCTGATGAAGTCACACTCTCCAAGGCGATGTCCGGACGCCATGAAATGTAAGCTTTGCATCCAGTGGGGGTATGTATGGACCTGACCACTCTAATCTATCTGGTACTGATCCTGTTGACCATACTGATCCTGCTGACGTTGATTCTTCTGGTCCGGCTCGGGAAAGCCGATTCCGGTCATGCTGACCGGCTGATTAACCAGGCCGCTGATGAACTGCTCGATGCGGTCGACGATCTCAGCAAACAGCAATGGCAGGGCATGCATCAGCTTTCTGATGCACTGCAGGCTTCCATTGCGCAGGCCGGAACCCATACCGCGCGGCAGACTGAACAGCTTCAGCAGCAACTGGCATCTTCCCTTGCGCGGCAGGATGACTCAATTTCCAGAATGCAGCAGACAGTCTCTCAGCAGATCGGTCTGCTGGATGAACGTATGGAAAAGGTGCGCATCAGCACCACCAGCAGCCTGAATCAGATTCAGGAGACCAACGACCGTCAGCTCACGGAAATGCGGCGAACCGTAGATGACAAGCTGACAGCAAACCTTGATCGCCGACTGTCGGAAAGCTTTCGCCAGGTTTCGCAGCGCCTCGAACAGGTTTACAAGGGATTGGGCGAGATGCATACTCTGGCTAATGGTGTCGGTGATCTCAAGCGCGTGCTCAGTAATGTCAAGGTACGTGGCATCTGGGGTGAAGTTCAGCTGAGTGCATTGCTCAATGAAATGCTCTCCCCTTCTCAGTTTGATGTCAATGTTGCCGTTGTCCCTGGCAGTCAGGAACGTGTCGAGTTTGCAATCCGGCTGCCAGGAAAGGACGGGCATTGCATCTATCTTCCGATTGACAGCAAGTTTCCACAGGAAACCTATCTGCGTCTTCTGGACGCACAGGAGCACGGTTCTGTCGAAGCCATTGCGCAATGCCGGAAAGCACTGAATGCCGCCATCCGTACGGAAGGCAAGCGGATCTCTTCAAAGTATATCCGGCCTCCATACACTACGGACTTTGCCATCATGTTCCTTCCGGTGGAAGGCCTCTATGCCGAAGCAGTTCATGATATGGAAGCCGTGGAAAGTATGCAGCGTGAGCAGCGTGTCATGATTGCAGGGCCTTCAAATCTCACAGCCCTGCTCAATGCACTGCAGATGGGCTTCCGTACCCTTGCCATTGAGCAGAGGACCGGCGATATCTGGCGTCTTCTGGGTCATGTCAAGACAGACTTCAACGCGTTTGAACAGCTGCTGAAAAAGACACAGCAGACGCTGCAACAGGCTAGTGACTCCATTGACCGTGCTGTGCATCGTACTCAGGCAATTCAGAAATCCTTTGGTGCCATGGATGATCTGCAGGTGTTCCCTGAACCGCCTGCAGAATCATTGACGGCTACGGATACCGATCCTGAAACTCATCGTATGAACGAACCATCATAAGGAGGAATTCATATGGCCATCGTTTCCAGACCATTCGGCAAAACCCCGGATGGAAAAACCGTTACTATGTATACCATGACCAATGCTTCAAATGCTTCCGTGTCCATGATTGACTACGGAGCCATAGTGACCAGCATCATTGTACCTGACAGGGATGGCAACCTTGCTGACGTTGCCCTGGGCTTTGATTCGCTGGACCGTTACCTGGCCGGTCACGGCAGCATGGGCGATACCATCGGACGCTACGGCAACCGAATTGCAAAAGGCAAGCTGACCATTGACGGCGTCACATACCAGCTCGCCCTGAACGATCATGGGATCAACCATCTGCATGGCGGCGTACATGGATTCAGTCACAAAATGTGGGATGTATCCATTGATGCTGATGATCAGAAGGATACCCTGACCTTCCATACGCTCAGCCCGGACGGGGATGAGAATTATCCGGGAAACCTTGATGTTTATGTAAGCTATACCTGGGATGCGATGAATAACCTGACCATCCGGTATCAGGCTACTACAGACAAGCCCACGGTCTGTAACATGACGAACCATACTTATTTCAATCTGGCCGGGCATGATTCCGGTACCATCCGTGAACACACAGTCGCCATTGAAGCAGATGTCATAACACCCGTGGACAGCGGACTGATCCCGACAGGCAGCTATATGCCCATTACCGGAACTCCCCTGCTCATGAACGGTGACTGCACACTGGGTGAAGGTCTTGATCAGATGGATACCTGTCCGCAGATGATCCCCGCACATGGCTATGACCATAACTATGTACTGCGCAAGGGTGAAGCTTTCGGTCTGGTCGCTGAGGTCTGGGAGAGCGAATGCGGACGTGCAATGGAAGTCTACTCAGATCAGCCGGCGGTACAGCTGTATACAGCCTGCACAACCAATCTGGAGAATGGCAAGGGTGGTGTGCACTATCAGCCATACTGCGGACTCTGTCTGGAAACCCAGCACTGTCCGGATAGTCCGAATCAGCCGCAGTTTCCCGGTACAACACTCCTGCGGCCCGGTGAAAAATATGATACCACTACCATTTATGCATTCCGGACCATTTAAAAAAGCTGCTTCGGCAGCTTTTTTTCTTGGAATTACAATGGTTTCAGTACTCCGGACTGGGTTTCATCCACCAGCTTCTGCAGCTCATCCATAAACATATTCAGGTCTGTAAACTTACGGTATACGGATGCAAAACGTACATACGCCACCTCATTGAGATCCTTCAGCTCATGCATGACCATATCACCCAGTTCCTGGCTCGTGATCTCGCTGGAGTTATTATTATGCGCTGCAATCTCGATCTTGGATGTAATCTCGTCCACCTGATCCGTTGAAACCGGCAGCTTTCCGGTTGAACGCAGAA
>AUXO014115502.1_pt1 | contig 10451 bp, 6 predicted proteins | sample 768731 | NCBI WGS metagenome assembly AUXO01 (sample SAMN02715735, study PRJNA202380) | gut metagenome | biome: sheep rumen | host: Ovis aries | place: New Zealand: Palmerston North | reverse complement strand
GAAGCCTGGGATGCAGGAGGAATGTATCAGGTAGGTAATTTCCCTGCATGGAAGCGATGGGCCGAGTGGAATGGCAAATACAGAGATGATATCAGATCTTTCCTTAAGGGAGATATCTGGGCAGCGCCTGAGGCAGTAAAGCGTATTACAGGTTCTATGGATTTATATGGTGGTTCGTATCTTGGCTATGATTCCTCTGTGAATTTTATAACCTGTCACGATGGATTTACGCTTTATGACTTATTCTCTTATAACGGTAAACATAACGAAGATAATGGTTGGAACAATACTGACGGAGCCAATGACAACAGAAGCTGGAACTGTGGCGTCGAGGGTGAAACAGATGATCCGGCAGTATTGGATCTTAGATACAGAATGATGAGAAATGCAATTGCTGTTCTTATGTGCAGCAGAGGAACTCCTATGATTTATGCGGGAGATGAATTCTGTAACACTCAGTTTGGCAATAATAATGCATATTGTCAGGATAATGAGATTTCATGGCTTAACTGGAATTTACTGGACAAGAATAAAAACTATTTTGATTTTTACAGACACATGATTCAGTTCAGGAGAAAGCATCCGGCTATAAGAAAAGATCTTATTCCTGCAAAATGCGGATATCCGAATATTTCTGTTCATACAGAAAATCCCGACAACGGGAACATAACTAAGGATTCCAAAGTTGTATGTGTCAGATATTCCGGATTTATTAATAGAAAAGGGCATGATGACATTGTATATCTTGCCATAAATGTATATTGGGAAGATGTTCAGATCATGCTTCCGAATCCGCCGGAAGGAGCTTATTGGGCACTTTGTGTCGATACAGGTGATGATGAGGGCAAATATTTCTTTAACAGACCAAAGCCTCTTACCTGGAGAAATAAGACTTTGAAGGCGAGAAGTGTAAGTGTATTCATTGCATCTTTTGGAGCTGAATATGGCAACGGATGACAAAAATACAGTAAGTAATTTAATAGTGGGCGGTTATCATTTTATTTCGCAGGAAGATGCTGCTAAAGCCCAAACGGACATCTCAAAGATAAAGATGCTAAGGACCAGGGTTAAGGCAGATAAACCTGCTGAGATTAAAATGCTTTATGAGAAAGCTATTGAGAATAAGATTTTCAAGACTCCCATTGGATGGGGGTATCTTATGGATCTTAAGAGAAAGCTAATTGCCGGTGGTTACAAGGAAGAAGATATTATTCCGATTCCTGTTGACATATCTTTTACGAGACATTCAGCTATTGAGAACATTAATGTCAAGCAGCGAATAAAACCGGAAAAGAAAAAAGAAAAAATCAATTATTTTAAGATAATCTCTTTGGCTCTCAATGTCGTGCTTGCAATTTTGGTTGTTCTAATGTTTGTGATTGCGTCAACCAGTGATAATGACAACATAATAAATTATAAAAGTAATATCACAAACAGATATGCTTCATGGGAACAGGATCTTAAGGAAAGAGAAAAAACTGTTCGTCAGGCAGAAAAAAAGCTTGGCATTGAGGACACATCAAGTTATTATGATGGTACGGAATAAAATTTGTGCGGTGCAGGACACCTTTTGCGCAAATAATTAGGCCAAGGAGGAATGACATAATGGAAGATTTAAAAATATTGGTAGTTGATGACGAGAGTAGAATGCGTAAGCTCGTCAAAGACTTTTTGGTAAAGGAAGGATATCTTGTAGTTGAAGCTGAAGATGGACAGCAGGCTCTTGATATTTTTTATGAGGATAAAGATATTGCGCTAATAATACTTGATGTAATGATGCCTAAGAGAGACGGATGGGAAGTCTGCAGAGAAATCAGAACAGAATCAAAGGTTCCGATTATCATGCTGACAGCCAAGTCTGAAGAAAGAGATGAACTTCTTGGATTTGAGCTTGGGGTTGATGAGTATATTTCAAAGCCTTTCAGTCCAAAGATTCTGGCGGCAAGAGTTAACGCCATACTTCGCAGAACTAATCAGTCAGCGAATAACCAGATTATGGAAATTGGAGGAATCGTAGTAAATAAAGTGGCTCACAGTGTTACCGTTGATGGTAAGGAAATTGAGCTTAGTTACAAGGAATTTGAACTTCTTTCGTTTTTCTTTGAAAATAAGGGCGTTGCACTTTCAAGAGAAAAGATACTGAACAATGTTTGGAATTATGATTATTTTGGTGATGCCAGAACAATTGATACTCATGTAAAAAAACTCCGTGGAAAGCTTGGAGACAAAGGCGATATGATTAAGACTATCTGGGGCATGGGCTACAAATTTGAGGCTTAAAGTTCCTTCGCAGGTCTTCCGAAAAATGGCGGAAGACCTAATATTTTTAAAGGAAAAATAAGAGATTGAGTACATCATCAAAAAAAATAAAAAAAACAGGAAAGACACATTCCATAAGATTTGAAATAAGCCTTGCATTTATTCTTATAATGGTGGGAACCTTTGGCTTTTGCTTCATCATTAATATGGTTTTCATGGAGAGCTTTTACATTCAGAATAAAAAAGAGGCAATAATAGAGTCCTACAGGAGTATAGATACGGCAATTAGTAGTGGAGATATCACCTCTGACGAGTTTGATCAGGAGCTTGGCCGTATATGTGAGAGATACAATATTGAAATGATAGTTCTTGACGGTGATTCAAAGACAGTCAAGGCATCCGCCAATAACGCAGAACTTCTTGCTAAAGTTTTGTGGGAAAATATGATAAGTCCCACAAACAGCTTTCTTATAAATAATATTACAGTTTTGGAGGTTGGCGAGAATTATACTCTTCAGATAGATGAGGATAAGTCAACCGGCAGAAAGTACCTTGAAATGTGGGGAGTTGTCGGTAATGGGAACTTAGTGCTCGTCAGATCGACAATGGAGAGTATCAAAGATAATGTAATTATTTCCAATACTTTCATGATATATGTCGGAATAATTGCCATAGTGATTGGTTCGGTTGTTATTTTGTACATTGCCAGAAGAATTACAGAGCCTATCATGCGTCTTTATCTTATTTCAGATGACATGAAAAAGCTTAACTTTGAAGCAAAATATGAGTCAAAAGGATACTACCACAGTGAAATTGACGCTCTTGGCAGCAATATGAACGAAGTTTCCGAGACTCTTGAAAAAACTATCAAAGAACTCAAAAATGCAAATATTTCATTGAAGCAGGATATTGCTCAAAAAGAAGAAATTGATGAGATGCGAAAGGAATTTCTTTCTAATGTATCTCATGAATTAAAAACTCCTATTGCTCTTATCCAGGGCTATGCTGAGGGACTTAAGGAAGGCATAAACGATGATGAAGAGAGCAGGAATTTTTACTGTGAAGTTATAATGGATGAAGCCAGTAAGATGAACATCATGGTAAAAAAGCTTCTTACTCTCAATCAGCTTGAATTTGGCAATGAAAGTGCAAATATGGAGCGCTTTGATATAGTTGATATGATAACCAACTATCTAAAGTCTGCTGAGCTTTTGGCTAAGCAAAAGGATGTAACATTAAAGTTTGAGAAATACGACCCGATATTTGTATGGGGAGACGAATTTAAGATTGAAGAAGTGCTGATGAATTATTACAGTAACGCACTTAATCATATTGACGGCGAAAAAATAATTGAAGTCAAACTTGTTCAGAAAGATAACCATGTAAGGGTATCAGTATTTAATACAGGAAAACCAATACCGGAGGATAGTATAGGACATATTTGGGAGAAGTTTTATAAAGTTGACAAGGCAAGAACCAGAGAATACGGAGGAAGTGGCGTAGGTCTTTCAATTGTCAAGGCTATTATGGAGGGAATGCATCAGGATTACGGTGTTATCAATTATGATAACGGTGTTGAATTTTATTTTGAACTGGAAACAAAATAAGAGAGGAACAGAATATGAATGGAAGAAAGTATCTTATAACAGCTCTTTTGACCGGTATAGTTCTTTCGGTTTCAGGATGTGGCGAGCCTTTTCCTGAAATGACTGAGGAAGAATATAACAATACTGTTGAGTTTGCAGTGGGACTTTTGATGAAATATTCCAATAACAGTCAGGAAAAACTTACTTATGTTGATGCCAAGGCTGTTGCTAAGCAGAGAGAGAGGGAAGCTGAGGAGCTGGAAAAAGAAAAGCTGGAAAAAGAAAAGCTTGAAAATGCAGCTTCTTTGACTACACAAAGTACCGATACATCAACTCAGGCTGTTACGGATGTATCAGGAAATGCAACTTCTGAGACTATTCCATTATTCGAAACCATGGAAATTGCTGATGGTGTTTTTTTGGCATATGATGGATATTCTGTTTTGAGTACATATCCTGAAAGCTCGAAAGGCTATGTTATAAATGCAGATAAAGGAAAGGTGCTCCTTGTCCTAAACTTTGATCTTTATAATTCATCAGATTCAGAAAAAGAGGTCAGCATGCTTGATCAACATGCAACCTTCCAGATTAAATTAAATGGGAAGAATATCGGTTATTCCTCTGTTACTGTTTTGCCAAATGATATGTCCTCTTATGAGGGATCATTAGATGCAGATGCACATGAGAGTCTGGTATTAATTTCCGAAATAGATGAGGAAACATCATCGGATATTACTTCGGTCGGACTTATAATGTCTTTTAACGGTGAGGAACAGGAAGTGAGACTTGATTAAGGTTCTTTTTGCTGAGGAATAAGTATGGTTCAGAAAAACTATAATGTTTATGGCTATGAAGATCTACTCTTAAAAATATCAGAAATAAAAAAAGAGCTGTCTGCTTATAAATATGTGGACGGAGTTATAGGTATGGGAGTTGGAAATGTAGCTGAAAGTGAAGTAAAAAAAATAACTTTGCTTTTAAAAAACGAATTTCCTCAGCTTAAGATTACAGGTATTTCATCCGGCATCCTTTCAGTTTTTTATACAATTTACACTAATAATGAAGTTAAGCAAATAGTTACACTAAGTTTTAAGCTTTTTTTGGATTCTTCTATAAAACTTTTTTTCAGACCATTTGACAGGGAAAATAAGAATCTGGAGAGTGAAGTAAAAAATTACGCGTTGGAACTTCGGAATGAGCTTTTAGCTATGCATGACTTAAAGTGTGTTGAGCTTAGTTTTGCGTGGATAAAAGCATCAGCTTCGATGTTTATTGACGAACTATCAAAAGGGCTTGAAGATATTCCGATTTATGGTGCAATTGCCAATGCTAACAGAGCAGAGATTGTAAACGGATATATTGCAACAGACAATGAAGATACCGTTGTTATGGCAGATGAATTTGTAGGAACAGGAATTTCGGTAATTGCTTACTGCGGAAGTGATCTGTATGTTTATATGGATTATCTTTTTGGTTGGGAGCCCATAGGGCGTTTTCTTGATGTTACAACCTGTGAAACACAAAGACAGGGTTCCGTCCTTGTTTGTACTATTGATGGCGAAAAGCCTGTCGATATCTATAAAAAATATCTTGGAGTCAGTCCAAATTCTTTTTTTGTCTCAAATATCAGTGAATTTCCACTTATTATTGAAAGAAATGGAATGTATATAGGGCGTACTCCGTCAGGGTATAATGAAAAAGGAGAAGTATACCTTGAAGGAAATCTTCTGCCTGGGGAAAAAGTAAGGTTCTCCTATGGTGAGTATGATGAAATTCTTGAGCATACGCAGAATTCTGCAAGCAGAATGAGGGCTTTCGGGGCAGAGGCATTAAGTCTTGTTATTTGCGGCAACAGATTTAACTTTCTGCAAAAAGATTATCATCTTGAGATTGATTATTTCACTGATGGAAGAGAAGAGGAGCCGGAGCTTATTCTTGGAATGGGTGAAATATACAGATACCGCAACAAAGGGGGAGTGTTAAACAGTGCCCTTGTTGCAGTGGGAATGCGAGAGGGGCTCGGCAATGAGACAAGTAGCAAACTTGTTGAAATTGTAAAAAAACATGAACATGAAGGCAATGTACCTTTGGCGGAGAGGCTATCGCATTTCCTTAAGGCTATGACAGGAGAGCTTATTGATGCAGTGGAACTTGCTAATTCTGCCAATAATGCCAAAAGCGCTTTTTTGTCAAATATGTCGCATGAGATAAGAACGCCGATAAATGCTGTACTTGGTATGGACGAGATGATTCTTAGAGAGAGTTCTGAGGATCAGATACTAAAGTATGCGGCTAATATAAAATCATCAGGAAATACACTCCTTAGTCTGATAAATGACATACTTGATTTTTCGAAAATAGAAGCGGGAAAAATGGATATTATCCCGGTAGAATATGATCTGTCTTCTGTCATAAATGATCTTGTGAATATGATTAAGCCAAGGGCTGATGAAAAGAACCTTGAACTTATAATCAACATTGATGAGTCTATTCCGGGTGAGCTTTATGGCGATGAAATCAGAATTAAACAGATTATTACAAATATTCTTACCAATGCGGTAAAGTATACTAAAGAAGGTTCGATAACGCTTGTCATCAGTTACACAGTGATTGGTGAGGACAGGATAAAAGTTTATATTAGTGTAAAAGATACAGGAATTGGGATAAAAAAAGAAGACCTTTCAAAACTATATGAAGCTTTTCAAAGAGTCGACGAGGAACGAAACAGGACTGTTGAAGGAACAGGTCTTGGGCTTAATATCACTAGAAAGCTTGTACAACTAATGGGTGGCAACCTTGAAGTTCAAAGCGAGTATGGAAAAGGCAGTGAATTTTCTTTTGAAATAGAGCAGAGAGTAAAAAAATGGAATCCTATCGGTAACTATCTCGAAGAATACAGAAAAGCAAATGAACTGCAAAACAGTTATAAAGAAAAATTTAAAGCACCTAATGCAGTAGTCCTTGTTGTAGACGATACACCGATAAATATCACTGTTTTTGAAGGATTATTAAAGCGGACACTTGTTCAAATTGATGAAGCTACAAGCGGAATAGAATGTCTGGAAAAGACCAGGCAAAAGAAATATGACATTATTTTTCTTGATCACAGAATGCCGGGAATGGATGGCATTGACACTTTAAAAGCTCTTAAAGCTGAAAAAGATAATCCTAACAACAATACACCTGCAATTTCACTTACTGCCAATGCGGTGTCCGGAGCCAGAGAGCAGTATATGGAAGCAGGCTTTGATGATTATCTGACCAAACCGATTTTGTCCGAAAAACTGGAAGAATTGATGATAAACTATCTGCCTAAGGAAAAGGTTAAATTTGAAGAGCTTTTAGCAGAAGAAGCGCAGCAAACAAATGAACCTGATTTTGATTGGGCAAAGAATATTACGGCAATTGATATAAAAGCAGGAATTACTAATTGCGGATCAGCAGATGTATATATGGACGCAGTCAATTCTTTTGCAGAAAATTTTGATGATAATTACGCTGACATAAGAAGATTTTTTGAGGCTGAAGATATAGCGGCTTTTACTATAAAAGTTCATGCACTTAAGAGTTCAGCAAGAATTATCGGCGCCCTTGAACTTTCCAGGATGGCAGCAGAACTTGAAAAAGCAGGAGATTCGGGAAATATTGCATTCATTAAGGATAGTACACCAAGACTTCTTCATTCATACAAAGAGCTGTTTAAAGCAATTGAAAAAGAGATAGAAAAACCTCAAGGGGATGATAATAGTCTTCCCGAAATTGAAAAGGGAGTTTTGACTGAGGCACTTGGAAGTTTAAAGGAGCTGGCTCAGAGCTACGATTATGACAGCATTAAGTTTATCATGAGTTCTTTATCCGGATACAAAATGCCTTTAAATTTCAGAAAAAAGATAGATAACCTTAAAAAAGCCGTAAAAAACGCAGATTGGGAAAAGATAAAAAAGATTCTTGATGAGAGGGACAAATAGAATGAAAGATAACAAACTACTTCTTATAAGCAGCGGTTCTACTTTTATGGTCGATGCCTTATCTAACGGCCTTAAAGAAGTAGGCATCGCTGTCGAAAAATGTGAACCAAAGATAAAGGAGCTTGAAAAATATAAAGAAAGTCCCAATGTAATTCTTTTTTATCTTGGAAGCTATATTGATGAGATCGCAGATGTACTTGTATATCTTAAGGATATGTGTCTTGAACAGGAAAAAATCCTTTGTACCATAGGCGACAACTCAGAGTACAATGTGCTCACAAAGGTTATTCCGGAGGATTTCATTAAAGAAAATTTCTTAAGACCATTGAATATAAAAAATGTTGCGGAGAAAATGCAGCTTATTTTGTCAGTAAATGATGAAATGCAAAGAAGAAAGAGAATTCTTCTGGTGGATGATGATCCTACTTTTTTGACGCTTGTAAAAAAATGGCTTGACGAAGAATACAGAGTAACTATAGTAAATTCCGGAATGCAGGCAATAACTTTTTTGGCTACTAATGAGCCTGATCTTATACTTCTTGATTATGAGATGCCAGTGACCACAGGACCGCAGGTTTTGGAAATGATACGAAGTGAAGTTAAGACGGAACGGGTTCCGGTCATTTTCCTTACCGGAAAGGGAGACAGGGAGAGTGTAATGAAGGTGCTAAGCCTAAAACCAAACGGATATCTTTTAAAAACAATGAGTAAGGAAGATATTTTAAAGAGTATCAGAGATTTCTTTGAAGCAAATAAAGGAAAGTAAAAAACCGATTATGACATATAAATGACAGTTGGCGCTCTTTTGTTCAGGAGCGCCTTTTTTGTTGTATCATAAATAAGTAAATTATTATATTTTTTCAGAAAAGGGGTAATAAATGCAAAAAATTGATTTTAATAAAAATTGGACTTATAAAAAAACAGATGTACCGGATATCGAGAAAAAGGTGGATTTACCTCATGATGCCATGCTCTGCGAAAAGCGGGATGAAGCAAATCCCGGGATTCATAATTTGGGATACTTTGAGGGACATGATTATGAGTATAAAAAAACATTTACTATTCCAAAAGAGTATGCGGATAAAGATGTGATCTTTGAATTTGAGGGAGTATATCACGATCCCGAGGTCTATATAAACGGTGTAAAAAAAGGAGGCTGCAATTATGGCTATACAGGTTTTACCGTTATTGCAGATAATCTTTTTACAGAAAAAGAAAATGAGATAAGAGTTATTTCAAAAAATGCCGATCAGCCGAATAGCCGCTGGTATTCGGGCTCAGGAATTTACAGACCTGTCTGGATGTATGTTGGTGATAAGGACAGGATAACATTTGGCGGTGTGAAAGTAAGAACCATTTTTACAAATTCTTACGGTGATGATCATATTTTTGGAAGTGCAATAATTGGCGTTACTGTTGATGTTACCAGTGCAGAGACATCGGATGAAGAGTTCGAATATACTATTGTTTCCGCTAAAGGTGAGGAAGTTGCTTCCGGAAAAGCTCCGGTACATAACGAAAAAGAGATTTCTTTTGACAAGATTGAACTTTGGAGCGCCGGACATCCTTCACTTTATAAGTTATGTGTAAAATATAAAAATGACGAAGAAACAGTTACTTTCGGTATCAGAACACTTACATGGGACAGACAAAAGGGACTTCGCGTAAACGGAAAAAGAATTCTTTTAAGGGGCGCATGTATCCATTCCGATAATCAGCTTTTGGGAGCAGTGACAGATCCTGATGCGGAGGAAAGAAGAGTAAAGCTTTTAAAAAGATGTGGCTACAACGCTATAAGAAGTGCGCATAATCCATGTTCTAAATATCTTTTGGAGGCATGTGACAAATATGGCATGTACATGATGGATGAGTATGTTGATATGTGGTATATACATAAAACAAAGTATGACTATGCACTTCATATGACAAAAAATTATGAATATGATCTAAAAGCAATGGTTGAAAAAGACTACAATCATCCGTCAGTAATCATGTATTCAACAGGTAATGAAGTTGCAGAAACCGGTCAGAAAAAAGGAATTGACCTTACAGGGAAAATGACTGCTTATCTTCATAAGCTTGATAGTTCAAGACCTGTTACTTGCGGCGTCAACATATTTTTTAACCTGTTGTTTTCTATGGGATTTGGTATATACAGCGATGAAAAAGCAGAAAAAGATGCAAAAGAAGCAGGAAAAAAGAAGAAAGCTGTCGGAAGTGAGTTTTACAATCAGATGGCAGGAATTTTTGGCGATACCTTCATGAAAATGGGTGCTGCAACTTACCCCTGTGATTTAAAGACTAAGGATGCTTTTGCAAACATGGATATTGCAGGGTACAACTATGGAATCCTGCGATATAGAAAAGATCTGAACAAGTATAAGGAAAGACTTATAGTTGGCAGTGAGACTTTCTGCAAGGATGCTTATAAATTCTATGAATTTGCAAAGACACATCCGGGACTTATAGGAGATTTTGTCTGGGCAGGAATGGACTACATAGGCGAAGCAGGAATCGGTTCCTGGGAGCATGAGGACTATGCACCTAAGAATGCGGATAAGGCCGGCTGGCTCACGGCGGGAAGCGGAAGACTTGACATTACAGGTAAACCTATTGGAGAAGCCTATTATACAAGAGT
>AUXO012993883.1_pt1 | contig 10451 bp, 4 predicted proteins | sample 768731 | NCBI WGS metagenome assembly AUXO01 (sample SAMN02715735, study PRJNA202380) | gut metagenome | biome: sheep rumen | host: Ovis aries | place: New Zealand: Palmerston North | reverse complement strand
CTGAAAGCTGGCGTCCATAGGGAATAGCTGCTTTGGATGCAATAGTTAGAGCTATATTCTCAAATACTTTGTCGCGTGCGCTTGTGCCGCCAGTGCTTACTTGTCCTATAACTTCTTGCAACAGTTCCAACACATTAACACCGTCAAGACCAGGTGGGACCGAGTTAATAGCCCAGTCACCACCGCTCAGCCGCGACAGTCCAAACCCAGCTTTTTCCAGTTCCACTTCAATCTCGTCGAATATTGCTCCGTCGGCAGGATTTAAGTGAATTACTTCGGGGAATAACACACGTTGCGACACCACGTTCATTCCATCGATTTGATTCATGATGCGATTGTAGATAACAACCATGTGGGCACGATGCTGATCAAGAACAATAAGACCTTCGCTCGAGAGTGTTAGTAAATAACGGTTGTTGAGTTGCATAACACTATTTACCTCCTCGTCGACTGCTATGAGCGATTTTTCATCACTTATCTCTTGTTTTGGCTGAATATCAATATCATCAAGACTTTCTTGTTTGGCCTGTTCAAAGTTCTTGTAAAGTTCTTCCCAGTTTGGCATGGCACTTGAGCCATATTGCTGCCGAGTGTAACCTTCTCCAGTCGTGGATTCACCGCTCTTTATGGCAGCAGTGGATGTGTGAGTTTCTTTAAATGGATTGTAACTCTTGTCTACACTGATGTCGGGTACTTTATTAGAGTGTGGCAAAGTGAATGCTGGAATCTCGGGAGCATCCTCATTGTCAAAATCGATTGATGGCACAACACTAAATCGGCCAAGGGTCTCTTTTACCGCCGCCGAAACAATCTGCCAAATGGGCAGTTCATTCTCAAATTTTATCTCGGTCTTTGTGGGATGAATGTTTACATCAATAGTCTCAGGGTCGACATCAAATACCAAGAAGTAGCTTGGTTGAGCGTCATTAGGGATTAGCTCACTGTAGCACATGAGAACTGCCTTGTGAAAGTAAGGATGACGCATGTAGCGCCCGTTCACGAAGAAATATTGCATGACATTTCGCTTGCGCGCATTCTCAGGCTTACCTATAAAACCGCTGATTTTCACCAAATCGGTCTCGATGTTGAGTGGGATGAGTTGCTGGTCAAGATTGTGACCCATTAGTGCAATAATCCTCTGCTTGAATGTGCCTGTATTTAATTTATAGAGCATATTGCCATTGTGAGACAACGAAAATTCCACTCCATAATTTACTAATGCCAATTTCTCAAACTCCTTAATTATATTGCTCAACTCCACTTGATTACTTTTCAAGAACTTGCGTCGAGCAGGTACATTGAAAAAAAGATCCTTTATCATGAAGTTGCACCCGGCCGGGCACACGTCGGGCTCTTGTGACTCGCAATGCGACGCGTTTATTACCAGTTTGGTGCCTAGCTGTGCACCACGCGCACATGTGCGCAATTCAATGTGTGAAATTGCAGCGATTGAGGCCAGTGCCTCTCCACGGAATCCCATTGTTTGCAAAGCAAAAAGGTCGGCAGCCTCACGAATTTTAGAGGTGCTGTGTCGCTCAAACGCGAGACGTGCGTCGGTGTCGGTCATGCCAACACCGTTGTCAATCACTTGGATAAGTGTGCGCCCCGCATCCTTCAAAATAATTTGAATACTAGTGGCTTGAGCATCAACAGCATTTTCCACAAGTTCCTTTATTACCGATGCTGGTCTTTGAATTACCTCCCCGGCAGCTATTTGATTTGCCACTGAATCGGGCAAGAGTTTAATCACATCGCTCATTTATGTCCTGTTTATCTTCGTTCAATGCTTCTGCGTGACTGTGTGGCTTCCCCAAAGACCTGTCGCATCTCGGTGCTGACATTCATCACGTCTTTCGGATCTTTGGGCCTGATGGAATCATACCAGCGGAACTTCTCTATGCGTAATTGGCTTTTTTTAGCCAAGAAAAGTGGCACAACTGTTCCCGACACATCGGGCCACATCTTAATGCGGTCTACCTCCTGCTTAGGTTTCATGTCAATGGTGAGATAGGCACTTGAGGCATTAATAAGTTTATTGTAGGTGGAGTCGTTTTCCATAGGATAAAACAAAGCATCCACATCGCCGCTCACCTCAAGGCGTTTCAACTCTTTGTTCTCAAATGTGGCATACATCTTGCGCCCACTCAGCTGATTGTAGTAGTCCTCTCCCAGATGTTCTATCATGAGTCCATTCTGTGGTAGAGTAGCCCAATCAACAACCGAGTCTCTAACATGAACATTTATTTCATCACCGCTTATTTGACGACCTTCACTCCAGACTATCGCATGGCGATACATGTTCAAGATAGAGTCACTCTCGCTTACAGCTGCCGAGTCGCAAACACCTTGGAGATCTTTCCGGTAGAATCGCACATATTTGTTGGCTATCAATATTCTCACACTATCATCAACAGTGATAGTGCGAAGAGTATCGGCATGAATATAGATTGTGTCTTTCTGAGAAAATTCACGAGCTAATGCGTTTTCGGTGACAAATGCCTCCTTTGTGTTCTCGTTGTTATATCCCACCTCACCCTCAAGAATCACCTTATTCTTCATGTCGGTGAGTACGACATGTCCACGGGCAAAGCCTTCACCCTTGCGGCGGTCATAATCCACCATGTCGCCTTTGAGAACTCTCTGATTTTTGTCATCGGTCATCACCACGTTTCCTTCGGCTTGACCGCGCTCGTTCTTGCGGTCATAGTAAACAACATCACCAACAATCGTTTGGCCTTCTTTTGCTACGATTTTTGAGCGGTCATAGAGAGTACCTTCTTCACTCGACATGTTATACCAACCACTAGTGGTATATATCTTGTTTCCATCCTCAAGAGATATTATCTCGGTATAATCTTCGATGGTTGCAATGTGGGTGTGCATGTCATAGTCAAGTACATCGGTAAACATTTCCATCTTCTTGTTCTTCATGTGAACATTTGCTGTGAACTGCACTTTCTTGGTGTCATTTTCATATCGTCCAACAGTTGAAGTTATTGTTGTCCCCGAGTTATCTACCACCTTGCCTCCATTAAAATAGCGCGCCACGTTGTTGAGCATGTCATAATCAAGACTGTCGGTGGTAACTGTCATGGAGCGGTTCACTACCCTAACGTTGCGCCTGAGTCTTGCTACCTCTACGTCGCCAAAATAATGCATGCGTTCGCAATAAGCATGCAATGTGTCGGCTTGGTTCATCACAACATGTCCAAATGCGTCAAGTGAGCCACTTGCCTCATAGAAATAGGCACTGTCGCACGTGAGAGTCATTCTTCCACGACGAAATCGCACATTGCCTCGCAACACGCGATACTCGGTGCTACGCTGCTCGTCAGCAATAAGCACATCGGAATTCTCCAGAAACACCTTTTCAGGGTCAAAGCGGTTGGCGTTGGGAATCATCGGTGTAATGCGCCTAATATGCTGTGTGGTGGCACCATTGCGAGCTGCTACCGCATGATTTTGACCATACAATGCAACCGAAGGGAACATCGTTGCAATGCACAATAGCAACAACAATCGCAGCGGGAAAGAATATCTCTCCTGCTTGCTGTGATTGTTGTTGACTTTTAACATATCGTAAATGTATAATTTTTCTACTTATTATTCATCCAGTTGTACTTAAACTCGCAATTGCGCCATCCTTCCTCGATATAGACATAGGTGGACTTTTGCTTCTCTTCAACCCATTTTGTAATGATTTCCTCGCGTTTATGTCCCTCATAAAGATCCTTGAGCACTTGATAGTCATCGGCAAAATCGGCGCGATGAGCCTCTTTGCGTTTCTCAAGTTTCACCATTGCAACTTGCTGGCGATTGGTTTTGGGATTCATCATTACAAATGGCTTGGAGATTTCACCATCTTTCATTGTGGCAACAATCTTGCCTACCTCGGCAGGAAGATCGGCCATCTCAAAGAGGCTGCTATGATTTTTTTCATTAAGCATCACACCATTGTTGTTTCTTGAATCTTTGTCTTGAGATACATAAAGAGCTGCTTTCTCAAAGGTGAGGCCGTTCTTGGCTGCCATTATGTCATTGCGGAGTGAGTCAAGCTTAACTTGCGCGTCATCAATATCCTTCTGAGCAATTTTTGGACGCAGTAGAATGTGACGTGTGTTGATGCGGTCACCACGCTTTTCAATGAGCTGGATGATGTGAAAACCGGCCTCGGTCTCAACAATCTTTGACACGCGTTTAGTATCATTGAGATTAAAGGCTGCGGCTGCATACTCAGGTAACAGTTCTGCGCGACCTCTGAATCCCACTTCTCCACCGTAGGTTGAAGAGCCGTCTTCACTATAGAGGATTGCCAGTGTCGAAAATTCCGACTCACCGTTATTAACCTTCTGACTATAATCGCGAAGACGAGCTTTCACATCGTCAATCTCTTGCTGCGGGATCACAGGATTAATGGTTATAATTTTAACTTCAACCTGTTGTGGAATCATTGGCAGCGAGTCTTGCGGCAATGTGTTAAAATAACGTCGCACGTCGGCAGGTGTGGCTTTAATGTTCTTGGTAAGCTTGCGTTGAACTTCTTGAATGGTATACTGATCGCGCACCACATCAATTAACTGCTCGCGCAACTCGGGAAGTGGTTTCCTGAAATATTCTTCCACTTTCTCACGTGAACCAAGATTGGCGATGAAGTAGTTTATGCGTGCGTCAACGCTTTGCATCACTGTGGAATTTGGAATCTCAACTGTGTCCACTTTGGCTTGATGCAAGAACAGTTTCTCTACAGCCATGCGCTCAGGTATCACGCAATAAGGATTGCCATCGATTGAGATGCGCTCATATAAAGCCTGCTGATATTGCTCTTCAATATCCGACTTAAAAATGGGTTCATCGCCCACTACCCATGCCACCTCTTCGGCAACATTGTTTTGTGCATTCATGCCAAGAGCCATCATAGCAAGCAAGCACAATACTAAAGTTTTGATGTTCATATTCTTGTAAATCAATGTTTTATTAGCAAAATCGGTTAAACCTATTAACAAGTATGCCATTATGGCCATCTTAATGGCCACTTTTTACTTGCAAATTTCCTCATTTTTTATGATATCTCAAAATCTATTTCCTTTAATTATGCTTAATAAATTCCTAATAACTAAAAAAAACTCCCCATTGTGAGCATTTGCTCTCGCAATGGGGAGTTGATTTTTTAGATTAAATGAAAATCAATATTTCGCTTTAACTTGCTTGAGAACTTTCTTGTCAATATCAACCTTGAATTTCTTACGTAGTCCTTCAATCCATTTTTGTTCGAGTTCGTCTTGATAATCGCTTGAAACCATGCCACGCACATCGTTCATCTCTTCAGGTTGGTCAATGACTTTACCTGTGAGCTTAGCATAGACCGGATAGCCACTATAGGTCGAGGCTGCCCTTTCAGCACCAAACGCAATGTTGTCGACCATAGCATCGTCACCTTGCTTTGACACAACACGAAGCATTTTGATATTGCGGTTAAACTTTTTATTAAGATTGGTTGTAATAGTGTCGATAGGAACATTGTTCCATGCGGCTGCTGTAGTAAGAGCCTCCTTGAGGATTGAATCGTTCTTTGCACAAATCATGATGCCCTTGAAGTGAGGCGCATCCCATGAGTATTTTGAGCGATTGGCGTTATAGCAAGCCTCAAGACCGTCTTCATCATTTTTTGCCTTGTTCCACACCTCATGGTTCATTGCTTCAAAGAGGAGGGTGCCGTCGCGATATTCGTTCAACAAGTTGCGATAGTCGGGATTAAGATCCACAAGGTTGTCGCCATAGTGTTTGCGTATCACTTGCTTTGCATAGGGCTCTACCATTCCAACAATTGCTGCACTGGCAATGTCGTTATTGGCGTAGTTTGACTTTGGATTGATTTTGCTTGCCAAGTCTTTCAAAGGCACTGCAATATTCTTGGAATAAGTAAAGATGGGCTCTTTACTCTTGGCAACAATATCGGTCACGAATGTAGAGTCAAACTTTCCATGCTTTGCCAATTCTTTCTTAAGGTATTCACCAAGTTTTGCATTTGGAGTGTAATTAAGCTCTTTCATGATTTGTTGAGTGCGACTCTCCATTGGCAGCATGCCACGCTCATCACCTTGCATTTGGCGCATGATAACCGGGCGCATCTCTTCATAGGTTCCCATCGTACGATGGCTGTATTTCTTTATAATATGATAACCATAGGCGGTCTCTAGAGGAGCCGAAATCTCACCATCGGGCAAATCGAAAGCGGCATTCTCAAATGGCTTCACCATGCGGCCACGACCGAAGGGAGGCAACTTACCTCCATTGCGTGCCGAACCAGGATCTTGCGAGCACTTGCGTGCAAGTTCTTCGAAATTCTCGCCAGCTTGAAGGCAAGCATAAATTGAGTCTATTTGATGTTTAACTGCCAGCTTTGCGCTATCGCTTGGATTCTTGCTGGGAAACAGTTTAAGAATGTGAGCGACCTCAACTTCTCCTTCGTCGGGACGCACGCCGTTGATTTTCACCATGTGAACTCCATATTGAGTAAGGAATGGCTTGGAGATAGACCCAACGGGAGTGTTGAACGCCACTTTCTCAAAATCGTAAGGCAGAACGCCACTACGCTGGAAACCATATTCACCTCGATTATTGACTTTTGAACGGTCAATCGAGTATTTCATAACAATATCATTGAAATTCTCGCCATTGAGGATACATGTGCGCAGACTATCCATCATGGCAATCTGCTTGTCGGTCTCTTCTTTATTCTTGCCAAGGGCGAGCATCATGTGTGATATATCAACATTCTTTATTTTGCGCTCATAGTCTTCACGTGCCAATTGTTCTTGAAGTACTGTGTCGGTCATAAATGGCGCAATGAGATCATTTTTGTAACCTTCAAGCTCGCGCTTGATGCGAGGAAGAGTGTCATAGCCCAAGCGTTCTGCTTCGGCAACCTTAAGTTTGTAATCTACAAATCGATTAACATACTCATCAATACTCTCTTTGTTAACTTGCTGCTGCAAGTTTTTGTTGTAAAGATACTCAAACTCCGAAAGTTTGATTGCCTTACCGTTGATTTTCATCAACACAGGGTCTTTGGCAGCATGAGCTACACATGCCAGTGCGGCAACAGCTAATGCGATTACAAGAAATTTAGATTTCATAACAGTATCAAAAAATGTTTTTTCTATCTAATTATAACGCAGAGTATCACATTAAATTATATATGATATTTTAAAATTAGTTAAATGAATCAATCCTGCTGATATCGTTAACAAAACAAGGCATTAGTATCAACTCTAATGCCTTGATATTTCATGCAAATATTAACTCTAAAATGTTAATTTCCCATCTCGCTGAGGAATTTAATACGCACTAGGCGTATTTCCTCTTCAGAGTACTCATCACCAAGTTCTTCAATGGCGACGCTCAGGCGATCGGTCTCACTCTCCTTGAAGTACTCAAAGATATCCTCCATGTGGTCATCATCCATAATATCATGGATATAATAATCAATGTTGATGCGGGTACCTGAATAGACTATTGCTTCTATCTCATCTAGCATTTTGTCAAACTCTAGTCCACGAGAGAGCGCAAGATCATCAAGTGGAACTTTGCGATCGATACTTTGAATTAAAGAAATCTTGAGTTTACTCTTGTTGGCAACTGTACGCACGCGCAGGTCTTCGGGCCTAATTATTTCATTGTCCTCAACATGTTTCTTTATAATCTTCAAGAACTCGGCACCATAGCGTTTAGCTTTTCCTGCTCCCACCCCGGGAATGTTTTGTAATTCTTCCATTGTGATAGGATAGGTTGTTGCCATTGCCTCGAGTGATGGATCCTGGAAAATTACATAAGGTGGCAATGCCAGCGAAGAAGCCATCTTCTTTCTCATGCCTTTTAGGATGCTGAATAATTCACTATCAATAGCACTTGTGCCACCACGTGCCTCTTGAGAGTCGGCTGAAGTGAAATCACGGTCTTCAACCACCATAAATGAGGAAGGATTATCAAGGAATTCTTTACCACGCTTTGTCACCTTGAGCAATCCATAATTCTCAATGTCGCGGTCGATATAACCGGCAATAATGCCCTGGGTGATAACAGCACTCAAGAATTTAGGTGTCTTGTCCTTTTGGCAACCAAAGAGTTCCAACTTGTCGTGCAGATAAGATTTAATATCGGCATTAGTCTCGCCAAGCATCACGTTCACCACATGGTCGGTCTTGAATTTTTCCTTGAGCATAATGATGGTCTCAATGGCATCGCACAACTCGTCACGGGCCTCAATGCGAGCTCGAGGGTGAAGGCAGTTGTCACAGTTGTGGCAATTATCGTGAGGATAATCTTCTCCAAAGTAATGAAGCAAAGTTTTGCGTCTACACACCGATGTCTCGGCATAGCTGGCTGTTTCGGCAAGAAGTTGCTTCCCAATCTCTTGTTCGGCTATTGGCTTGCCCTGCATGAACTTGCGCAACTTGTCAAGATCCTTTTGAGCATAGAATGTTATGCACTGTCCCTCTCCCCCATCACGACCGGCACGACCAGTTTCCTGATAATACCCCTCAAGGCTCTTGGGAATGTCGTAATGGATGACGAAACGCACATCGGGCTTATCGATACCCATACCAAAGGCGATAGTGGCAACAATAACATCAACCTCCTCAAGAAGAAATGCGTCTTGGTTGGCCGAACGGGTGGCACTATCCATTCCGGCATGATAGGCAAGTGCCTTGATGTCATTAACACGAAGGGTTGTTGCAAGTTCCTCAACCTTCTTGCGACTAAGGCAGTAGATGATACCCGACTTGCCTGGCATTGACTTTATATATTTTATTATGTCCTTGTCAACATCTTTGGTCTTTGGGCGCACTTCATAGTACAAGTTGGTGCGGTTGAAGGAAGACTTAAAGACATTGGCATCCATAATGCCTAAATTCTTTTGTATATCATGCTGGACCTTTGATGTAGCTGTAGCTGTCAATGCGATAATAGGCCGAATGCCAATCTCATTTATAAAGTGGCGTATGCGTCGATATTCAGGCCTGAAGTCATGTCCCCATTCCGAGATACAGTGTGCCTCATCAATTGCGTAAAATGAAATTTTGGCGCTTTTGAAAAACTCAAGGTTTTCCTCCTTTGTTAAGGACTCAGGAGCGACATAGAGCAACTTGGTCTTACCTGCAAGTATGTCCTCTTTAACTTGATCTATAGCCTGCTTATTGAGTGATGAATTCAGGAAATGGGCTATTCCGTCATCCTCACTGAAGTTGCGCATGGCGTCAACTTGGTTTTTCATTAGCGAGATTAATGGAGAAATTACAATTGCAGTACCCTCCATCAATAACGATGGCAACTGGTAACACAACGACTTGCCTCCACCGGTTGGCATCAACACAAATGTGTTGTGCTCATCGATAAGGCTTTCCATTATTTTTTCTTGATCACCTTTAAAGGTGTCAAAGCCAAAATATTTTTTTAGTGTTGCTACCAGTTGATTCTTATCGGCCATTGTCTTAAGGTTTTTTATTTAGATTTGTCTACAAATATACAATTATTTTTTGAAACAAAAAAGTTTTTTCAATTATTTGTCACATTGTTGAAGCAATTGCCGCAAAATTAGAGCTCTCAAGTTGCTGTTGGGCATATTCTTGTGTCAACTCAAATTTCTTTTTCTTGGTCGATGGTATGCTATACATCGCTTCCATCATAATTGTCTCGAAAATAGAGCGCAGGCCGCGGGCACCAAGCTTATATTCAATAGCTTTGTCTACAATATAATCAAGCGCGTTATCATCGATAATAAGCTTCACATCATCCATGGCCATCAGTTTCACATATTGCTTTACAATTGCGTTCTTAGGTTCAACAAGAATGCGGCGCAGTGCGTCACGGTCAAGTGGTTCGAGATTTGTCACAACAGGCAGGCGTCCAATGATTTCGGGTATCAAGCCGTAGCTACGCAAATCCTGTGGAGCGACATAATGCAGCAGTTTCTCCCGCTCAGCCTTGGTAACATGGTTACCTGCGCCATATCCAACTACATGTGTGTTGAGCCTGAGGGCAATCTTGCGCTCAATACCTTCAAAAGCACCGCCACATATAAATAAGATGTTCTTAGTGTCGACAGGTATCATTTTTTGTTCGGGATGCTTGCGACCACCTTGAGGTGGAACATTAACAATCGAACCTTCTAGCAACTTTAATAGTCCCTGCTGAACACCCTCGCCACTCACATCGCGTGTAATCGACGGATTATCACTCTTGCGTGCAATCTTGTCAATCTCATCAATAAAAACAATACCGCGCTCAGCCTCTTTCACGTTATAGTCGCATGCTTGCAGCAATCGCACAAGCAAACTCTCAATGTCTTCTCCCACATAGCCTGCCTCGGTTAACACGGTGGCATCAACAATGGCAAACGGCACTTTCAGCAGTTTAGCAATGGTTTTTGCAAGCAATGTTTTTCCGGTGCC
>AUXO012003138.1_pt1 | contig 10451 bp, 11 predicted proteins | sample 768731 | NCBI WGS metagenome assembly AUXO01 (sample SAMN02715735, study PRJNA202380) | gut metagenome | biome: sheep rumen | host: Ovis aries | place: New Zealand: Palmerston North | reverse complement strand
GGGACTGAGGCCTTGCTCTTCCAGCAGACTCCGGGTAAACGTGAAGTTCTCTCCCGTGTTGGACGCACGGCACTCCAGCAGCAGATGCTCCGCCGGGACGCCTTTTTCCCGACAGATCCGCCCGAAAATCTCGGCCTCCGGCTCTGTCCATAGATTCATGGTTATCCGCCCCAAGCCCCCTGTACAGACAAGCAGCGGCGCTCTGCCAGAGAGGTACAGGTCAGCGGCATAGCCTGGCACCCGTCTGTCGTGGCTCCCCAAGGTAAGCATCATGTCAGCTTCGCCTGCGGGCTGTGGGACTTCCCTTAAGAAATCATATATCATTTTGGCATCCATGCTGCATCACCGCCAACTGTTATATCTACTATATAATTCCATAGCCCGGGACGTGTAGAAAAGCAATTGCCAACAGTCTGTCCCTTTATTTTGCAGTTTTGTTCCTGTTATTTGAAAATCAAAGCTTACATAAAACTCCCTATGTGTTTACTACTGAATCTTTCCCGAAGACAAAACCGAAACAAGCGAGGCCACCATGCCTATATAGTACGCTACGGATTGGTCGGGGACAAGGTTCTTCATAAGGAAAAATGAACCGACGAGAATAGCACCCCACAACACAATCGTAAGAAGGGACAGGCCAGCCCCACGGGAACTGAAATTCTGTAGACTGCCTACAATCTGTGAAAAACCAAAAACACCGACGACATAGGTCACAATAAGTACGACAATAAATAGAATAATAGACATTGCGTTCTCCTTTCATCTGCCATCATTGCAGTAAAAACCAATCGTTAATGATCCGAGCACTATTGCTCAACACTTGTTTGACTGATACTTCCGACCCCTTTGTAAGGTCATCCGGCAGAAGTTTCGTCTGTTCACTTTCTCTCTCTGTCGGTATGATTATGGCCTCTTTAATGCTCTCTCAGCAAGTCAATATGTTCCCGCACAAAGGCATCTGCCCACTCAGTAGTATAATCGTCGTATTTTGCTCTCGCAAGGGGCAGGACGTCTTTGAAGGCCTCCCAAAACTGTCGATAGACATTGCAGGGAAAATCCGCGATCGTTTTCTTCCTGTTTACGTCCACGCCGACGATTTTTTCCTTGCCGTCCTCTATGGAATAATACAAACGGTCCAACTCGAAATCGTGGAGGTATTTTGCAAATTTCAGGAGCATCCAGAATTTGCACATCTCCACGATCCGGTCATCCCGACCGTTCTGCAGGGCTAGAACCTTCTCAACGAGATCCTCGGCGTGGTACACCGAACAGAGCCGCATCCCGTCTTCCATCTGTTCGTCCAGATGGAAATAGCGCTCCCGGTCTTCACCGGCATGCAGCTGCAAAAGGACATTCCAACTCCTGTCATAACATGCCAGAGGGTATAATACGACGCTCTTTTTTCCACAATGCGGACAGCGTCTCCTGAAGTATTCCATGTTTCTCAGTTTTTTTGAGGCCTCTGGGTGCAGCTCCAGATTGATGCTGTCCCAGACCCATATGTCATACTCTTTCCCGCATTCGGAACAAATCGTTTTCTCTTTCCTCGGCGCAGACATCCCATCATCTCCTCCGGCCTGCTTTTTGTTATCCTGCGTCAGTCGTGAGCACGATCCCCCACGCTCTCCGGGTGTCCGTCGCTGACAACGTAATCCCGGATGAACTCACTCAGAACTGCTTCTGCGGAAGATCCATTCTTGCGAGCAACCCGGTCAAACAGTGCGATCAGTTCCTGATCCTCAAGGATTGCAAATTTGGTGTTGTTGTTTTCTTTCATTTTGTATCCTCCTTTATCAAATAAAAGCGAAAGTCAACGGCAGCAGGAAAGCGGTCACTTGCTGATCTGCTCTGCTTCCTTATAGAAGGTCGTCACATTTTGGATCAGCTCATCGCTCAGATACTCGCAGGCTTTATGCCATAGGTCTTCCGGCACGCCGTAAAATGCCTCAGCAAGGGATCCAGTTATTGCTGCAATGGTGTCGCTGTCACCGCCGACGGAGACTGCGCCGCGGATCGCGTCTTCAAAACTGTCGCTCTCAAAGAAGGCAGAGAGGGCAACCGGCATGGTGCCCATGCAGGAAACGTCAAAACTGTAAGTCGGACGGATCTCGTCAAGCACAGGAAGAGAATACCATTTTGCGGCGAGTTCCCGCAGCGCCTCTTTTCCCATTCCGTGCCGTGCATGCCAGATCAGCATGGCCGTCACGCCCGCAGCTTTCATGGCCTCAGGGTGGTTATGCGTCGGCCCGGCCGTGAACATTCCCAGTTCGAATGCTTTCTCCGGTGAGGCGGCCATCCAGCCCGCCGCAGAGCATCGCATCGGAGCGCCGTTGCCCCAACTGTTGTAAGGACGCGGATCAGAGTCTTGCAGCCATTTCCTGAAGCGGCCCCCATATCCTCTCTGCCGGTATCGGTTGCCGTATGCGAGCATGCTCTCTGTCAGCGCCTCCGTTAAATCACGGTCGCTTTTGTATGCCGTAAGCAATCCCATTGCTACCGCAACTGTCATCACCGTATCATCTGTGAATCGGCCCTGGCTCGAAAAAAGCGGGAAGTCTTTCGTTTTGATATTGTGGTGTTCATAAACCGAACCCACAATATCGCCAATGATTGCACCTTTCATTTTTTTGCGTCCTCCTGTTTCTGATTGCCTCAAAAAACGCCTTCGAATGTAGTTATACGACAGGAAAATGAAAAACCCTTTTTCAGCCTTCTTCGTCATCCCGCAGGACAGCTTCCCAGTCGATCTCGTCTCGACCGCATCGAATCGTCTGGTCGATCGCGCGGTCTAGTTTTTGGAACATCACACGGATGCCGCGCGATTCAGCCGTGAAGCTCGCGGCACGGCTTCTGTCGATGCCGATATCTTCGGCCGCTTCGTCGGTGTCAATGTTGGCCGCAAGGAAGATGAACTCCCAGCCATTCTCTGTCCTCTTGCTCTCAATCCTCTTTCTCACCTGCTCTCTGGTGAAAAGATGGCTGGCGTTTTCTTTCCCATCGGTAGTAATAACGAACAGAGTCTTCTCAGGAATATCTTCCGGGCGGATATAGTGATGGACGGATTCCATGTGGTTAATTGCACTTACCACGGCGTCGTAAAGAGCTGTTGTCCCGTGCGCCTCATAGTCGTCTCGCGTCATGTGCGGAACGTCAGCTGCCGGCACTCTGTCGTAAAGGATCGTGCTGCGGTTATTAAACAGCACCGTTGTCACGACAATATCGTTTTTTTCGGATTTTTGCTTATCGAGAACAGCGTTGTACCCTCCGATCGTGTCATCGGTCAAGCCATACATCGACCCGCTCCGATCCAGGATAAACACCAGTTCCAGCGCCCCTTCTTTCATAAGAAAAACCTCCTTCATAATTTGGCTTATGGCCGTATTATAAAGGAGGTTGAAGACGCGTAGGTCAACCGTCAGTTGACACTATATAGAACCGAGCAACGGCTGATCGTAATGGTATAGTGCCTCATTCACAGCGAAGATATCGTAGATTTTGTTGACCAGGAAGTATTCGACAATGATATCGCCCTTGTTGCTGTGCGAGAAGGCGTAGCCTGCCCGCTCCAGAAGGTCGTCGGCTTCGTCGATACTCAGCTCCAGCGCTATCGCCAGCGCCTGGGCGGTCTGTTTGGTGGGACGGTATGTACTCTTCGGATCTCTGGCGCTCTGCCGGATCTTGTAGAATGCAGCTCGGCTGATGTTGGCTTTGTTATAGCACTGCGCCTCCGTCATTCCCTTTGCTTCGATCAGCTTCAGCACAGTCTCTCCGAAGCTCTCGTCCAGCTGAAAGAAGCCTCTGGTTGGGTCAAAGCGCAGCGGGGAATGAGACTCAGATGCAAGAATTGTCTGGTCGATTAAGTCGTCATAGTCAGCGCTGTAACGCATACCGTCGTTATCCGCGCTATAATCGATATCGTCATCATCCGCGCTGTAGCAGACACGATCTTCGGGGGCAACAGAATACCAGGTCTTTGGCAACGGAGCATATTCGGCACTGATATAATCTGCGATGTCGAGGATGAGTTTCTGTTCTTCACTCGGCAGGCTTCCAGACTTAGCAAGCAGGTATACATCGAAATCTTCATCAATCTCCGAATACGCCCGGCTCGCGGCATAGAGGATTTCTCTTGTGCTGATGTTTGCGTACGGAGGCACAGGGAATGGCGGAATGATTATTTCATAATAAAGTGTTTCGTTTCAAGCCCTTGGTGCAAGCATAACATCAATCCTCGTCCCGGTCGTCGTCAACCGACCCCCATGGAGTCGTGAAATGCATCTTGCCGGTGTCTAGATCCATGGCCATGTTTTCACCCCTGCGCATGGAGAAGTTGCCCTTTGTGTCAACGCTCAGGTCTTTCGATACCTTGAACAGCGGCTCCCAGGTGTCCAGATCAAAGATAGGATCGCTCATAAATCTTCCTCCTAATTCTTTATGCCTTCTGTCTTGTCAGCAGCGGAGAGGCACTTGCGAGGATCTCCGCCGCGGCGGTCATGTCGGTCAGATAGGGCCGAACGTTTTTTTCGTCCACGATGACGGGCATCCGGTCATGGGTTTCCGCCATGATTCTTTGGCTGCCCGGGTCAGGATCACGAAGCGATACTGCCCTTCGATCAGCTTGTAAAGCCCGCAGAGATACAGCACGGGCAGCGAATTGACCGTGAAGAGGTACTTGGTCCTGGTGGGATCCCACTCATAAAAGCCCGTGGCAGGCAGAATGATCCGCCGATCCTTCAGGCTGTCAGCAAAGGTCTTCTTCTGCGCCGCCGTCTCTGCACGGGCGTTGATGAGAAGCCTCCCTTCCTGGTAACCGGGAAAGCCGAAGACCGCCGGCACGGCCACGATCTTGTCCCGCTGCGCAATCATGCCCGGAGCGGGATCCCCGGGAAAGATCTCCCCGGTCTTGTATACGCCGGGATACTTTCGCTCCATCACGCGCAGGAGAGCGAGCCTTTTCTCGTCCGAGCAGCCAGGGCCGTAAGTGTATCTGCCGCACATCGCTAATTATTTCTCCCATTTTTCGCGTATAAACCCAAGCCCGGAATTCACTCGACTCACATCAGAGAAACGAATTCCGGGCGGATTTTTGCCTATACAAGGATCTGCTTCAGCTGCTGCTGTACAAGCGAGTTCAGCAGCCCGGGCTGCTTTCGCTGATCGTAAGACGCGGATGGTTTTCCAAATTGAAATGTGTATTCCGTAAGGTTAAATCATTGTCCTGGGTTTCAAAAAATAGACAGTCTCTTTTCGCTGTTATCGTGAAGAAAGCGTACGCTTTTTGCAGCAAGAGAGATGGAGTTTTGCCGGAAAACAGCTGTTCGTATGATGAATATCTAATAAATGTAGCATTAAGCCTCTTAGGACCGTGACAGAGAAAAGCAAGCGGACATCTAGACAAATTAGGCATTATTTTGTATACTGATAAATAATTGTGTTTTGTACCATGTTATCTTTTTTTGGAAAAGAACAGGAAGTCGGGGAAAAAGGCAAATACAATGGCCAGGTTTGATTGGCATAAAAGAAAAAATGATGCATTGGTATGTTTATTAATTTTAGAAAAAATATCTTTTCAAGGTGATTTTGCAGATACCCGAGGTTTTTCCCGGTAAACATGCGGTCAAACAGATTATAGAAACAAAGACATGTCATGAAATAGATTTCATTTGTTGCGAGTTTTTCAACTCCCTTGATGTTTCATGTCAGGAAAAAGGCGGATGATATAAGTATGCCGAAATATGTGTTAGATGATAAAGGAATATTAACAATCACAAGCGAACACGATGGCGGCATTTTTACGGTGAATGATGTTCTGAAAAAACTGACGTCATTTTTGCTTGTTGTCTCTATTGTGTTCTCCATCGGGATTTACATTTTCTTTTACCATGACGCATATACATCTAATTTTGCAATACGGTATTCTGTTGCGAGCTTTTCTGAGTTTTCTCCGTCTTACCAATTGACAAGAATTGCCGAGAACAGCGATTTGGGGTACGGCTTTAAACAAATATATAGTAAGATGAAGAAGTATCCTGCGTATTATGAACAATCATTTGAGATGATGGTTGATCGGGGACAAGAGTTAATATCGGAGATTAACTATCAGATTGATTCGTTCAGACACAGGTGGAGGTAGAAATGAACATTCCAAGTATCATTTATAATGTAGCTAAAATACTTGCAATCATTTCGCTGGCGATTGAAATAGGAATCAGCGGTATTTCTGTTTTTCTCATAGGGAATGGGAAGGACAGTAATTTCCAGGCGTTGGATGGTATCTTTTCATCCGGAATTCGGGTTCGTAATTCCGCTTTTTGCTTTTTGGTCCTCCTGTTTTTTATTTCAAATAAGCGCGTTTCATTATTGGGGCGCAGCACATTGGTATCTATTTCTGAAGTATGTAAATTATATGCGATGGGATCGCTGGTTGTTCTCATTATAGGAATTATCGTGTCTCTTTGCCTTCTTGGAAAAAGAGTTCGCTCTGAAAATGCGAAGACTTTTGGCAATAATATTTGGCACTCTGGATTGATCTCCGCCTTGTTGGGATTTGCAATTGCGTTCTTTTTCTATATTCCCTAAATCATGAGGAGGTAACAAAATGGTAGACAGTTTCAGCTGCTTTCTTTCACAGTACAATGAGTTTGTCAGAACAATCCAAGAATATGACACCACATATCAATATGCAGCCGCTAAGCATCAAGCGAAAGCCAGTTCGGATAGAACCAGTTTGCTTGGTGAGCTGCAGATTATTGAAAACGAGGACCGAAGGAAAAAAATCCAGCTGCAGAATCGAGTGGCGGAACAGTTAAACACACTCCACAGACTATTGTACACGGTTGATCAACACGAGCGCACAATTACGGAAAGAAGATATCATGAGTTCAAAGAAGGGTATGAGGAATACCCACAAGAAAGTGATGATCACTATACCCAAAGAGAAATAAATGCTCAAGTAGCAAACACCATCAAGTCTATCGAAAAAATCACGAAATCCAGAATGCCGAAATCGGTTGCTGCTATCTGTGGTTTTTTTAATCGCGGTTTTCGGAAGAACATCTATCAGCAAATTGTCGAAAACCGCCTGGAACTGGAAAGAATGATCTCAGCGGCGGAGAGAGATGTCCAGGCCGTTGCAGCTCAGCTGCAGCAAGAGATTGATGCATCAACAGCTGTCAGAGTTGCTCAATTGCAGTCAAAGAAGAGCCAGATGGATTCTGAGCGAGATGCGAGTAACGAAGCGTTTATGAAGCAGCTGAAACAGCTGCTGCTTGATGGCTTGGAGAGAGCATTCTGTACCGATACGATTTATAGCAATGCGCATAAACAGCTCGGTACTTACCTGTCGTCTTATACTTCCGGAAATGCGGAACAGCTCGATTCCACGGACAGTTTTTTGGTCGGGCTGACAAACCAGAGCGTTGAGGTTTCAGATGATGGTACTTTGGATGATTTCTTGACCACGATTCTTCCCAACGGAGTGTATGCCAACGGCAGTCTGTTATTGCCAATTGCTTTAAAACGCTATTTTAGCAGACCCATATGTGTCAACTATTTCTCAGAATACAATTTACCTGTGTATGCCCTTTTTTCGAATTACGCATCGCAGATGATGAACCTTTTCTTGAAAAGCGGCGTTACAGTGCATTTAGTTGACTGCACGAACATGGGGAGTAAATACGCGGAATTTACTTCTTATGAAAGTAATGATGAGAACAAGCGGGTGCATGTTGTCCGGACTGCAGATGAACTGAAAACGCTGCTTAACGATTTATCGGAATATATTATTGAAACAAACAGCTCTTATCTCAAAAACAATTATCAGAACGTTGAACAATATAATGCAGAATCGACGATAAAGAGAGAGCTGCATGTACTCTTTATCAGCAACCTCTCAGAGATTACTTCCGGAGAAATGCTTGAGAAACTTACCAGCATTGTCAGAAACGGAAACAGATGCGGTGTGTTTTCTTTTATCGGAGTATCTACAGATGAGTGTCAGGTCAGCGGTTTGATCTCACAAACGCGTGTCAACGAGGTTAACAACTTAATCGAGCTGTGTGACACAGTGCATATGAGTTCCACGGGTGATTTGAGCTTTGGCAACAGTATGCCGCAATTCTTTGCACCGCCGGCTATCAACGACAACATCGTGCAGACCATTATAAGAAATAGTGTGCAGAGTAAGGGCGCGTTAACGCTGGTTCCCTTAGGCGAACATATTGCAGCTCGTGAGTCGTTCTTCAGTGAGACTTGTTATGATTCTATAAAGATGCCCATCGGCGTTGATGCTCAAGGAAATGAATATACCGTTAACTTGAACAAGGAAGCCGCATATATGCTGATCGGCGGCAATCCCTCCTGCGGAAAGTCAAGCCTGATTCACACCATCATTTTACAGTGTATTACCCGTTATTCACCCGAAAACCTTGTCCTGTATCTGGCAGATTTAAAGGACGGATCCGAATTTGATACCTATGTTCACAAAGGGGTGAAGTCGGTAAAGGTTGTGCTGGATGATGCAGAACCCGATATCTCAGCAAGTTTTCTGAATTTCATCAAGGCAAATGTTGAGATGAGATTGGAACAGTTCGGTCAGCTTGGACAGCTTTCCGGTGAAATTGTCAGGAATATCGAACAGTTTTACGAGGTTAACAACACCAGGCATCTGGTCGAACATATTCCCAGAATGTTGGTCATTATCGATGAGTTCCAGTCGCTGTATAATTCGTCGAGAGTAACTGGTGAAATCACAAACTGGCTTGTTCGAATGTGCAGAACGGTTGGCATATATATCATCATGGCCTCGCAAAGAGCACTGGGAGATGCATCAGCCGTAACGAATTCGTTTGGCAGTCAGACAAAGGAATACTTTATCTATCGTGTGATGTTTAAGCTTCCTTATTCCGGCGCCAGAGAAATAATGTCTGAGAATTGTTCGGATACAAACCGTGAGAATCCGGCATTGAGAAGAGCCCAAACACTGAAAAACGGCCAGATCATTATCAATCCCAATATGGGTGCAACTGAGGAAGACAATCAGATCGTTCAATGCTACTATCCGGACAATGATACGATATCCTCTCTTTGCAGTGCTGTTGTAGAAGCACAGGGCTCCGAGCGGGGGATTATCTTGAATTCGGAAGCAGCCATCCAGATGGATTTGCCGCGTCAGACCGATACGCCCCATTGTATCATCGGGAAATCGAACAGATTGTACTACGACAGCTGCAACAAAAACACAGATGTGTTCGGTGATGACAATGTGATCAGTCTAAATACCTCGATCGCCAGGCAGTTAATCGCCTGCGGGACAGATTCGCGCGTTATGGGAAGCTGCTTCTGGGCCTTTCTGATAAAACAGGCTGCCATGCACAGCGGGAATATACGGGTCTGTATCCTGACCAATCAGAGTACGTTGTCCTGGCTGCAGATTCCGGATGGCGTGCGGGATAGATTCTTTATTACGGAAGAGGCGGATGCGTTTTCGGCTGAAATCAAAAAATGCCGTGCCGATCATGTGTTTGTGTACGCCGTCGTGTTAAACCCGTACGCATACGAAGATATGCAGAAAGACGAATTTTCGTCGGCTTCTGACACGGTTCAGGAATTGATGGATTGCTGGAAAGATGAAAATGTCTTTATGCTGTTCCTGGCAGACAACATGAAAAAAATCAAGGACGATTGCTCCTACATAGAAGCAGAAATACCGTATCGCATCATTTCTGTTGGCAATATTGCCAGTATCAGGAGTGCAATGACTTTTGATGCCGGTGATAAGCTGACGGATTCGCCGTTCAACACTGTTCGTCCGAATGTGATCAAGGCATATTACTATAACAAAGCGACTGATAAACTGGGCCGATTTAGAATGTATCAGATTGAGCAGTTGATTCAGGGTGTCGATTTTGATGCGATCACTTGTTCCGAAGATGAAAGGGGAGGGAACGGCAGTACCGGGTATTCAGGGCTGTTTGGAAACTGATTAACTGCGTTTTTTCGTTTCAACAAGTAAAAAGTGAATGCGCAATTGGATAATAAGACAATACAAGAATATAACAAAGGAGAACGATTATGGAATTTATGATTGAAAAAATGGTTGTTGCGGCCGATGACAGCTCGACTGCCGATGCAATCGCTACACTGCGGAACCAGCTCGAAGGGGGCGGCGAAACCATGGTAAACCAGGACGGCACCGTTCTGAATCCCGCGGATCCCAATTCTACATCCTCCCTTGCGAATGGCGAGGGTTTCAAGCCCGTAGACAAGGCTGTGGTTGCAGCGGATGACAGCTCGACTGCCGATATGATTGCTGCGCTGCGGAACCAGCTCGCAGGGGGCGGCGAGACCATGGTAAACCAGGACGGCACTGTTCTGAATCCCGCGGATCCCAATTCTGCATCCTCCCTTGCGAATGGCGAGGGTTTCAAGCCCGTAGACAAGGCTGTGGTTGC
>AUXO017213921.1_pt1 | contig 10452 bp, 6 predicted proteins | sample 768731 | NCBI WGS metagenome assembly AUXO01 (sample SAMN02715735, study PRJNA202380) | gut metagenome | biome: sheep rumen | host: Ovis aries | place: New Zealand: Palmerston North | reverse complement strand
CAGGACCAGGCATGGACAACTCTGTTTGTCGACGGAAACCATGAATGCTTCCCGAGACTGTATACCTACCCCGAAAAAGACTGGAACGGCGGCAAAGTCCACGAGATCAGAAGCAAGATTCTTCATCTTGAGCGCGGTTATGTGTTCGAACTGGAGGGAAAGAAGATTTTCACTTTAGGCGGAGCAACTTCTCATGACAGAGGCCCGGCAACCGGTGATACGGCAAGTGTCGGTAAATACTGGTGGCCTGAAGAACTGCCGAATGAAGCGGAATTTGCAAGAGCCACTGCTTCTCTTGATGCATGCGGAAGAAAGGTCGACTATATCATTACCCACTGCCTTCCTACAAAGCTTCAGGATGTCATTTCAAACAACGAGTACTTCAACGATGCATTAACTGATTATCTGCAGACGCTTGTCGACACAGTTGAGTACGACCACTGGTACTGCGGTCATTATCATGTAGACCGTTCAATGACCGATAAGATCACAGTCCTGTTCAACAGTGTGCTTGAGATCGGAACAAGACTGCAGGAAGTCACCCGTGAACTGGGCGTGCCGATTTATAAAAAAGGCAAGACTGTCCGATTCATGTACAACGGCAGTGAAGAAACAGGTCAGATCGTCAGAGTTATGCCATGGGGCAATCCTGCGAAAAAGGGAGAACCTTGCTATAACATTCAGTTCCTGAATTCAGCAAAACAGGCCTTGATGGTCAAAGAATCCGACATCATTGACGTTGCTTAACAGACAAATTCTTTCATCAAAACAGCCAGGCTCAAAACCTGGCTTTTTATTGTTCCGCAAAAAAATGAGGATTCGGTGACCCTCATTCCTTTGTTGACTTAATGAAGCTTTTTACCGCACTGCGGGCAGAACACTTCATCTCCATCGAGTTCAGCACCGCATTCCGGGCAGTATACTTTTTCTTTTTCCAGTTTCTCACCGCAGTTCTTGCAGAAGATCGAACCGATCCTGTTTTCAGATCCGCAATGCGGGCAGATGACGACTGTTGGTGCGCTCTTTGTTGTTTCCGGTGTCTCGGGAGTCAGCGGTGTATCTGATACCGGTACTGTATGCAGGTATTCTTCAATAAATGCGAAAATATCTGCCGGCAGTGTCATGGAACGGAGAGCGCCGATTCCTGTTGTGATCAGCAGCGGCTGGAAGAAAATTCCCAGCAGCGCTGTTCCTGCTTTTTCAGCCCACTTTTCCGTTGTGATGTCTACTGTCAGACGGCCGTCTTTCTGCTCGAGCGTTACAGAAACTGCCGCATCCATGCCAAGGTATTTTGTCCATTCAGCAGACACGTCGCCTTTGCACTGAACCATATAACCGTTTCTGGTTCTCATTGTCTGTGTGATCATATTCTTTTTTCTGTCCAGGTATTCCTGCAGTGCATATGCAACAGACTGAGCAGATTCTTCTATGTCTAAAATGTAAGTTCTTGATAATTCGTTGTTGAGTTCCATACAATGATTCTCCTCCTTTACGCAACTTAACTATATCATATTTTGACCGCCGGTCAAATCAACTGTTCTGCATCCGGGTGCGATCTTAATGATTTGCTGAAGGATCTTCTGAAAACAGTTTCCTGCCCGGGATCATGATCAGCAGGCAGGCTGCAGCCGCCGCAAAGAATACGCCTGCCACAGGCAGACTGACTGTTTCTCCGTATTCGTTGATATATGTTCCTGCATCTGACATGTGAATGATCAGATCTCCGATATTCGGACCGATGATCATCGGAATGAGCACATATGCCAGCAGTCGGATGCCCTGGAACATTCCGACATGTTCCAAAGGGGTATGATCACGGATCGTTGACATGAGTATGATCGAGATCATGACAAAGCCGCCCATCATCACAGAGCCTATGATCGTAAACAGTACCGGACTCTTGACAATGCCTGCAAGCAGAAGTCCGGCAGAATAAACTGCTGTGGAAAGATACAGCATTTTCCGCCTTCCCATGAGATCGACCTTCCCTCCCAGCACGATGGCAAAGACGCTTGCTGAAAGAACAACGATCGCCATCACGAGAGAGTATGTCATTGTGTCAAATCCCAATGTTTTATTCAGGTAGATAAACAGATACGGCATAAAGATCTGTGTCGCTGTATTGTAAAGGCACAATGCGGCCAGTGCAGTATAAAACAATGGATTCTGCCGGATGACAGACGGGCGGAATCCGTAAGCCAGCGAACTCAGGAACGGTTCATTCTCAGCCTGTACAGTTTCCGTTTCTTCAACAAAGAACAATCCTGCGATCCCGCACATGATTACCAGAATGCCGACCGCAATAAAGTAAACAGGCCAGCCTGTCTGCTCAATAATGATATTCGAAGCTCCCACCACTATCAGCATGCTCAGCAGCGGGAATGCATTCAGTACCCCTTCCACTTTTGTCCTGTTTGTTTCATCAGTGCTTTCCGTTACCCAGGAATTAAACGAAGCATCATTGGCTGTCGATCCGAAGAACGTCATAATACAGTCCATTATGATCACAAGCAGTGCCGCAGCAGATACTGCCTTTTCTGCAGATACGAACTTTGACACGTTGTCTCTTGAGATCCATGCGAATGCCATGACAGAAAGGCCCCACAAAATATAGCCTGCACACAGAAACAGTTTCCTGTGTTTCAGCCTGTCGGATATTGTCCCCATCACCAGTGTTGTGATGGTTGCCACACCTGCCGACCAGGCAACCATACGGGCAATATCTGTTGTAGTTCCGCCAATATAGTTGAACAGAAAGAGATTAAATTCATTATTTTCAATTGCCCAGGCGATCTGTCCGATCAGTCCGAATATGATGATCGTCGCCCAGCTTTTCCGTGACAGAGGTTTCATATACACGTCATTCCCTTTGCAGGCCGAATTCTTTCACAAGCTGTTCATAGCGGACCTTTTCCTTATCCTTGACCGCTTTGGACGGATCGTTGAAACAGTGGTGCATGACGTCCGCATCCTTCAGCACTTCATCATACGGCTGATCAGTCACGCCTTTGTCATCATGATGATAGATCATCGAACAGATCAGCTCTGTTTCTTCCGGATCAGTTTCTCCCAGTTCCTTCAGAAACGTCCGGGCAAGTTCCGCCCCTTTATGGGCATGATCATCATAGGATCCTGTAAGATATGCATTCATATCGTGCATCATTGCGGCCATTGCCGGAAGTTCAGGATCCATGCCGCGCCGTTCTGCGATCAGCACAGCTGCCATGGATACGCCGTATAAATGATTGACTGCTGAGATACGTTTTTCATCGTCTTCAAGTTCCAGAAGTTCGCGGTCAATGATCGCTCTGAGGTCTTTTAATCTGCTCATATCATGATCCTTCTTTCTGTTTTTATTATAGTATGCCGGGATCGGTTTGTTCTCCTGTCAAAAAAATCCATCCTCTTGTTTGAAGGATGGATCATCTGTTAAACCTTGATGCGCTTCCATGAACCTCTTGCATAGAAATACATGATGAGCAGTGTTCTGACGACCTGGTCCAGCGCGATTGCAGCCCATGCACCGATCAGTCCCCACTGCAGGATCTTGATGAACAGTTCGCCGGCAAGCGGTCTGAGGATCAGGACACAGACCAGAGTTACAACAGCAGTTGCCTTAGTAGCACCGGCACCTCTGAGTGAACCGGACAGAATGAACTGCGGTGTCTGGATCGGCTGCAGAACACCGAGTATTGCCATAACAGGGATCGAAGCTGTGATGACTGCTTCCGTATCACTGTAAAGCGCGACGATGTTCTTTCCGAAGAATCCGAACAGCGCCCCAAGGAACAGTGAGATCACAAGGCCAAGATATGTGCATCTTCTTGAATAGTGCTCTGCCATATCCGTCCTGAGTTTGCCAAGAGACTGGCCGACCAGTGTTGTTGAACTGACCGCCATTGCCTGGCCAAGCATAAATGACAGAGACTGGATGTTCATGCAGATCTGGTGTGTTGCATAACCCGGCTGTCCCAAAGTAGCGACCTGCCTGGAAAACAGGATGATGCCGACTCTCATGATCAGCTGTTCGATCAGTGAAGGAATACCAACCTTGACGATCCTGCCGATAATGGGGAATTCGATCCTGAAACCGTGCAGGAAATCTGACGGCTTGATCGTAAAGTAATATTTTCCTGAGTTTGCAGTACGGATCGCCATAACCAGTGCAACCGCCTGTCCGAGGACTGTTGCGATCGAAGCTCCGGCTACGCCCCACGCAGGGAATCCGAAGTGTCCGTTGATCAGCAGGTAATTGAATACGATATTTACAACATTGGCTGTCACGTTATAGATCATGGGGATCCTGGAGTTGCCTGTACCTCGGAATGCGGCAGTAAATGTCGCTGTAATGCCCATTGTCAGGAAACCCGCCATCTGGATCCTCAGATACATCACTGACATTGCAATGATGTCTTCAGAGAGGCTTCCATTTGCCATGAACCTGACCAGCGGTTCAGCAAACATATAGCCCATAATGGATCCGAAAACACATACAAACAATGACATGACAAGACCCTGTCTCATCGTGTCGTTGGCCTTTTCATGCTGTTCAGCACCTCTGTCACGGGCAACTGCTGCAGTGACGCCGACATTCAGTGCAATGATCAAAGACACAAAGATGAACTTCGGCTGATTCGCCAGACTGACAGCAGATATGGCATCATCACCGTTGACCATGGAACCGACCATGATCATATCCGCCATACTGACAAGACTCGTCAGCATCAGTTCGACAAGCGAAGGCCATGCGATCCTCATGATGTCTCTGTACAGGACAGAACTTCTGCAGCCTTCAGGCAGCTTTCTGCGTTCTTTTCCTGACTTCTGCTGTTCAAGTTCTATATCTTCTTCTGTTCCCCACGGTATCTCGTCAAGATACGTTTTTACCATTCTCTGATCAGCCATATGATTCTCCCGTAATAAAAAATAGACACTTTTTGCATGTCTATTCTATTCGTAAATGATTGTATTATGCAACATTTCTGCTCACATTTCAGGATGATCTTCCGGAAGATCACGGAAGAAGCGGATCAGATAAGGCATCGTAATGATTGCCGCAATGATCTCGGAAACAGCCCTTGATGTTTCTACACCAAGCAGCCCGAACAGTCTGCTGCTGATCAGCAGGACCGGGATCAGAACAAGACCGCTTCTCAAGGCTGCCAGCCACAAGGCTGTTTTTGACTGACCGATCGACTGGAACAGCATATTGCCGTACAAGGTGACCGGCATCAGGAACAGTGATACAGACTGCCATCTGAGTGCAGTCGTACCGATCCTGATAACTTCAGGGTCGTCACGGAAGAATGCTATAAACGCCTCTGCGTTCATGAACGATATCACGCCCATGATCATCATGAGCACAAGTCCGAGTTTAAATGCCACCCAGAATCCGTCCCTGACCCTGCTGTATATTTTTGCGCCATAGTTGAAAGCACTGACCGGCTGAAATCCCTGACCGATACCGATCGCTACGCAGAACAGGAAGTTAACGATCTTGTTGACGATCGACATGGCCGCAACAGCTGCGTCACCATACGGTCCTGCCGTGGCATTCATGACGATCGTTGAGACAGAGTTCAGTCCCTGTCTTGCAAGAGACGGACTGCCGACAGTCACGATATTCTTAAACACTTCAAATTCATTCGTAACATATTTCGGTGAGATCCTTGCCTGTGTCTGTCCTCTGAGATACGGCATGATCAGAATGCATGCGCCTGTATACTGTGAAATGCATGTTGCCAGACCTGCACCGCCGATCCCCATATGCAGAACAGATACCATCAGATAATCCAGGAAAATGTTGAGAATTCCTCCTGAGGTCAGTCCGATCATGGCAAAGAATGCTTTTCCTTCATATCTCAGAATATTGTTCATCACACAGGAAGTAGTCATTGCCGGGCCTGCGATCAGGATCCAGAAGGCGTAGTCTACAGCGAACGGCAATATTGTCTCTGTTGACCCCATCATCCTCAGCATCGGTTCCATCATCAGCATTCCTCCGGCCAGGATCAGGGCTCCTGTTGCGAACGCAGCGAAAAAACTCGTTGATGCATATTCCCTGGCACTCCCGACATCATGCGCTCCGAGCTTACGGGAAATATTCGATCCTGCACCATGCCCGAACATAAAACCGAACGCCTGCAGGATCGCTGAAAGACCGAACACCACTCCGGTCGCTCCGGAAGCACTTGTTCCGATCGTGCCGACAAAATACGTGTCCGCCATATTGTAGATATTTGTCACCAGCATCGAAATGATCGTCGGTATACCGAGTTTCAGGATCAGCTCCGTAACCGGAGTCTCCGTCATCTTCTGAAACTGTTCTTCATTGGTTTCGTTTCTGTGTGCCATATCCGTACCTGCTTTATATCATCATACACGAACTGCCCGTCTTCCCGCATTCATCAAGCACATTATCAATAACCGTGCTTCTGCAAACGAGTGAAAATGATGCTGCTGTTCAATCAGGCGCTGTTTTCAGTTATCATATAGTCAGGAAAGTAATTTTAGGAGGATCATTACAATATGACAACACGTTTGCCTGACGGATTCCTTTGGGGCGGTGCTACCGCTGACTTCCAGTTTGAAGGCGGTTTCGGAGAAGGCGGAAGAGGTCTGCTTTCACATGACTATGAAACCAACGGAAATCAGGAAATTCCCAGACATCACACACTCCGCATGCCGGACGGGACGATCGTAAAACCTGCGAGCAGCTTCTTCATTGCTGATCCGGTTCCTGCTGAAGCTGTACCTGTATTCCTTGATGATGAATTCTATCCCAGCCATAAAGCTGTTGATTTCTATCATCATTACAAAGAAGACATTGCCTTAATGGCCGGCATGGGCTTCAATGTATTCCGTTTCTCGATCTGCTGGAGCAGGATCTATCCGACCGGAGATGAAGACACCCCGAACGAAGAAGGTCTGAAGTTCTATGAGGATGTCATCACTGAGATGGAAAAATACAACATGGAGCCCCTGATCACTATCTGCCATGATGAACTCCCGATGGAACTCGTGCTGAAATACGATGGCTGGAGCTCCAGACATGTAATCGACTGCTATCTGAAATACTGCAGAACCCTGTTTGAACGTATCGGCAAACGATGCAGATACTGGCTGACATTCAATGAGATCAATGCCGTCAAGGGATTCGGACCCTGCGGAACCAGAAACACGGATTCACAGACACATTACCAGGCAGTCCATCATATGTTCGTTGCCAGCGCAAAAGCAGTCATTATGGGACACGAAATGATGCCGGGATCCATGTTCGGTGCAATGTACGCGATGAGCGAGCTTTACCCCGCTACATGCAAACCTGAAGATATGTTCCGCCACATGCAGGTCAGAAGAGAAAACTTCTTCTTCATTGACTCAATGGCAAGAGGTTACTATCCCAGCTATGCAAAAGATCTCTGGACAAGAAGAGGCGTTACTGAGATCAAGATGGAACCTGGCGATGCCGAGGTCATGAAAGAGGGACAGCTGGACTACGTATCATTCAGCTATTACCGCTCCGCAACTGTCAAAGCAGGAGATCCTTCCTTCACCGTAGGCGGAAGTCCGAACCCCTATCTGAAAAATACGGAATGGGGATGGCCGATCGACCCGCTCGGACTGCGTTATTGCATGAATGAGATCTATGACAGGATCCAGAAGCCGATCTTCATTGTTGAGAATGGTCTTGGCGCAGTTGACCAGGCTGATGAAAACGGATATGTCGAGGATGATTACAGGATCGCATATCTGAAAGACCATCTGACGGAAATGGCAAATGCCATCAATCAGGATGGTGTTGACTGCCTTGGCTATACAATGTGGGGACCGATCGACCTTGTTTCCCTGTCTACAGGAGAAATGAAGAAACGATACGGATTTATCTATGTCGACATGGATGATCTGGGCAACGGAACACTGAAACGTTCCAAGAAAAAGTCCTACTACTGGATGAAGCACATCATTGAAACAAACGGAGAAGCATTGAGCGAATAATCGAAGCTGCTCTCAAGCAAAAGCAGAAGTCCGCTGTGTTGTGTGTGACTTCTGCTTTTCATATCTGTTTGATCAGTTATCTGATTTCTTCGGTTTTAATGATGAATTTCACTTTGTCATTTTCTGATCCGGTACTTCCGCTGAAGTTTTTGTAAGTACTGCCTGCATCCATGACTGCCCGGATCTGATCAAGTGCTTCAGGGAGATCATTTTTCAGTGTGCTGACCAGTCTTGTGATTCCTTCATTTTCAAATTTCTGCATTCCTTCAAGAAGCTTCTGCGCACCGTCATCCAGTTCTGCAGTTCCTTCCTTCAGCCTGCCGGCACCATTCATCAGTTCTCCTGCACCATCGTCAAGCTGTCCGGCTCCGTCGGCGAGTTCGTCTGCACCGTGATCAAGTTTTTCCGTTCCATCTTTCAGGTCTCCGGCTCCTTCGTCAACAGCGGCAGCACCGTTCTTTATTTCGCCCGCACCAAGATCCAGCTGAGCCGTACCTTCCTTCAGTTTTCCAGCACCATCATTCAGCTGTCCGGCACCTGTCTTCAATGCCTCGGCACCGGTATTGACCTGGGATGTTCCTTCTGCAAGAGAAGCGGCTCCCGTATCTGCTTTTGCGGCACCATCATTCAGCTGACTGATGCCCTGCGCAAGCTGTGTGATTCCGCCGTTCAGCTGTTTTGCTCCTTCAGCCAGAGACTTCAGACCGCCGGCTACCTGGTCTGCACCGTTCAGAAGAGATGCCTCTGAACCTTCCGGAATTTCTTCGATTCCGGCTTTTATGGCATGAGCACCGCCAACGATCTGCTGTGCCTGTTCATTTAATGCGGCAGCACCTGCGGAAAGCTGATGTGCTCCGCTCTGCAGAACTGTCAGACCTGCAGTTTTCTGTTCTGCATTTCCATTCAGGATCTGATCAACAGAAGACTTCAGAATGATGATCTGACTGCGGAATCCGTTGTCCGGATGAGCTTCCAGCAGGGATGCATATGTGTTCAGCGCATCTGTAAATGCCTGCTTTGCCTGCATCAGTTCCATACCAGCATGTTCCGGAGTGGTTTCTTCTTCATTCATCAGGCGAGTATGGTTTCCTTCCGGCCGGTAAGCTGTCTGTACCGGTTCCGTATTTTCCTGATTTTCCGCACTTTCCAGTATCTGTGCCTCAAGCTCAGCGATCCTTGCCAGAAGCTCAGCGTTTTTCTGTTCCGCAGCTTCCTTTTCTGCAGCAAGCTGATCCCTTTCGGAAGTCAGTGCATTGATACTGTCATTTAAACGATTGTTTTCAGCAGTCAATGCAGCGATCTGCTCACTTTGATCCGTAACGACAGTAGTCTCTTCCGATGTGTTTTCCTGTACCGGATTGTTTTCTTTCAGGACTGCATTTTCTGCCTTGAGTGCATCGTTTTCTTTTTTCAGTTCATCACTGTTTTCACGCAGTGTGCTGTTCTCCTGTTCGAGGTTTTCAATCCTGGACTGAAACTCCTCCGTATTCTCTGAGTTTTCAGAAGTGCCGGCTGTATTCTGCATTGATTTCTCATAAGCAGCCTGCTTCAGAGCCAGATCCTGTGCGGCACTCATCACCTGATTGTAGGCGGCCGCTATATCAAATGCTGTCTGGGCTGACCCGGTCATCTGTTCCAGGGAAGCCAGCTGTGTCTGTGTCTGCTTCAGGCTTTCCACTGCCTGATCAATGCCTCCGGAAATCTGTTCAGCACCGGTACTGAGTGCTTCAGTGCCCTGCATCAGGCCGGGCTGCTGTCCGTTTCCATCCAGAGCAGCTGTGTAATCGGAAACACCTTTATCCAGTGCGTGCAGGCCGGCAGCTACTGCTGCGGCACCTTCTGCCAGAGTCTGTGATCCGTCTGCAGCAGCTGCACTGCCGCTCTGCAGAGTTTCCGCACCGTCTTTCAGCTGTGATGCACCGCTTCTCAGTGCTGCTGTTCCCTGCTTTAATGCATCAGCTCCGGTCTTCAGGGCTGCTGTGCCTTCCGCGAGGGATCCGGCACCTTTCTGCAGGTTTTCCGTACCATCCGCCAGCTGTGCAGCGCCTTCCCTGACAGAAGCTGTTCCATCCTTCAGACTGACTGTGCCGTCTTTCAGTTTTTCGGTTCCGTTCTTTAACTGTCCTGCTCCGTTTTTCAGCTCAGATGTTCCGTCTTTCAGATCGGAAGTACCGTTTTTCAGTTTTGAAGTGCCGTCTTTCAGCCTTCCTGTTCCTTCTTCAAGCTCTCCTGCACCGCTGCGCAGCTGTGCTGTGCCGTCCTTGAATGCTGCTGCACCGTCCAGAAGCTGAACTGCACCGTTCTGCAGTTCATCGATTTTTCCGGTTAATTCATCGGTATCGAAATCCAGATCAAGGCCGGAGAGCAGATCGGAATCTGCCAGTGTGAGTGTCATGCCGAGCGTAAAATCCGTGACATCTGCTTCGATTTCAATGAAATCCGGAATATCGCTGT
>AUXO010597886.1_pt1 | contig 10452 bp, 10 predicted proteins | sample 768731 | NCBI WGS metagenome assembly AUXO01 (sample SAMN02715735, study PRJNA202380) | gut metagenome | biome: sheep rumen | host: Ovis aries | place: New Zealand: Palmerston North | reverse complement strand
TTTAAATAATAATCTTTTTTGTATTCACTTATACATTGTTCTTTCGTTTCAATAAATCTTTGTACTTTTTCTTCCGTTGGCCAAATTTCTTTTACTCTTTCATCTATTAAATAGGCATTATAATCATCACCTAAATTAATACCTTTAAGTTTAAAATATTTAATTCTATTATTTTTAATTTCATTTTTAACAAAATCAAGTGTATTTTCATCATTTAATTTGGCATCATTTTCTTTAGAAAAGCTTTCTATTGTTCCAGGTATTTTTAAACCATATCCGAATAACTTATTTACTATTGTAGGTTCACTACTATTTTTTCCCTTTAAATAATCTATAACATCCTGTTTTTCTTCATCAGGTATTAGATCTAAATTTTCCTGTATTAAAATTTTATAATGTTTTTTTTCTAAAGTAACTTTAGACTCTTCTATTTCTTTAGCAGACTGATATAGTTTACTAAAACTTTCTTTATATGCATTATACTCTTTTATCTTTTCTTGATATTCTAAAGCAATTCTTTTTAAATCTGAAAAATGTTCTGATGATATTTTTTCATTTAAGTTTTCAAATGCTATTTCTGAATCTACTAAAAGTAAAAGTTTTTCTACATTTTTATAGGCCATTTTTAAATCATTATCTGTGTTATTTTCATCTATAAAAAACATAATATTTTTTTTAATATATGGATTAATATTTTCATACTTATCAGGTATTTTTTTAGTAGTATACATTTCAATATATTCATCTATTGTTAAATCTTTTAGAAAAGAACTTATATTTTGGTAACCTTTTAAGATAAATTCTTTTCTTCTTTCTTCTTTTGTTTGTTTTGCGAGTTCTAACAATTTAACAAACTTGTCTATTGGCATTAAACTATTATATTTAAAATTATCATTATTGCCAAAAAGATCTTCTTTAGTAAATGGTAAATTATCATCTACTCTTATTTCGTCAAGTAATTCTTTTGTTTTATTTCGTTCAAGATAATTAAGTTTTGATGTAAGACTACTTGGTTCTTGATAACCAATAAATACTAAATTATAAAATAATCTTTCTATTTCTTCTCTTCTTTCTTCTCCATAATATTCAGTAAATGATTCTACAAAAACGGGAATACTTTGTCTAAACTTTTCATTTGGCTTTAGGAAAGATATAATTCTTTTCTCATTCATAAATATCACCTAACAATTCTTTAAAAAATATATAGTCATTTGGATATGTTCCTTTACCATGAAAAGTATTTATTTTTCCGTTTTCATATATCTTTACAAAAAACTCTTCAGCATCTATATTGTTACTATTTCCATATTCATTTTTCCAATTAATAATCATTTTTAATAAACTATTTATTGTATCTTTAGTTATTTTTTTTTCTTTATCATTAATCAAACATATTTCATTTTTACAATCTATTTTTATTTCTTCTTTTATGGTAGTTGTATTACTAAAAGTTATTTCAATATAATCTATCATATTATCACCATTTTTATTATAACATATTTATTATCAATTGTATTTTAATATAAAAAATTATATAATTATATTATACATTTTAAGAAGGTTAGGTGTGAAATGAATAGTGAAGAAAAAATAAATATTACAGATGAAGAATTAAAAAGATGTAGTGAGATTATTTCTACAATAAATTCTTATTATTCTCGTAAGATTGTAGGCCAAGAAGATCTTAGAAAGTCCCTACTCTTATGTTTAATGGCAAATGGGCATATTCTGTTGGAATCTGTTCCTGGTCTTGCGAAAACAACTGCGGCTAAAGTATTAACAGAAGCTGTTGATGGTAAATTTTCAAGAATACAATGTACTCCTGATTTACTTCCAAGTGATATTATAGGAACTCAGGTTTTTAATTACGCTAATAGTAAATTTGATACAAAAATTGGTCCTATTTTTGCTAACTTTGTATTACTTGATGAAATTAACAGATCAAGTGCTAAAACACAGAGTGCAACTTTAGAAGCTATGCAAGAAAGACAATTAACAATTGATAATAAAAGTTATGTTCTTCCAGATGTCTTTATTGTAATTGCTACTCAAAATCCAATTGAACAAGAAGGAACTTATGTACTTGCTGAAGCACAATTAGATAGATTTCTTATGAAAACTAAAGTTGATTATCCAACAGTAAGTGAAGAAATTGAAATATTAAACAGGCTTGAAAATAACGTTTTTCAAAAAGAAGACGCAGTTTTAAAATTAGAAGATTTGGAATACTTACAACAATTAACTAAAAAAGTATACATGGATGAGTCAATAAAAAGATACATTGCTCAAATTATTTTAGCAACCAGACATCCACATAATTATATAGATAGTAATTTAGCGGATTATATAGAACTTGGATCTTCAACAAGAGGAACAATTGCCTTTATGGAATGTAGTAAAGCACTTGCTCTCATGAATGGAAGAAGTTACGTAACTCCTGATGATGTAAAAGAATTAAAGTATAACATATTAAGACATAGAATATCTTTAAACTTCGCTGCAGTAGCTGATGATATAAAAGTTGAAACAATAATAGATGAATTAGTTGGAGCTATACCTACACCATGAAATTCAAATATATAAATAAAATTAAAGCTAATATTTATATTTATTCAAATAAAAAATCAGCTAATATATTGGATGGAACATATAAATCAGTTTACAAAGGGAAAAGTATGAACTTTGAAAACTTAAGAGAATATGTCATTAATGATGATGTGAAAGATATAGACTGGAAAGCATCTAGTAGATGTGGAAATTTACTTGTTAAACAATTTGTTGCAGAAAAAAAACATAATGTATTACTACTAGTAGACTCAGGTATAAAAATGAAAGCAGATACTAACAAAAATATTTCAAAAAAAGATGTATCCTTATATACAGCTGGAACTATTGGCTATTTAACAGTAAAAAATGGAGATTACGTTGGTATTACATATTCTAGTAATAATGAAATAATATATAAACCATTTAAAAACAACTTATATAATTTAGAATCATATCTTAATGAATACAACAAAATAATAGAAAACGATAACAACATAGATATAAATAAAATGCTTGAATATGTATATAAAAATATTCATAAAAGAATGATTATATTTGTAATAACAGATATAGATGGAATAAATAGTATTAGTGAGAGAACATTAAAAGAAATAACTAATATGCATGATGTACTTTGCATAAATATTAACGATAATTTTATGTGCGGAGAAGAAATGTATGATATAGAAAATAAAAGTTATATTCCAAAACTATTTTTAAAAGATAAAAAACTAAATGAATTAGAAAAAAATATTAGAGAAAACTTAATAAATGATAATCTAAAAAAACTAAGAAAAAACAAAGTAAGTATGACAACAATAAGTAGTAATACTGAAATTACAAATAAACTAATTAAACTATTGGAGGAACATAGATATGCAAGTAACAGTTGATTTAAGTAATATGTTTTCCTACTCTCTTATTCCAATAATAATTTTAATTATATTAATAATAGCTATTATCACACTTTTAATAATAAATAAAAAGAAAAAACAAAAACACAAAATTCAAGTAATTATTCCTCCCGCTAAAGACATGGATAGAATAAAAAATAAATATTTAGAAAAAATTGATGAATTAATAACTAAATTTACTAATAAAGAAATAAGTAAAAGAATTACTTATCAAAGACTTAGTATTTTAGTTAGAACTTTTATATTTGAAGTTACTAATGTTGAAGTACAGTACTTTACTCTAAGTGAAATAAAAGAACTTGATATGCCTGAATTATATGAGTTAGTTAGAGAATATTATGATCCAGAGTTTTCTAAAATAACTAAAGCTAATTTAATTGAGTCTATTGAAAAAACTAAAAAGGTGATTCAAAAATGGAATTAAGATACCCCTATTTAATACTAGTAGTTGGTATAGTATTTGTAATAACTCTTTTTATAAAAAGAAAAAAAGATACTTCTTATTCAACTGGATCAAAAATAGCTAATACTAGTTATATTAAAAATACTGATTATTATAAAAGAAAAACAAAAATATATAAAATTATGTATAATATTGCAAGAATATGTTCTTTTACAGCTATAATACTTTCTACTATTTTATTAGCTAGACCTGTAAATATAGAGAGTCGTAATAATTATTTATATAATAGAGATATTTTCTTATGTATGGATGTTTCAGCTTCTGTTGATGAATTAAATAAAGATTTAGTAGATAATTTAAAGGAAACAGTTAATATGCTTCATGGTGAAAGATTTGGAATATCTATATTTAATTCTTCATCTGTTACAGTTGTTCCGTTAACAGATGATTACGAATATGTAAAGAGTTCACTTACACAAATTAGTAAAGGTATTGCAAGTGATTATAATTCTTCTGAGGGAGTATTTGAATATTTTAGAAATAAGAAATATATAATTAGTGGAACAGTAGAAGGAGCTGATGCTAGAGGTAGTTCTTTAATTGGAGATGGTCTTGCTAGCTGTGTATATAGTTTTCCTGATACAAATAAAGATAGAACTAGAATCATTATCTTTTCAACAGATAATGATTTAGCTGGTACTCCTTTAGTTGATTTAAATACAGCAGCTGAAATAAGTAAAAAGAAAAAAGTAAAAGTATTTGGTATAGGAACAAGTATGATGACAGAGAAAAATAAAGAAGAAATGGAAAACGCTGTTTTAAAGACAGATGGTAAGTTCTATATACACGGTAAAGATACAATACAAAATATAGTTAACGATATAGAAAAAACTAGTAAAACACTTCTTAAAGGGCGAAAAGAAACAAGAGAAGATGATGTTCCTGAAATACCTTTTATAATATTAGTAGTCTCTATATCACTTCTACTCTTCTTAGATAGGAAGGTGATACTGTGAGAATGTTTCCTATAATACCTATTCCTATTATGTTAGTAATTTGTATTATATTAATTATTATATTAGGAAAAAATATTAAGAAAAACGTTATACAAGTTATAATAGTATTTCTATTATTCTTTATTAACTTAAGAATAATGCTTCCAACAAATAAAAGTAATATCGCAACAAGTGACTTAGATGTTTTATTTGTAATAGATTCTACAATAAGTATGAATGCTTTAGATTATAATGGTACTAATACAAGACTATCGGGAGTAAAAAAAGATTGTGAATATATAATTGATGAATTAAGTGGTGCAAGATTTTCAGTTATTACATTTAATAATACAGCTAAAATACTTGTTCCATTTACAACTGATAGTACCATGGCAAATAATTCTATTAATACAATATATCCAGTACAAGAATTATATGCTAAAGGTTCGTCTTTAAATAAACCAATATTAGAAATGGAATACTTATTAGAAGAAGACTTAAAAAAAGATGATAATAAAAACATAGTTGTATTCTTTATATCAGATGGAGAAAACACTTCTGAAACACCACTTAGCAGTTATAAAGATTTAAGAAAGTATATTTCAGGTGGTGCAGTACTTGGTTATGGTACAACAAAAGGAGCTTATATGAAACAATATAACTCTACATATAAAGAAGAAAGATATATTGAGTATAAATTTAAAAAAGCAGTTTCTAAAATAGATGAAAGTAATCTAAAGAAAATGGCTAAAGATATGGATATAGATTATATTCATATGGATAAACAAAGTAATATAGATAGTAAACTGAAATCACTTAAAAATAACTCCTCTACTTCTTTAAAATCAGTTAGTAAAAGTTCTTATAAAGATACTTATTATATTTTTGTTATTCCCCTTCTCATTTTATTAATAATTAATTTTGATAGATATAAAAGGAGGGTTTTATGAAAAAGATATTAAAAGTAATTTTAGTTATTTTATTAATCATCCTTTTAAAACTAAGTTCTGTATTTATAGTAAATGAAGTTATAATTATTAATTATAATAAAAAGAAATATAATACTTCTTTAGTAAAATATTTATACTTTTTAAATGTTAATGAAAGATATATTGCTTATTATAATGAAGGTAATCTTTTGTATAGAAAGAATAAATATAATGAGGCAATTGAGAAATATAAAGATGCATTAAGTAATAATCCTCCAGAAAAAAGAGTTTGTGATGTTAGAATTAATTTATCTCTTTCTATGGTTAAAAATATAAAAGATGATGCTAGTGACGAAGATAAAGTCAAAGCTTTAGAAAGTGCTCGTGATAATTTATATCAAAATGGATGCGCTAATTCTAAAGATGATTCTGGTAAGAGTAAAAAGGCTGAAAAGTTAGAAGATGAAATAAATAAGCTTTTAGAAAAGTATAAGAATAACAAAGAAGAAAAAGAAGATGAAAAGGAAGAAGAAAAAGAAGAACAACAAGAAGATGAAGAAGATCCTTATTCTGATGTTCAAAAAAAGTTAAAAGAAAATGAAAAAGAAGCACAAGCTAGTAGACAAGAAGATATAGCTGCTAGTGAAAATCTAGGTAATTATGAATATTATCGTGGTAAGAAATGGTAAAAAAAAGAAATTCTGTTCTTCAGAATTTCCTTTTTTATTCAATTTCACTTGTAGGTATTTCTATGACTGGGCGAATACCATAACTAATTCCATAACCCACACCAGTATAGAGATCACCATTAGGATAAATTGCCATAAGACCATTAGCTGTTTCAGTTGAACCACACCAATAAGATTGTCCATTAATTTCTATTGGAACTCCATTATATTTTATGCTGCTAGTTATACTTGATTCTTCAATGTTTAATAGTCTTGCTGTTACAGTACTTGGTGCTCCTAATGCTTTTAATTTATTTACATAACCATTTTCGCCATTCAAGTATGGATATATTGTACTATTTTCATCATATACATATATACGTGCAGGCGAATGATCTGCACTATATTCAAAAGACTCATAATAACTATCATAAATGATTGTATTATTTTGATTATATGGACTCAATAAATTATTACCATTCATCCAATAGTTTGTAGTTGCGAAAGAAGTCATTCCTTTCCAATCATTTATAGTTTGATCATAACTAACTGCATCAGCACTTTGTAAGCCATAACCTGGAGTATTAGGGTCTATTAATGTATGAGTAGCACCTTTATCATGTGATTCATAACCTACTAATAAATCATATCTTGCAAATAACAGTGTTTTTTCGCTATCAGTTTTAAATACAAAGAAATCTTCTGTACCACCTATTTCTATAATATCTCCGGGTGTTATTTGTCCTTCTGTTTGTCTTTTTACAAAACTAATTGCACTATGTAATTCACTTGCACTATCATCTGCTTGAACATAAGTTACTTCAAATTTAAAATAATATGTTTTGTCATTTTCTGCATCTAAATCACTTGGATTTATTTCTTCATCATTTCTATATTCTACACGTACTTTATATTTTTGTGTAGTTGGAGTGTTTCCACTCTTTTTAGCTAATAAATGTTTTTCAGCTATCTCAGTTCCATCAGCATAAGTTATTGTATAATTTAATGCTTTTGGAAGAGTTGCTTCTGTAGTATATCCAGAATCACTATATACTTTGTTTAGTATACCATGTTCAGCTATCATGGCATCTATTGTTCCAGCGTTTACGGCATCTATTGTAAATTCATAATAGTCTCCTGGTTCTGGAAGTGTTACTGCAAACTCAACTTCAGTTGTTGTTGTTCCTACAGTTGTTGGAACATTTGTTACATTTGTTCCTGTTACACTTCCTTCGGTAACATTAACATTACTCCAAAAGACACTCCATCCTTGTCCTTTAGCAATACTTGTTCCATTAATTTTTAATGTTGTTGCAATAGCTGCATATCCAATTGATATTGTTAATACTAGAGCAAGTAATAGTATTAACTTTTTCTTTTTAGATTTATTATTCACTTCACACTCTCCTATTCTATCTTATAATTAAATTTTAAGTTATAAAGTTTATTATGTCAAACAAAAAATAGCCTTTATATTGAAGGTTATTTTTTTAATACTATTTATTTAGTAGTGTTATAGTTAAATCTATTAGGAATAATACTACAAATAATATATTTATATACTTAGGATTTTTAAATTTATTAAAGATTCTTTTTATAGCTGGTTCTACATAATACATAAAAATATACCCAATAATAGTGAATAACAAAGACATATGAAGACATATTCTTCCACTTATATCAAGTGGATAATTAGTATAATTCCAAGCTACTTTTTTAAATAATATTTCACAAACAAAAGATGAAAAATATTCAACAAGTATTACAGTAATAAAGATACTTATTATTTGATAAAATTTATTTTTTTCATTCTTTGTAAAAATGTATAAAAAAATAAAGGCTGTTCCATATATTGGACACCATGGTCCATAAAGTACACCTGGAAAACTAACTCTATGTTTTATTAAATAGCCATATCCTAGTTCTCCAAACCAACTGATAATTGAAATTATGAAAAATGAAAAAATTAGATATTCTTTATTATCAAATATTTTTTTTATTATTTTTTTCATATTAACACCATCATTATTCTTTTTACTTAATTATATGAAACATACCTTTAATAATTCTTATTTTTTTAAATTGTAAAATGCATCTGTTCCTAAAAACTTAGCTTTATCTCCTAATCCTTCTTCTATTCTCATTAATTCATTGTATTTAGCAATTCTATCTGTTCTAGACATAGAACCTGTTTTAATCTGTCCTGCATTAAAAGCAACAGCAACATGAGCAATAGTTACATCTTCTGTTTCCCCACTACGATGTGATACTACAGCAGTATAACCATTTTCTTTAGCTAATTTCATGGCTTCTATTGTTTCTGTAAGTGTTCCAATTTGATTTAGTTTAATAAGTATTGAATTAGCTATGTTTTTATCTATTCCTTCTTTAAATATTTCTGGATTAGTAACAAATAGATCATCACCTACTAATTGAATTCTATTTCCTAATCTATCTGTTAGTTTTTTCCATCCTTCCCAGTCTCTTTCTCCAAGTCCATCTTCAATTGAAATAATTGGATATTTATTAACTAATTCTTCTAACCAATCAATCATCTCGTCACTAGTTTTTGTTCCACCATTAGAATGTGTTAATTCATATAGTTTTGTTTCATGATTATAAAATTCAGATGAAGCTACATCCATAGCTATACAAATATCTCTTCCTGGAGTATATCCTGCTTTTTCTATAGCTTTTACAATATATTTTAGTGGTTCTTCATTATCTTTTAAGTTAGGAGCAAAACCACCTTCATCTCCTACAGCTGTTACTTGTCCATCTTCTTTTAATAATTTCTTTAAATTATGGAAAGTTTCAGCGCCCATACGTACTGCCTCACGAATACTTTTAGCACCTACTGGCATAATCATATATTCTTGAAAATCAACAGATGAATCAGCATGACTTCCTCCATTTAAAACATTCATCATTGGTACTGGTAAAACACATGCTTCTTCCCCACCTAAATATTTATATATAGGCACACCTTCTTCATTAGCAGATGCATGACATATAGCAAGTGATACACCAAGTATCGCATTAGCTCCATATCTTGATTTATCAGGAGTTCCATCACATTCAATTAATTTTTCATCAACTTCTTTTTGATTAGAACCTTCCATTCCAATTACAGCTTTACTTAATACTTCATTAACATTTTCAACAGCTTTTAAAACACCTTTACCAAGATATCTTGATTTATCATTATCTCTTAGTTCTAAAGCTTCCCTTTCACCTGTTGAAGCTCCACTTGGAACAATAGCTCTACCAAATGCTCCACTTTCTAAAGTTACTTCAACTTCAACTGTTGGATTTCCTCTTGAATCCAATACTTCTCTTGCATGTACTGTTTTTATTTTTGACATTTTTATACCTTCTTTCTAGTACACCCTAATTATATCATATTAACACAAAAGAAAAAGATAAAATATTCTTTTATCTTTTCAAAACATAACCTTTAAAACTATAATAGATAACTTTATTATTATCTTGATTATACTCTATTTCAAAATTAATAAATATAATCTTAGTACTCTCATTTACTTCAAACTCATGATAATTTTTAAAGTGCTCTTCAAAATCATTTACCTTATTAGCTTCAATAAATGAACTAGTAATATCACCTAAATTATATGTTTCACCATTAATACTTACTTCACTTACTATTTCACCTTCACTTGAAATATCAAAGCTACTAAGAGTATTATATCCTCCTATATTTATTTCAGAATCATTTATACTACCATAGATATGGTCATATGTACTAATATTATATTTTTCTTGATATATAGCTTTTAGCTTAGTTTTTTCTTGTTTATTAAAACTATTATCAATTAATTTCTTACCTTCTTTTGTTTCACTTAAATAGTCATATGAACTATATATAATATTTCTTTCTTTTTGACTAAGATTATCTTTATTTACATACTTTTTAATTCTATTTAATTGACTATTATTACTAACATCAAACATATTAATACCAGGTAATAATAAACT
>AUXO010300606.1_pt1 | contig 10452 bp, 9 predicted proteins | sample 768731 | NCBI WGS metagenome assembly AUXO01 (sample SAMN02715735, study PRJNA202380) | gut metagenome | biome: sheep rumen | host: Ovis aries | place: New Zealand: Palmerston North | reverse complement strand
GACACTAAAAAACATGCCATAAAATGTCCTCCTATTATCTTTATTAGAAAATACGCAAGTTTTCTTAATCATATTATATTTCTTTTTTAAAGTGCATTCAACGAAAACAAAAAGGTATACATAACTATGGAATATCGTTTTAAAAACCAATTAAAATCAAAAAAAACTGTATGCATTTTTGCATACAGTTCTGGATCCTATAAGTCTGTCAAACAGCTGTTCATCCACTGGTCAATGAAATCACGATCCAGGTTCTGACCGATAAATACGATCTTGTTTTCACGGTCTCCGTATTTTTCATCCCATTTTTCCAGGATCTTCGGATCATTTTCAAAAGCTTCCTTCTGTACATCTTCTCCGGCAGCTGCTAACCACATACTGTCTTTATACGTAGAGATCTGTGAACCGGCCTGTTCAAACACATACAGATATTTTGGATCATGATCATACCACAGATAGCCTTTTGTACGAATAATATTCTTTGGCCATTCATTATTTACTTTATGCTCCAGCAGATCCATCGCAAATGGACGAATGCTTTTGTATACATAGGTATCAATTCCATATTCCAGATCATCGCCATCTTCGTGATGATGGTGATGATGATGGTGGTGATGGTGATGATGAACACCTTCTCCCTTCGGATCTTCATGTTCATGATGATGGTCATGATCGTGATCATGGTCATCGTGGTCATGATGATGCTCGTGTTCGTGATCATGGTCATCGTGGTCATGAAGATGGTCTTCTTCGCGTTCTTTGTCTTCATCACTAACCAAAGCTTTGACCCATCCTTCATTGTAGTAGTTCTGCTGGAAGTCAAAATAATCTGTGTCCAGGATATCATCAATATCTACCTGGCTGTAGCTGGCTTCCACAATTTTAGCAACCGGACAAAGGGCATGGATTACTTGTTTGATCTTCGCTTTGGATTTTTCATCCACCAGCTCCGCTTTATTCATAATGATGATATTGGCATATTCCAGCTGCTGGATCAACAATCCACGGATATCTTCCTGCTCTTCGTATTCCTTGCGTTTTTCCACAAAATCAGAACCACAGTCAAATTCTTCAGCTAGACGCAGAGTATCGGCAATACAGATGACATTGTCCAGGTGACACATTTCCATCATCCCGCGGGCTTTTTGGCTTTCTGCCAACATTGTGATGGTCTGTGCAATCGGAATCGGTTCGCAAACACCGCTGGCTTCGATCAGGATGTAATCGAACTTGTCCATTTCACACAATGTGTTGAGCTGTTCGATCAGATCATTTTGCAGCGTGCAGCAAATACATCCGTTCTGTAATGGAACCAGACTATTGTCTTCCTGCTGCACCTTGCCGCCTTTTTCAATCAGATCCGCATCAATGTTCACATCTCCGATATCATTAACGATTACGGCAATCTTATGGCCCTTTGGATTTCTTAAAATATAGTTCATCAGTGTCGTTTTTCCGGCACCTAAATACCCAGTAATCAAACCGACTGGTACGGATACATATTCATTTGGTAACATACATGCCTCCTTGCGCAATCAACATCATATCACAAACCGTTTTACTTGGCTAACTAAATGACTACGTTATTTCTTTATATTTCCATTTTCCACGTTGGGAGAAATCAGGCAGGAATAGGAATAGTTCCATAGATCTTTAGACCCCTTTCCTGTCAGTTTATTTCTTTCCAATATTTGATCAATATGGACGCCCCATTCTTTCCAGGAGATCCCTCCTGCAGCAGCATTAAGCATCGTCGGCTGCAGATTGTCCATCGTATGAGCAAACAAGGCTTCCGGCGTTTTTGCTTCTTCGAATTCCTCCCACAAAGAACGGATCTTCTGATTCTGATCTTCCGGCAGCAGGCCGAACAGACGATCGGCTGCTTTCTTTTCTCTTTGTTGCTGGGATTGTTTGGCCGCTTCATCATACGCAAAGGTATCCCCCGCATATACCTCGACCAGATCATGACAAAGTACCATCATCATCGTTTTCAGCACATCGATCTTCTCATTGGCATATTCACTGAGCAAATAGGTCATGATGGCCATATGCCATGCATGTTCCGCATCGTTTTCCTGGCGAGATCCGTCCGATAATATCGTCTGCCTTTTTATTTTCTTCTCTTTATCGATTTCCAAAAGGAAAGCCATCTGTTTTTCTAAACGTTCATTCATCTTTTTTCTCCTAGAATAATCCCAGCTGTTCAAAGCTTTGTTTCTTTTCCAATAAAGTCGGTACTTTTTCCAACAGATCTTTATAGTCTTTGCAGAGCCATTGTATCATTTCCTCTTTTTCAAGGATCAAAGGCATTCGGTCATGGACCGAACGAACACTGGCATTGGGACGAGTCGTCAAGATCACAAATCCATCCTCATTATAGATACCTGCCATCCATAGGATCTTTCCGTCCTTTCTTGAAAAGGTTACCTTTTCCTTGGCCGCATTCCATTCATAATATGCGTCAGCCACAACAATACATCGTTGTGTATCAACCAAAGAAGAAAATGTCGGTTTTTGACAGACAGTTTCCGCTCTGGCATTGATCAAAGACCCGGATTTTGTAGATAATCCCCACTTCATGGAACGACTGACGATCGTACCATGATCGTTTATTAATACCAGGCAGCGCTGTCCGGGAAATACATCCTCAAAGGCATAACGCAATCCCTGATAGACAAAAGCGTTCTGGATCCGTAATACTGAATCTTTGGATATATAATAGTTGCCGCACATCAGGTTACGACCTCCACACGCCGGATCCTTGCATCTGTAAACTTCTGCAGGTCTGCCTGATACAAAGCCAATACATCCGTTAACGGTGTAAACCCATAGATCACTGTAAGGATCCGATGTTCCCCGGCTGTCACCATCGCCCGAGGACTGTCACTGGTCGGATTGCCGAAATATCCGGCATCATCCTGCAGAACCGGTAAATTCTCAATATTGACTGATCGTTTTCCGATTCCCTCATAATGTGCTTTCGGCGCTGCCTGGACCAGATGGACTTCTCCATGCAGTCGATCCATGTCATAGGAACCGATGGAATAACCGGTAAGAACGGAGATCCTGTTCTGTATATCAATGATGTTATTAATGTGGTACAGACCTTTTTGTTTGACCACCCTTCGCAACATCGCCTCAGCTGCATTCCGGTATTTGGACGGACTTTTTCCAAGAGCCTTATACGCTGCCCGGGTATCCGCTATCGGTTTGATATGTACGATATCTGCCATCTCTATATCTACATGGGCCATGGAATCATCAAAGTAAGACTGTAATAATCCACAGCTTTCCATCACTGTGACATCGTATTCCAAAATTCCAAGCTGCATGGATGGACATAGATTGTACAGTTTTTTATCTATCGTAATTTTCATAGATTTACCTCTTTTTGTTCATTATAGTCTCCTTTTTATTTAGATACAAACATTGTGTTCTTGACTTTAAATGGGCTGAATGTTACACATTAAGAGAGGTGAGACGATGAGAGAAATCAAGGTAACAGATATCCAAAATATACGGATCGGCCAAGCTGAAAACAGAGAGGCCGGAACCGGAGTCACTGTTATTATCAGCGAACAAGGCTGTCCTGTCGGTTGTGATGTACGCGGTGGCGGACCAGCTGGTCGCGAAACCGAATTATTAAAGCCTTTAGCCAATGCTCAGTTTATCCACGCTGTGGTATTAGGTGGAGGATCCGCCTATGGGCTGGAAGCCGGATGTGGTGTTATGGAATACCTGGAACAACATAATATCGGATATGATGTCGGCATTGCGAAAGTCCCATTGGTCTGTCAGTCGGATCTTTTTGATCTGACCGTTGGTGATCCGTCAATACGACCGGATAAGGAAATGGGCTATCAAGCCTGTGCAGCCAGTGAAGCAGGGAACTACCGGGATGGCAATTACGGTGCCGGCTGTGGAGCAACCGTCGGAAAGATGTATGGTATGGAAACATGCATGAAAGCAGGCATCGGAAGTTATGCCGTACAGATTGGTCAGTTACAGGTTGGCGCCATTGTAGCTGTCAATGCCCTAGGTGATATCTATGATCCGGAAACCGGAAAAAAAATTGCCGGTTTATTAACAGAGGATAAAAAAGGATTCCGAGACACTTGCCAAGAAATGTATAAAACATATGAAGTTGTAGAGAATAAATTCACTGGGAACACGACGATCGGCGTGATCTTGACCAACGCAAAATTCAATAAAGTGCAGCTATGCAAGATTGCTTCAATGGGACATAACGGCTATGCCCGGGCCATTCGACCGGTTCACACCAGTGCCGATGGCGATACCATCTATGCCTTGTCTACCGAACAGATCGATGCTGATCAGGATATGGTTGGTACCCTGGCTGCCGATTTAATGGCCAAAGCTATAGTCAATGCGATCAAACATGCTGAATCTGCTTATGGTCATAAAGCATACAAGGAAGAGAACTAGTCTCTTCCTTTTTTATCGATGACCGTAAATGAAAGTATCTTCATCTCTGCCTGTTCGTTGGTTAAGATCAGACGAGCTTGTCCGCTCTGTCCGGTCGTTTTCAAATATGTTCCCCCCATACCGCCACGTAAAAGGATCTGGCGCGGTCCGACTATTTCCACCGGACCATTGCTGCTGGCATTGACCACACCTTGGTAGAATGGCAGAACATTGTCCATTTGGTCCTTCATGACGATTCGGATTGCCGCAACATCGTAGGTGTTCGTTTCCTGTAATTCAGTATGATCGACCTGAATATCCATATGAATGGAAGTTACCGGTGTTTTGGTCACGGTTTTGACGATCTTTCCATCCTTGACACCTTCAAAGCGATAAACCGTTGCTCCTTTTCCCCAGTCTCCAATGTATTTTCCGTACAGAGCGTAGGCATCTTCGAATTTCATTTTATAGCGTGCCATCAAACGAGCTGCCTTCCCCATCACTCTTGGCGAAAGATGGGAAAAGCCGTTCATGGCACAATAGTTCAGAATATATTTCACATCCTCCATCTGCTGGGATGTAAAGTCTTCTTGGCCAATCATGGCATCTCCGATATAATCATCGACAAGAATGGGCCCATATTCCAAATGCGTATATTTGGAATCTTTGGTTTTATATGTTTTGATCAACTGATCGTTTTTATACATATGCACATTATCACAATTGGTGATGATATATACCTTGCCCGGATTGCCGCTTGGATGTTCACCGATATCCATCGCCGAGGTGATTTCCAACACTGGTTTATCCTTCCGGAAGCAGGCATAGACACTGGCTGCCTGTTTCGGATTGCGGAACATATCCATGACACCGTGATAACAAATACGGTCTCCACTACCAAAATCCTGATGGGTGTTGTAGTCAAACATGCACCAGCCAAAGCTGCCGGCAATATCCTTTTGATGGAACACTTCATCAAGAACCGCCGCATGACGAAGAACATGAGACGTTCGGTGATCCTCACTGTCAAAAGTTTTGGTCGGATACATATGTCCATTGTATTCACTGATCAGATAAGCTTTATCCATATCCGGTGTCACATCTCTTTTTCGCAGACATCCCCTGTTATCCCCCTCATGACTAAAATCATTGTAGGTATAGACATCTTCCAATAGATGGCTTTTTTTAATGCAGCGCACTCCGCCGGTAGATCGTGTCGGATCCAGATGGTGAGCTATTGTATTGGTCTTACGGTAAAGGGTATCATCGTCATTGGATTCATTGATCCGGACACCCCATAATATGATTGAAGGATGATTTCGGTACTGCAGGATCATATCACGGGTGTTGTCGGCAGCAATCTGCTTCCATGTATCGTTGCCGATATGCTGCCAGCCCGGAATTTCTGTAAAGACCAGCAAACCGATATGATCGCATTGGTCAATGAAGAACTGCGACTGCGGATAGTGCGAAGTACGTACTGCATTGCATCCGAGTTCCTTTTTGATTAGATCAGCATCCATGCGCTGCATGGATTCCGGCATGGCATAACCAACATACGGATAGCTTTGATGCCGGTTCAGACCAACGATTTTTGTTTTTGTGCCGTTAAGATAAAAGCCATCAGCTTTCCATTCCGCCGTTCGAAAACCAATCGTACATTCCTTACGATCGATCACATTTCTTTGTTCATCAAGGATCTCCGTCTGCAGCAAATAACAGTTCGGATGATCCAGATCCCATACTTTGACATCCGGCAAGCCAAATTCAAAGTGATATACATTGGTTTTAAGCAGGTGCGGTTGTTCCGAAGTCTCCACGATCCATTGGCCACCAGTATCCAAACAAGCCGATTGACGAATGGAATGCACCCTATCCAAAGGTCCGTTGATTTCAATGTCACTGTAGATGATACCGTTCTTTCCGTTGATACGTGGCCGTGCAAAAACATCCTCGATATACACTGGTTCTTTTATATCCAGATAGACCTGACGATACAGACCACCATAGGTCATATAATCGATTACATAGCCAAAAGGCGGCTGATTCAGGGTTTCCCGACTATCTACTTCAATGACCAGCGTATTTTCCTGCCCATACTTCACAAAGGTAGTCAGTTCTACCTGATACGCTGTATAACCGCACCGATGTTCTTTGATCTTTTCCCCATTGACATAGACACAAGAAAAATGACCAGCCGCTTCTACCGTCAGCAGGATCCGTTTTCCCATCCATTCTTCCGGTACAAACAGGCTTCTTCGATAGCCGCTATCCATCTGATACAAGCTTTCATCAAAGTAGTTATAGGGAACCTCTCGGCTCGTATGCGGTAAACGCACCGATACCGTCTCCGCCGGCTTTCCTTGAATAAAGCCCTGAGTACAGTATTCAGTAAACTGCCAGTCATCGTTAATATAGATCCGTGTCATACTTTTCTCCTCTTTTTTCTTTCAGTATAGCATAAAGCAGGTCAGTCACAGACATTCTATTCATATCGAAAGAATTGAACTACTCTAGTAGCATTAGAAATCTTGAAATTGAGAGCATAATAAAAAATATCCGCTTATTTATGCGAATATTTTTCATTCAATGAACGACATGTTTGACGCTTCATGCATTCCATACAGCGACCCGTACATGTTGAAGGATGGTTCCGAATAGACCTTATGGCTAACAGGACTGTCAGAAGAATTCCGCCTATGATCAGCAGATCTATGCCTTTCATAACAATCCTCCGATCTGATAAACAAGAAAAGCTACGACCCAGGCAATGACGCATTGCCATACCACGACACTGATGGCCCAGCGCGAACCCAGTTCTCTTTTGATAGAAGCCACAGCTGCTACACATGGAGTATACAACAAAGAGAATACTAACAAAGAAGCGGCTGATAAGGCACTCAAGGCATGGTTTACGTGGCCTCCAAATAAGATTTTCAGGGTTGAAACAACACTTTCCTTTGCCATAAAACCAGAAATCAAGGAAGTACCGATCCGCCAGTCTCCTAAACCGATTGGTTTTAAGACAGGAACCAAAACACTGGAAATCATGGCCAAGATACTGTCTTGGGATTCTTTGACTACATTGAGATGAAGATCAAAAGTCTGTAACAGCCATACGATAATGGTTGCAATCAGAATGACCGAGAATGCTCTTTGCAGGAAGTCCTTGCTCTTATCCCATAAAAGCTGGATAACATTCTTTGCGGATGGCATCCGATAATTCGGCAGCTCCATTACAAACGGAACTGCTTCTCCCTTGAACACGGTATTTCGATACAACAAAGAAACCAGTATACCGACCACAATGCCTAATACATATAATCCGATCATGATCAGTCCGCCTTGTTTCGGAAAGAACGCATGGACAAAGAAAGCATAGATTGGCAGCTTAGCCGTGCAGCTCATAAACGGTGTCAATAAGATCGTCATACGTCGGTCTCTTTCACTTGGCAGTGTACGGGTGGCCATCACAGCCGGCACGGTACAGCCAAAACCGATCAATAACGGAACGATGCTGCGTCCGGATAAACCAATCTTCCTAAGAAGTTTATCCATCACAAAAGCAACTCTTGCGATATATCCGCTATCCTCCAGTAAGGAAAGGAAGAAAAACAACGTGACAATAATCGGCAAGAAGCTCAATACACTGCCGACACCGGCAAAAACCCCTTGAATGACCAGCCCATGAAGAACAGGATTGACCTGCATATGGGCCATCCATACATCGACCATCATGGTAAAGGAGGCAACACCCTTTTCCAATAATCCCTGCAGCCAGGCTCCGATTACATTAAAGGTCAGAAAGAAGACCAGTCCCATGATTCCTATAAAGACTGGAATAGCTGTATATTTGCCAGTCAATAAACGGTCGATCCGTTCACTGCGGACCCGTTCTTTACTTTCCTTTGGTTTTTTTACACAGGCGTCACAGACACGATAGATAAACGCAAAACGCATATCGGCAATGGCCGCCCCACGGTCCAGTCCACGTTCTTTTTCCATCTGTTGAATGATATGCTCCATCGTTTCCGTTTCATTTTGATCCAGCATCAACATCGACTGGATCCTCGAATCTCCTTCGATGAGCTTACTGGCTGCAAAGCGGATCGGAATATCTTGTTTTTGGGCATGGTGTTCGATCAGATGAGCAATTCCATGTAAGGAGCGATGAACTGCCCCGTTATGATCATGTTCATCACAAAAATCCTGTCGTAATGGTTTTTCCTGGTATCGGGCAATATGAATAGCATGATCGACCAGCTCTTCAATTCCCTGATTCTTGGCTGCCGAAATGGGTACCACCGGTGTTCCCAGCAGCTGTTCCATGTGGTTGATGTCGATGTGTCCCCCATTAGCCGTCAGCTCATCCATCATATTTAAAGCAACGACCACCGGTATTTCCATTTCCAACAGCTGCATCGTCAAATACAGATTTCGTTCAATGTTGGTAGCATCAACGATGTTGATAATACCTTTGGGTTTTTCATTCAACACAAAATTGCGGGAAACCAGTTCCTCACTGGAATAAGGGGACATGGAATAAATGCCCGGCAGATCTGTAATGCGTGTCTTTGGGTGACCTTTGATCACTCCATCTTTGCGATCTACCGTTACGCCCGGAAAATTGCCTACATGTTGATTGGAACCGGTCAGACGATTAAACAATGTGGTCTTCCCACTGTTCTGATTTCCAACCAATGCAAAAGTCAATATTTCATTGTCCGGCAAAGGATTTCCCGACCCTTTCGGATGGAACTTTCCGCCTTCTCCTAAGCCGGGGTGCTCCGTCTTCCTATTTTTCTTTAACGTGCGATTATCCTGTGTTTTGACCACCGGCACTATTTCAATCTGTCGGGCTTCTTCCAATCGCAATGTCAGCTGATAGCCATGAATCAACAATTCAATAGGATCTCCCAATGGCGCGTACTTAACAACCGTGACTTCCGCCCCCGGAATCACTCCCATATCCAGAAAGTGCTGACGCAATGCGCCATCGCCGCCAACTGATTCAATAATGGCACTTTTCCCAATCTCTAATTCACTTAAATTCATACTTCTATTCCCTCAAACAATTATTTACTCTATCCAATCTGTCGATTTGCCAGCCACAAGCCGATCAATGAGAATAATATACCTAAAAATAATGAATAGAAAGAAGGAATACTTACATTCCCTGTTTCTATCGTATTGGCCAGATCAAAGGTGAGATAACCGCTGGCCATATACAGAATACCAAAAAGCACAGCTATCTTCCAAGAAGCTCCCCGATCTGCTAGTTTATAGGAGACCAATACTGTCAAAACCGGAAGTAGCAAATACTGCATCACGATGGTATAACCGATTTCATTTCCCGGCGTAAGAAACAGCCAAAAAGAAAGAACCGCTATAAGCCATCCCGTTGCGTAGATCCAGATCCATCGATCGAATTGTTTCATAATTGATCTTCCCTTCTGCCTGTTCGGGCGTGCAAAACCATATGTATTTATTATAATCGTTTCTTGCTTGGGTTACCACCATGGTCCGTATATAAAAACCGACTTGTTCCCATAAACACAATCGGTTTTTATATCATCCCATATTTTTTGATAAATATTTATATAACAATTCATTCATTCCCATATATATGCATCAATTAATGGATAATCCAATATTATATCCCATTTTAGTACTTTATAAACAGAGGAACAACCCTTTTAGCAATTTTATAGAGAGGTCCTTCCAACACTTTTCTGGCGTTTTTCAGTTCTTCGCGGATTGCGATATGTTGTGGGCAATGTTGTTCGCATTTACCACATTCAATGCAGTTGGAAGCCGAAGTAGCATCTTTTCGCAAGAATGTACATAAGACATATTCCAGGAAAGCTTTGGATTTTCCGTCCGTATAATGCCGGTTGTAGGCAGCAAAAGTACCTGGTATATCCACATTTTGCGGACATGGCATGCAATAACGGCAACCTGTACATCCCACTTTCATCTTTTCTTTAATGGCTTTTACAACATCTTCCAAAAGTTTCTTGTCTTCGT
>AUXO018063920.1_pt1 | contig 10453 bp, 9 predicted proteins | sample 768731 | NCBI WGS metagenome assembly AUXO01 (sample SAMN02715735, study PRJNA202380) | gut metagenome | biome: sheep rumen | host: Ovis aries | place: New Zealand: Palmerston North | reverse complement strand
CATCTGTGGATGACCGATTCGGTTGCCATCAAATTCTCAAAGGCCTTCCCCGAGATAGAAATCCACAAAGTGATGTGGGACGCCTATTATCGTCAAAGCTCCAGTACAGGCAACACTTATCCTGAAGTGAAGCGCATCATTAACCGGCAGATGGAGGATGGCGCACTCATGGTCAACTATGTAGGTCATGCTGCGACCTATTGCCTCTCACATGAGCAAGTACTACGTTTAGAAGATTTTGCCAGTTTCTCTTCACCCAGAGCGCCTCTTTGGGTTACAGCTGCATGCGACGTCATGCCTTTCGACACGCAGAAAGACAATGTCGGCGAAACCACTATCCTCAACCCCAATGGAGGGGCTGTAGCCTTTTATGGTACTGCGCGAACGGTTTACGCCAATAAGAACTACGAGCTCAACATTCAGTTCTGCAAGGCCCTCTGTGGAGTTGATGAATGTGGCCGACCTGCTTCCTTGGGCGATGCCGTACGCCTGAGCAAAGCCAATCTTGTGGGAAAAGAGAACCACTACTTTCAGAACAAACTGCATTATGCCCTTTTAGGCGATCCCGCCCTCCGTTTTGCCAGCCACCAGAACCACGTCATACTGGACAGCATCGACGGGCAGGCTATTGCTGATATTCCAAGTGACTACCAATTCAAAGCGGGTGGAAAAGTGCGACTGAGTGGTCACGTAGAAGATGGCGACAAGAACATCCTGAACGGTTTCCAGGGTGTGATAAACACTCACCTCTACGACAGCAAACGCCGTGTAGTATGTTTCAACAACGACGGCGAAGCTGATGAGCCTTTTGAGTTTGACACCTTCGACCACCTCCTCTTCGAAGGCTCCGACAGTATAGCTAATGGGCATTTCAGCTTTACCGTACCGATTCCTATAGACATCCAATATAGCGACGAACCAGGTCGCATGATATTCTATGCCTTGTCTAACGACCACAAAACCGAAGCCAACGGTTATTGCGAAGATTTCTTAGTGGGTGGAACCGCCGAAGCACTCACCGACAATGAAGGTCCGAAGATAAAAGCATATTTAGGTACCGATGCTTTCGAAGATGGAGACAACGTCCCAACATCTCCTCTCTTCGTTGCCCAACTTGAAGACCCCAGCGGCATAAACCATTTTGGCTCAGGTCTGGGGCGCGACCTTGAACTGGTCATTGACAACTCTGCAGCAACGACCTACTCGCTGAACGACTATTTCACAAGCGCTTTCGGCGACTATAGCACGGGCAGCGTAGCCTTCCCTATTCCCACACTTGAGACGGGCCGACATTCCCTGACATTCCGCGCATGGGATTTACTGGGCAACACTTCAACTGCAACATTGAACTTCAACACCGACCCCTCTATCAAGCCGCAGCTACTCGCTGTGAGTACCACATCAAACCCTGCAACTACCGAGACAGCTTTCCTTATCAGCTACGACCGGCCAGGTAGCCAATGCCAATTCACCATTAATGTCTACGACTTTGCAGGCCGTAACCTTTGGCACAAGACAATCAACGGCAACAGCACTGCCGGCCTTTACCGTGTGCCATGGAACCTGACAACTGGCAGCGGATTCCCCTTAGGCAGCGGTATTTACCTGTATACGGTCACCGTAAGTTGCGATGGAATAACCTCAAAATCGAAAAGCGAGAAAATCATTATCAACCGTAGACAATAAAACGGCCCCCAAACCCGTTCTATAAAATATACAATAGTTTGCATACATAATATGAAAAACGTAGTCAAATACATCGTGACATGTGTAGCCTGCATCCTTGCCGTTACCGTTTCGGCTCAAGACAAGCGTAACATGTTCAATCCTGTAACCACGAGCGTTACATCCATGGCTATCGCCCCTGATGCACGCGGCGGCGGTATGGGTGACGTTGGCGCAGCAACCGAGGCCGACGTCAACTCGCAATTCTGGAACCCCGCCAAATATCCGTTCTGCGTGGGTCGTGCCGGCTTAGGCGTCAGCTATACACCATGGTTGCGCAAGATTGTCGACGACATTAATTTAGCCAATGTTTCCAGTTTCTATCGCATAGGCGACTATTCGGCCATCAGTGCCTCGCTGCGCTATTTCTCGCTGGGTGAAGTTTCGCTTTGGGATAATGCTTCTGGTTCAGCAATCGAGGGCATGACCATCAACCCCTATGAATTCGCTATTGATGCAGCATACTCACGAATGCTCTCGGAAACATTCTCGATGGGCGTTGGTATGCGTTTCATTTACTCGGACATCACCTATGACTACACCTCTGAATCGTCACCAGGAAAAGCTTTCGCGGCGGATATTGCCATGTACTACAACAACTATATCATGATGGGCAATCGCGAATGTGGACTTGGCATAGGATTGAACATCAACAATATTGGTTCGAAAATCAGCTACGGTGGCGACGACAATGCCGAGTTCATTCCAACGAATTTGCGTTTTGGCTTGAACTTGACCATTCCCTTCGACGAATACAACCGCTTTTCCATAGCGGCAGATGCCAACAAGTTACTTGTGCCTACCTACCCAAAGCAGGAAGAGGGCGAAGCTGGCGAAGAATATACAAGCCGCGTCCAACGCGAATACTATGATGTGTCGCCCATAGCCGGTATCTTCAAGAGTTTCCACGATGCACCCAACGGCTTCAAAGAAGAACTTGAAGAAGTGCAGTTGAGCGTAGGTGCTGAATATTCCTACAACGACCGTTTTTTCCTCCGTGTAGGCTACCACGATGAAGCGGCCAACAAAGGTAATCGTAAGTACATCACAGCGGGCGCAGGTTTCAAGATGAGTGTTTTCTCGCTCGATGCAGCCTACGTTTTCTCCACAGCAGAATCTAATCCTCTCGATCAGACCATGCGCTTCACCCTCGGCTTCGACCTCGATGGAATGAAGGATCTGTTCGGACGCAGGAGGAGATGAGACCTACCCCCGACCCCTCCCTCCAGAGGGAGGGGAGTAATTACTCTCAAGAATTGAGAACTATAGGATGCGAGGAAATGGGCTGCTGATGGACTTCCCGTCTTTTGAGCCCCGGAGGGGCGAGTGAATTTAGGCAGGGGTGCAGTGAAACGAAACCCCTGCTCTCATAGAAATAGTAAATAGAGTGCCGCAGGTACGACTGAAAAAAACAATGGGAAACTCATTCCTTAAAATTAACGTCCACCTGATATTCCACGTTAAATCTACTGGACAACTCCTGCGCAATTGCGACCTTCCACGCATTTTTCCTTTTATTGGAGGTATCATAAAATCCATCGGAGGTGTCCCCATACAAATAGGAGGCATGCCTGACCATATACATCTATTAACGACAATCCCAAAGAACCTTACTATTCCCGATTTCGTCAGAAGAATCAAGGCCGAGAGCAGCCGCTGGATCAAAACTATCGACTCATCCTATCGAACCTTTTCATGGCAAGAAGGTTATGGTGCGTTTTCCGTCAGTGCATCAGCTGTCCCGAAGGTTATTCAATACATTATAAAACAGCCTCAACACCATAGTCGGAAATCGTTCTCTGATGAGTACAAAGAGTTCTTGGATGCATACCAGATTGAATATGACGAAAAACATCTGATGTAATCATAGACCTGCCCTTAAGATATTCCACCGCCCTGACGGGGCTCTATATACTCTTTCCTTACCCAACAGGGGTTCCGTTTCACTACACCCCTGCCTAAATTCACTCGCCCCTCCGGGGCTATCCCAACTAAGCTACTCCCTTGCGGGGCTTTCTGCACATCCTCAGGCCATTATACAAGCACTTTTCACACAACTTCAATATCATCACTCTATGCGAATCGGTTTTGGTTTCGACGTACATCAGTTAGTTCCCGGGCGCGAGTTGTGGCTCGGTGGAATAAAGATAGAACATTCACTTGGTCTGCTGGGCCATTCAGATGCCGACGTGCTGGTCCACGCCATCTGCGACGCGCTTCTCGGCGCTGCCAATATGCGCGACATAGGTTATCATTTCCCTGACACAGGCGCTGAGTTCAAGGACATCGACAGCAAGATATTGTTGCGCAAGACGGTTGAACTGATTGCTGGCAAAGGCTATCGAATAGGTAATATCGATGCCACCGTCTGTGCCGAACGCCCGAAACTTAATCCACACATCCCTGCCATGCAGGAATGCCTGGCCGAGGTGATGGGCATCGATGCGGATGCCATCAGCATCAAAGCCACCACAACCGAGCATCTCGGCTTCACTGGTCGCGAAGAGGGAATCTCGGCCTATGCAGTCTGTCTGATTGCATCAAAATAGCCGAACGCTTAACAACGAAAGAGGGGATGTGTCACTCACAGTAACGTGACACATCCCCTCTTTAAGTTTTAAAGAAATCAAGGATTGTAAGGACTGTACCTTCATGAAGTAGTCCTTTAACTTCCTCTGAAGATTCCCATTCAACTAATTGAGAAACTCCTTTTTCGTCAGAACAGGAACTTGACGGCGTCGTTGAAAAGAGCCAATGCCATAAGGGCGAAGAGGAGGATCATACCTACCATCTGCGCACGCTCCATGAATTTTTCTGATGGTGGACGGCGGGTGACAGCTTCAACAAGCAGGAAGAAGATGTGACCTCCGTCGAGGCCTGGAATAGGCAAGATATTCATTACAGCCAGAATGATGGAAATGAAAGCTGTAATATTCCAAAAGACACCCCAATCCCAGACTGCGGGGAACAGATTGCCTATGGTGCCAAACGAGCCTACACTCTTAGCGCCTTTCTTAGTGAACACATAGCGTAGATCGCTGACATAGCCCTTCAGAGTTTCCCATCCGTAACTGACGCCTGCCGGCAGGCTCTCAAAGAAACCATAATCATGATGGACATACGCATCTTTGTAATAGATTTGATAGGGCGTTTTGAAGATGCCCATAGTGTAGTCTGCAGTGAGGGTGATGAGTGCAGTGTCAGGGGTTGTAGCTCCTTCATTAAGAAAAACGAGCGGAAGCGTGCGCAGACGAACGCTATCCTCATGCGAACAATCTGCTGCAAGAATATCGGCCTTACGTGCCATCACTTGGTCGAAATCACCCCACCATTCTACGGATGAATTATCAACAGACAGGATTCGTGCACCGCTTTTCATTCCAACTTTAGCGGCGGGTGAGCCAGGCATCACGCTATCAACTACAGAGGGCACATTCACAGCAATGAAGCGAGGATCTGTGTCTATCATATCTAGAAGGTTCACGCCTTCCTCTGGCATAGTCAGCGTTATTTCAGAGCCATTGCGGAGGACGGTTACCACTTTGGCCTCCGAGAGCGTGCGGAAGACGTTACCATCCCATCCTTCTATTATCTCTCCGTCTGTCTTTAAAGGGATGTCGCCATCTTGGAAACCTAAATTCTCGGCCATCTCGTTGTAGGCAAAGCCATGACTGACTCCCTTCATAGGAAGCGTATCACGTCCCCAGGCAAAGAGGATCATAGCGTAGATAAACAACGCAAGCAAGAAGTTGACAAGCACGCCGCCCACCATAACCAGAAAGCGCTGCCAGACGGGCTTTGCCCTGAATTCATAAGACTGGACGGGCTGTTTCATTTGTTCGGTGTCCATGCTTTCATCAATCATGCCGGCTATCTTCACATAACCGCCAAGTGGTATCCAACCTATTCCATATTCCGTTTCGTTCTTTGCAACACGCGGGAAAAGGCGGGCAAACCATTTATCCTTTGTAGAGAAGATATGGAACTTATAGTCGAAGAACATAAAAAATTTCTCTACCCTTATGCCAAAGAGTTTGGCAAAGAAGAAGTGCCCGCCCTCATGCAGAACAATGAGTATAGCAAAGCACAACAATAATTGAAATGTTTTAATCCAAAAAACGCTCATGTTTTATTATACGATTTTACTATTTACGATTATAGAATTTGCAATATGGCTAAGCCGTAAACATTATTTGTTCAGAGAAGCGAAGCTGCTATTTCACGTGCCTCTGCATCTGTGGCGAGATAATCCTCGTAGGAGGGGATTTTGATGAACGAAGCGCGTTGCATGGTTTTCTCGATGATGTCGGGCATTTCGAGGAAGCGACATCGTTCTTCGAGGAAAGCACGGTTGACAATTTCGTTGGCAGCATTAACGATACAGGGCATATTGCCACCACGGGCAAGCGCCTCGTAAGCCAAAGCAAGGCAGCGGAAACGTTCTGTGTCGGGACGCTCGAAGGTTAGGTCGTGCATAGAATACCAGTCCAAACGGTCGAAAGAGCTCTGTAATCGCTCGGGAAACGAGAAAGCAAGCTGAATGGGTACTCGCATGTCGGGCACACCTAACTGAGCCTTCACGGCGCCATCGGCAAACTGCACGGCCGAATGTACCACGCTCTGTGGATGTACTACAACTTGAATCCTTTCAGGTTCCACTCCGAAAAGCCATTTGGCCTCTATGACCTCGAATCCTTTGTTCATCATCGAAGCCGAGTCGATGGTTATCTTGGCGCCCATATCCCAGTTGGGGTGACGCAATGCCATCGCCGGTGTGACACTCTCGAGTTGCTGACGGGTAAACGTGCGGAAAGGGCCTCCCGAAGCTGTGAGGATAATTTTGTCTATGGGCGACACCTCTCCCATAATGCTTTGGAAGATGGCACTATGCTCACTATCGACGGGTAGAATGGGCACTTCATACTGACGGCACAACCTGTTGATAAGCTCGCCTGCAACCACCATCGTCTCTTTGTTGGCCAAGGCTATGGGCTTACGGGCTTTGATGGCAGCTATCGTAGGCGGCAGGCCAGCGAACCCCACCATAGCCGTGAGCACCATATCCACCTCGCTACTTTCTACGACCTGACAGAGCGCTTGGGAACCAGTGTAGACGGCTATTGGAAGGTCGGAGAGCTCACGGCTGAGCGCTTCATAGTGCTGCTCGTTGGCTATAACTACTGCTGCCGGCCTGAATTGTCGGGCCTGCTGAGCAAGAAGCTCCCAATGGTTGTTGGCCGTTAGCGTATGTGCCTCGAAACGGTCGGGGTGCTCACTGATGACTTGCAGGGCCTGCTGCCCTATCGAGCCTGTGGAGCCGAGAATGGCTATTTGTTTTTTTCTTTGTGTGCTTTGCATATATGGTAGATTGTTGCGACTGAGTTGCGACTGAGTCGCAACATACTTAACAGTTGAGATTTAGAAGTTCGTCGGGGACGTTGACGTAGAGGTGGCGCTCGCGATGGTCGGCACGGATGATGAAATCTTCGTGAGCTGGCACAAAAACTTCCTTACCTGCTGGCGTGAGGACGACAAGAAGCACGTTGGCCGTCTGGTCAAGCACATCGACAACCTTACCGATAAGTTTCTCTGATGATTGTGAATCAATATTATATACCTCAAAGTCTGTGAAATGACGCCATTCGAGTTCTAGTTCGTCGACATCGTCAGGTGTGAGATGCTTTGGGAAGTAGACCTCGGCGCCCACGATGTGCTGAGCTTGATCGGCAGAATCTATGTCTTCAAACTTGAGCAGCGCCACGTCGTCGGAACGGAAGCGCCATTCCTCGAGGAAAAAGGGTACAAGTAGTCCGTCGAGCTGAAGAAAAAGATAGTCAGCCTCGACCCGGTCCCACACGTCGTCGATAAAACGAAAGGCCAGCTCGCCGCGCACTCCATGAGTGCGGGTGAGCTGGCCTATTTTGTAAACTTCGTCCGCCGATATCATTTTTCGTTTAATGTTTATATATAGTTATTCTATCCTCGTGATGCATGCACCGAGTGCATTGAAGCGCCTCTCGATGTCTTCGTAGCCACGGTCTATCTGTTCTATGTTGCTGATTGTGCTAACGCCATCGGCACTCATAGCCGCGATAAGCAAAGCGATGCCCGCACGGATATCAGGCGATGTCATGCGGCCTGCACGCAGACGCATCTGATTATCGTGGCCCACGACCACAGCTCGATGCGGATCGCAAAGAATAATCTGTGCGCCCATATCTATGAGTTTATCAACGAAGAACAGGCGGCTCTCAAACATCTTTTGATGAATGAGCACCGAGCCCTTTGCTTGCGTCGAAACTACGAGTAAGACGCTCAACAGGTCGGGCGTGAGGCCGGGCCATGGAGAATCGGCAAAGGTCATGAACGATCCATCTATGAACGACTCTATCTCGTAGTGCTCGTGGCAGGGCACGTAGATGTCGTCGCCCTGACGTTGCACATTGATGCCCAGACGACGGAATGTGTATGGAATGAGTCCCAAATCATCGTAGCTCACATCCTTGATACGTATTCCGTCGCCGCACATAGCTGCCATACCTATGAACGAACCAACCTCAATCATATCAGGCAGGATACGATGGTCAGCACCATGCAACTGGTCTACACCTTGAATGGTAAGCAAATTGGACGCAATACCATCGATACGTGCTCCCATACGATTGAGCATGCGACATAGTTGCTGAATGTAGGGCTCGCAGGCTGCGTTGTAGATTGTCGTAGTGCCCTCTGCCATCGCTGCAGCCATGATAATATTGGCTGTGCCCGTCACAGACGCCTCATCGAGCAACATATAAGAACCCTTAAGGCGTTGGGCCGTAATGTCGAAGATGCCGCGGTCGGAGTCGTAGGCGAACTTGGCACCCAGCTTCTCCATGCCAAGAAAATGAGTGTCAACACGCCGACGGCCTATCTTATCGCCACCAGGCTTAGACACCATGGCATGTCCAAAGCGTGTCAGCAATGGCCCCACGAGCATTATGCTGCCACGAAGACGAGCACTACGCTCAAGGAACTCGTCGCTTTGTAAGTACTGCAGATCTACGTCATCGGCCTGAAAGGTGATATCGCCTTTGCCGTGGTACTCAATCTTGACGCCAATGCGCCGGAGCAGTTCTATCTGATTATTGACGTCGGCTATCTCGGGGATATTCGTGATGCGCACAGGTTCGTCGGTCAGCAACACGGCACAAAGCACCTGCAGCGCTTCGTTCTTAGCACCTTGCGGCACAATCTCTCCCGAGAGCCTGTGCCCTCCTTCGATACGGAATGAGCTCATTGTTTAAAAGGGATGAGGGGGTTATCTCTTGCGTTTCTTCTTGCTTGCGTTACTGCCTGGCAGGTGGCCGTTGGCAACGGCTCCGAAACGGAAACCGGAAGGCACCGACACGCACCCTCCTGTCAAGTCGGCAACATCGGACATCACTTTGTCATCGTTCATGGCATCACGGTCCCAATTATAAAGGCTGCGCTTCATGAAATTGGCCATCATCGACAGCAACTGTGAGCGCTCAGGTCCTTCGGGCATATCCTTGAGTTTCTCCATGAAGGCTTCGATGAGGTGGCCGTAATGCCGGTAGCGAATGCGTTGCATCGGGTATTTCAGGGGTTTTGGTTTGGCCTGAATCTCCTCTCTTCTGAGCAGGTCAAAGGGAAAGTCCACATCAAGGCGATAGTCTGAAAGGATAGCTAACTGGTCCCACAATTTATGTTCGTAGTCTGGAATCTGACGCACGACGGGGTTCATCTCTGCCATGATGGCAACGATGCTCTCAGCGCATAGCTGACGCTCTTGGCGGTCGTCTATCTCAACACAGATGTCGACCATCTTTTGTATTGTGCGCCCGTATTCGGGAAGAATAAGATGTTCTCTTTGAGTATTATAGACCATTGAGAATAAAAACTTGTATAAATGAGGATAGAAAAATAAGGGCTCTTTTCCACTTATCACCAACTATACGTCAAGCGACAAATGGATTCTTCGGTTTTGTGGCCACAAAGTCCTTAAGATAGAAGGGCTCAAAATATGCTACGTCTACGGTTTCATTTTTCGACAACGCGCGTGCAGCCAGAGGATACATGTGCTTGGCCAGGGGATAAATATCGTCAATGAAATGTGCGTTGGGATGAATGATGACGTCCTTACACTTTGCCGCCCCGTCGCCGAAGAAATATACGGGCCCGCGGTCAAGCCATTGTGCATAAGTGCCGGCGTCTACGATATCAGCACCTACAGAACGTAGCGTCTTGAGCGCTCTGTCGTAGACTGCAGCATAGACTTCCATACGTCGAGCATCAATCATCGGCACAAAAAGTGCATCTTCGGGAATATCGTCGCGATAGAGCAATAAAGGCACACACATTAATTCGAGCGTAGGCACCGCCACCAAAGGTACTCCTCTGCCGTAAGCTACACCTTTAGCCATGGATACACCTATGCGCAAACCTGTATAGCTACCCGGACCCTCGCTCACAGCTACAGCATCAAGGGGGATAGCATGGCTCTCAATAAAACTCAAGGCTTCTTCGACAAAGACCCCACAACGAGTAGCATGGTTGGGACCCTCGAAATCAGCCTGCTCGAAAATCACATGAGCATCCTCTGTCACTGCTACCGAACAAACTTTAGAACTGGTTTCTAAATATAAAATACAAGCCAATGTAATATAATATTTAATATAATATTATTGTTTGAACGACAAGAATCAGCGCATTAAAGCGCATTTAC
>AUXO011358697.1_pt1 | contig 10453 bp, 9 predicted proteins | sample 768731 | NCBI WGS metagenome assembly AUXO01 (sample SAMN02715735, study PRJNA202380) | gut metagenome | biome: sheep rumen | host: Ovis aries | place: New Zealand: Palmerston North | reverse complement strand
CTTGAAGTTGAGGGCGTTGAAGCGGTTCTTTTTGTGCGGCAGGATACAGATCACACTTGTACGCTTGGGCTTCGTTCAAAGGATAGTTGTGATGTAAGTGCAATTGCAAGTAAGTTTGGTGGAGGAGGTCATAAGAATGCTTCCGGGGCAAGTACTGAAGGCAGAATAGAAACTCTTCTTCCACAGGTAATTAAGGAATTTGCAAAAGTTTTATAAAAGTTCGTTATTACAGATTGAATGAATGCGTGTTTCTGGATGAGATTTTTCTTCAGTTGTACGCATTTTTTATTAAAAAAAACTAAATTTTTCTAACTAAATATCTAACTAATTAGATTTAAAATCTAAATAAATTAGTATGAAATCTATATAGAAAAGTTAAGAAAATAATTATTTTTAATTATAATTCTGTATAGAAAAATTCAAAAATCATATAGAATTTAGCATTTTTCTCTAAAATCTCTATTGGCATAGAATCTGCTTACTTAATTTGTGTGAAAAAAAACAAATAAAAGGAGCGTACTATGGACGAAATTAACACAAATTATTCTTCTTACCAAAGAGGATCTCTTTCACCTGAAAAGTTTAAAAATTGTCTGCTTGAGCAGCTTTTCTTAAACCGTGAGCAGACAGGTCTTTCCAAAATTGATGATGATTGTTTTTCTGACTTTCTGATTCATTTTGCCAGTCGTATTGATTCAATTCTTGAAAAATATGACAGCGAAGTTTCTGATTTTACGAATTATTTTTTTGGAGTTATACGGGTGACTTTTTCTTGGTGGTATCGAAAATATAAGAAACGGATAAATGAAAAATATTATATTCATGCTGTCGGAGGGGAAGATATCGGCGAAAGAGAATATGAATACAAATGTTGTGAAAAATATAATGAAGTAGAGATGAATGAAAAATCTCTTAGTATTGATGATTTGAAAAAAATTACAGAAGTTAAAATCGGTGCGTCATATAAAGACGTCCTGAAGCATAAGAGAATTTCAACAATATCAAAGGAGAATCTAGAAATTCTTAGAAATGAAGCTTGTTTGATTCTTACACTTAAAAGCTGCTGGTTTATTGATGATGAAATGATCGAAAAGCTTTCTGTAATCACGGGAATTGCGTGCGAGGAAATTCTTGCTCTTGTGTATCGGGCTAAATTAACGATGAAAAGAAAAATAATGAAGATACAGGAACTTGAGCGAAGAAGAAATTCTGAATATTTCCTGAAAAAAAAATGTGAGCTTTCTGCTGAAGGAAGACGTAATTTTTTCTGGAATGTTTATTTTCTTGAAGAGAGGTCTAAGCTTCATGAGAAAAAATGGAATCAGCTTTTGAATCGGATTAAGTCATGCAATTTAAAAATGGTTCCTTCAAATAATGCTGTAGCAACTATTCTTGGAATAGACTGCAGACGTGTCTCTTACATTGTAAAGGTGACTCGGAAATATCTGGATAATTTAAAACTTCTTTGCGAAACATCAGATGTTAAAGATTATTGAAAAATGTTGATTTAATCTTAAGCGGGCAGAGTAAAATCTGCCTGTAAAATCATAAAAATCTGAAAAAACTCAGAAAAATTTATGTACTTTTTTTATCTTTTTTTGATATAATTACAGCATGTTAAGTTTTCTGACACTTTTGTGCATTTTAAGCGCCATGATGTTTCCTACATTCATGATTTGTCTGTTTTATCCGTTTAGTAAAAGACTGGCACTTTTCTGGTCAAATTACATAACCTGCAGAACGGCAAGGCTGCTTTTTGCATGCCTCAAGCTTTACAGAAAATTTGATTTCATAAAATACGATGATAATCTTGAAACTTTACCGAAGCAGTTTGTTGTCGTTTCAAATCATCAGAGCCTTTTTGATATTGTAGTTTATCTTTGTTTTTTTGGTGGATTAAGAACAAGATTTGTTGCAAAGGATTCTCTTGGAACTGCACCGATGGTTGGAAAAATGCTTAGAACTCAGGGGCATTGTCTTATTCCGAGAAAGGGAAGTCCGACGGTTGCAATGAAAAAAATAGACCAGTTTGGTGAAAGGGTAATGAAGAATGATCTGATTCCTGTAGTTTTCCCAGAAGGAACAAGAAGCCGTGACGGAGAATTAAGGACGTTTTATGCTGCCGGATTCAGACGTCTTGCTCAGTCTACAAAACTTCCTGTTGCTGTTTGTGCTCTTGACGGTGGCTGGAATATTTCGAATATAAACACAATTTTTAAGAATTTAAAACGCGGGGCATATAGGGTTAAAGTGCTGAAAGTCTATGATGCGCCGCAAAATAAAGAAGAAGAATTGCATATTTTGGAAGAGGGAAAGGAATTAATTCAAAAACAGCTTGATGAATGGCGTAATTGAATGAATTTTGTCTTGACGCTATTTTAAAAAATGTGTATATTCTTGTAATACAATTAGAATTAGTTATGGAGGAAGACCATGGCCGGAGCCAGTAAGAACTCTCGTACAACAGTTGCAACTCAGAAATTTGTATGCCCAGATTGTGGCGGTGAAATTTTGATGAAGACATTCTTTGAAAATGGAAGACTTAAGAACCAGGCAGAATGTCAGAAGTGTAAACGTACAGAACGCAGACCAAAAGATTTCCAGTAATCTATTGATCATTTTATAATTATATTTATCAGGGGATATAACCTATGGCAAACAAAAAATCAGCAGACAAAAGATATGCACAGAGCGAAACTCGTCGTATGCGTAACAAGGCTGTGAAGTCTCAGGTTCATACAGCTTTGAGAAAGTTCACAGAAGCAGTTCAGAAGAAAGATCAGAACCTTTCAAGCGAATTGCTTAAAGCTTTGCAGTCAGAACTTGATAACGCATACCGCAAGGGAGTTATTAAGCAGAATGCATGTGCACGCAAGAAGAGCCGCATGTTTAAGCTTTTTAATGTAACATTCGCCGCAAAATAATTGCTTTAAAAAGGGTGCTGTTTAATTTCAGCATCCTTTAATTTTTAAATCTGCCGTCTTAATTTTGGCAGTAATAATTTTCTTTTTCCAGTTTATATTTTTGTTCAATAGCTTTTTTGAGATATATATTTAGTTTTTTTCATCTTTATATTTAATAAATCTTTTTTAATTTGGATAGTATTATGGCAAATATAAATAAAAATTTAACTGTATTTGGCCGCGAAACAGAATTTGACGGTCATCTTGAATTTTCGGACAGCCTTGTGATTACCGGCAAGTTTCATGGAACAATCAATGCAACAGGCTCTCTGGAAATTGAAAAGACTTCTGTTTGTGAAGTTGACAAGATTATTGCAGAGTCTGTTGTGGTTTCTGGTCAGGTGTCGGGAAATATAGAAGCGTCAGATCATATTGAACTTTGCAATGGAAGTAAGGTTACCGGGGATATTAAGGCTGCAAGACTTAGAATAGCAGATAATGTTGAATTCGAAGGTCAGGTCAGCATGCTGGATGAAATTCCGGATACAGATATTTTTTCAGTAAGTTCAGAAGAATATAAGCAGGCTTTGATCATCAGAACAGATGAAGTCAGATAGAATATTAATAAGGAATTTGTAATGTCATTTTTGAAACACAGCACATCAGAATCAGAAGAAAATCAGAGTGTAGAAAACGCAGCCACAGAAGTAAAGTCATCGGAATCTGCATTGACAGAAGCTCAAGCCGATGATACTGCTGAAACAAAACCAAAAAGAAGAAGAATTGTAAAGAAAGCAGTTCCTGCAGAAGAGACAGCACCGGCTCCTTCAGAAGCTGTTCAGTCTGCAGATTCAGAATCATCAGCAGAAACTTCGTCTGCAACTCAGGCTGTTGAATCTGCAAATACAGAGGGACAGCATCAGAATCGTCAGCGTTTTGACAGTAATAGAAAATATAATAATGGCGGAAGATTCAATAACCGCTACAATAATAAAAGAAATACAGATTATGAAAGAAGGATGCAAGCTAAACTTGATGCCGTTCGTGAAGCCCAGAAAATTGAAAATCCTGAAGAATACGAATCAAAACCTAGACTTTTAATAAACGATCTTACAAAAAAAAGCATGCCAGAACTTCGTGAGCTTGGTCTTGAGTACGGAATCAGTGCTGATGATATGGCTCCAATGAAAAAGCAGGATCTTATTTTCTGCATACTTCGTGCTCATACAGAACATGGTGGAATCATTTTTGCTTCAGGTGCACTTGAAATTCTTCCGGATGGATATGGATTCCTTCGTTCACCTCAGAACTCTTATCTGCCAGGTCCGGATGATATTTATATCAGTCCAAGTCAGATTCGTCTTTTTAACTTGAAGACTGGCGATACAATTTACGGACAGACACGTAGTCCTAAAGATGGTGAAAAATTCTTTGCGCTTTTGAGAATTGAAACAGTAAACTTTGAAGATCCTTGTGTTGCACAGACACGTGTTCCGTTTGAAAATCTTACCCCGCTTTATCCGAATGAAAAACTTCATCTTGAAACGACATCAACTGAATTTAGTACGCGTATTGTAGATCTTTTTGCTCCTATTGGAAAAGGACAGCGCCTTCTTATCGTTGCTCCACCAAAAGCCGGTAAAACAACGCTCATGCAGAAAATTGCAAATGCTATTACTATAAATAATCCTGAAGTATATCTTATTGTTCTTCTTATTGATGAACGTCCTGAAGAAGTTACTGAAATGGAACGTGCTATTCAGGGTGAGGTAATTTCTTCAACATTTGATGAGCAGGCTACACGTCATGTTCAGGTTGCAGAAATGGTTCTTGAAAAAGCAAAGCGTCTTGTTGAACATAAACGCGATGTTGTAATTCTTCTTGATTCAATTACCCGTCTTGCACGCGCATATAACCAGACTCAGCCTACATCGGGAAAAGTCCTTTCCGGTGGTGTTGATTCAAATGCGCTTCACAAACCTAAGAGATTCTTTGGTGCTGCCCGTAATATTGAAGAGGGTGGATCATTGACGATTATTTCTACATCTCTTATTGAAACAGGAAGCCGAATGGATGAAGTTATCTTTGAAGAATTCAAAGGTACGGGAAACAGTGAAATTGATCTTGACAGAAAGCTTGCAGAACGCAGACTTTTTCCTGCAATCAATATCAAAAAATCTGGAACACGCCGAGAGGAACTTCTGCTTACGGAATCTGAACTTAAGAGGATGTGGGTTCTTCGTGAAGTTCTTAATCCGATGGAAGATGCAGACATGCTTCAGTTCATCCGTGATCAGATGAAGAAAACAAAAGATAATCATGCATTCCTTAATTCTATGAATGCCGGCGGTCTATCAGATAACGATTAGTTTATTGTTGACATGCTTACTGTTTTTTTATAAAATTGGCTATCATTTTAATCTTGTGATATCAACTTGATTTGTAACGGTAAGGGAATGATACAACACTACCTTTTTAAGTGTATGTAGTGCTGACCGGCATTTCTTTGGTATCGGGCAAGAATATAGGAGTTATAAAATGAAAAAGGGAACACACCCAGATTACAAATTGACAAAAATTACTTGTGTATGTGGTAATGTAATTGAAACACGTTCAACAGTTGAAGACATTCACGTTGAAATTTGTTCTGCTTGCCACCCATTCTACACTGGTAAGCAGAAGCTCGTTGATACAGCAGGTCGTATCGATCGCTTCAACAAGCGTTATGGTGTTAAATCAGAAGCAAAATAATTCTGATGCTACAGAAAGCCGGTTGAGAAATCAGCCGGTTTTTTTTATGTTCAAGTTTATAAAAAAATGCACCATGTAGAATTGAACGTCTGTCCGGTTTTTACATGGTGCTTTTTTATTAAAAATATTTTTTAGCTTTCATCAAACTTCAAACTGATCAACCTGATTTCCCATTTTTGTGATTGAAGTCTCCATGAGCTGGGAAATATCTGTAAGTGTACTTCCCATTTGATTGATCTTCTGAGCGCTTCTGCTCATTTCTTCCATTTCCTGCTTCATGTTTGTACTTCCACTCTGAAGCAAGGCTATTTCATTCATGATTGCACGGCTTTCTGTGGTCATTTCTTTTGAAGCTGATTTAACTTCCTGTGTGCTTTCATTCATGCCGTAAAGTGCATTTGTAATCTGACTTGAGCCTTCCTGCTGTTCTGTCATTGCAGCTTTAATCTGCTGAACAAGAGTGTCTGTTTCATGAATTTCATTTGCCAGGTGAGCATAACCTTGAACGCCTTTTTGAGTTGCTGCAACAACTGTTCCGATTGAATTTTGAATTCTGCTGAGCTGTTCACCAATAGTTTTTGACTGGCTTGACGATGTTTCAGAAAGCTTACGGATTTCATCGGCAACAACCGCAAATCCTTTTCCTGCTTCACCTGCATGAGCTGCTTCAATAGCTGCATTCATTGCAAGAAGATTTGTCTGTTCTGCGATTGATGCAATTACTGAGTTTGCTTCACTCAAAAGCATTGACTGGTTTTCAATTTCTGTAATCTGAGTTTGAAGCTCTTCCTGAGTTTTTGCACCAATCTGAGCGTCTTCTTCAAGTTCTCCAAAGGATGCGGCCATTTTTTCAACAGAACGGTTTACTTCACTGATATTTCCAATCATTTGTTCAACTGCAGAAGATGCACCTTGTACTGATTCTGCCTGTGAAGATACAAGATTTTCAAGAGAATTAATGCTGTCAAGAATTTTCTTAACATTTTCAGCAGTTTGAGTAACTCCGTTATTCTGAAGTGTAAGATTCTGACCGACTTCATTAATATTCGCACTGATCTGTGTAATTGCAGCCATTGTTTCGTGCGTTGTACCTTTGAGTTTATTTCCAGCTTCGTTAAGTGAAACTTTGGTCTGTTTCATGCTTCCGATGATTTCCTGAAGTTTTTCTGAATAAATGTTGAAACTGTCTGCTACATCGCCGATTTCGTTTTTAGATTTAACTTTGATTCTTTGAGTAAGGTCTGCTTTTCCCTGTGCAATCTGTTCCGCATTTTCACTGATGCTGTTTCTGATTGTTTTAAGAGGACGAATGACTTTTCTTGTTACAAAACCAGTTACCAATGCTATTATTACAGCAAAAATAATGCTTATAATAAGAGTTGTATTCATTGTTGAATAGAAGGTTTCATAAACTGTGTCATAAGGGCATAAAGCAATAATCTGATAGCCTGTCTTTTCGTTTGTTATTTTTTTTGTAAGATATTTTTTGTAGTTTCCGCCAGGAACTTTAATCATGCCGTTTGTTTCTGAGTCTGAAAAGAATTTTTCCAAATCAGGAATATTTATTTCTGAAACATTTTTAAAGTTGCATTTGCGTGTTCCTGTATCGGCAAGAATTGTTCCGTCTTTTTGAATCATCATGTAGAATGAATCTTTTCCGATTTTCATTTTTTTAAGGATTGAATTTAAGGTATCAAGAGAAACTTCAATTGAAGCGTTTCCGATAAAATCTCCTTTGTTATCATAAGAACAACGTGTAATTCCTACAACTGTAGTTCCAACTGTAGAAGCAAAGGCGTCTGTAATCATTACGCTGCCTCTTCCTTTGTTTGCAGTTTCATACCAGCCGCGTTTTCTAGGGTCATAGCCGCCGTTCATTGAACCGTCAAAATTTGTTGCGTATCCGCCCCATTTTGTACCAAGATAAATCTCTGCAATATCGCTGTCATTTTTTGCAAAAGATTTACAGAGCTTTCGGATGCTCTCTTCAACCGGACTTTTTTTGTAGCTTAAAATCTGGATTGTTCCATTTTCATTTGCAAAAGAGTGAATGGAATCATCTGCTGATTTTACCTGTTCTGATTCGGCAAATACATTTAATTCATTTTCTTTTGCTTCAAAGAACATTGAAATTGAATCAGAAAATTCTGTTACTGATGTTTCTGCACTTTCATAAAATACACTCAGAAAGTAATCTGAAAACAAAGATGCGTTTACGTTTATTGTAAGAACTGTAACAAGAAGAATAATAATTCCAACACTTATTGAAAGTTTTGTTGAAAGAGAAATTCGTTTTTTAGCCATTTTTATCCTCTACCGATATGAATATTATCAGAGATCATTATATCATTAATTGCAGGTCTTTTTCAAAGGTTATTTCATATTTTCAGGCTTTTGTAATCTTCCAGACTCTGTGAATTTTTTTATTTCTAAAATCATCAGGAATTGTTGATGGTGTAATTTCTTTTGCGCAGAATTCAGAAGATAAAAGAGATTCATTAAAATCAAGCTTTCTGCTGTTTGTAGAAAAATAAAGAATCCCGTTTTCTGTAAGAAGCTTTGTGCATTTTTCTGCAAGAGAAGGCCAGTCTCTGTTGATGTCAAGAAGCGTGTCTGTTTTCTTTGAATTGCTGAATGTTGGCGGATCAAGAATTATGATGTCGTATTTTTCTGAATTTCCTTTGCTTTCTTCATCCAGAAATTTTATGACATCGCTGTTTTCAAATTTGTATTTTTTTTCATCTGAAAATCCGTTGAGGTTAAAATTTTCTTTTGCCCATTCAAGGTAAGTTTTGCTCATGTCTACGCTTGTTACTGATGAAGCTTTTCCTTCTGCAGCGTAAACAGAAAAACTTCCTGTATAACAGAAAAGATTTAAAACTGATTTTCCGTTGCAGTTATCCCTTAAAGTTTTTCTCAGCGGTCTCATGTCAAAAAATAGTCCTGTATCAAGATAGTCTGTGAGGTTTACTTTAAAAATCTGTCCGGCTTCAATAATGCATCCTTCAATTTTTTCTGAGGCTTCTTCTTTTTCGTACTGGCTTCTTTTTGTCCCGTCAGTCTGCTTTTTTCTTTTGCGGCACAAAATATTTTCTTCTGAAATTCCAAGAGCTTGAGATATAGCTTTTTTCATTTCATCAATCCAAAGATTTTCTTCTTCTTCATCTTTTTCGTACGGTCTTTCGTAAAGATAAATTTTTGCGTATGTTCTTTTATATTCTTCTTTAATTAAATCTGCAGCTTGATTTGTGTTTGAAGAAATTGCATTTGAAAGTTCAGCCCAGTATTTTGCAGCATCTATTTTGTCTGTTACATTTTCCGGAAGAAGAGTGTAAATATCGACAGCAAGAGGAATTTCTGGAATATCCTTGTCATAAAGTCTGAAGCAGGAAATTCTGTTTTTGCGCATTGATTTTTTCAGCTGTCTGTAATTTTTTGAAATCCTGTTTTTTAAGAGTTCTGCCTGATACAAGTTTTTTTCATTCTGCATGCTGATGAGTATATTGGAAAATTTGAAATTAGTCTTTAGCAGTTGCATGTTATGTCTGCGTTATTGCTTAATCTTTCCTATTATTATAAAGTATTGTAATTATTTTGGATAAATGTACGCGGGTGGGGTGTATGAAATTTGCAGAATTCATTTTGAATGAAAAGCTTCAGAAAGGAATTGAGAATGCCAGATATGTTGATTGTACTCCGGTTCAGGAAAAAGTTCTTGCTGCATCAGAAAAAAGAAGTGATCTTTATGTTCAGTCACAGACTGGTACTGGTAAAACGGCAGCATATCTTGTAAGCATTATTAATCAGCTTTTAAATGAAGAAGGCAGCGGAAAACAGGCTTTGATAATGGTTCCAACGCGTGAGCTTGCGGTTCAGGTTCAGGAAGAAGCTGAAAAACTCTGTTCTGCATCTGAATTGAAATGTGAATCATTTTACGGCGGTGTAGGATACGATAAACAGGTTGCTTCCCTTAAGCGTGGTGTTGATATTCTTATCGGAACTCCGGGACGTGTAATCGATCTTCATGAAGGAAATCAGATGGATCTTTCTAAGGTTGCATTTCTTGTTGTTGATGAAGCTGACCGTATGTTTGATATGGGATTTTATCCTGATTTGAGAACGCTTATTAAAGTTCTTCCTTCATGTGAAAAACGTCAGACTTATCTTTTTAGTGCAACGTTGAATTCTTACGTAAAAAATCTTGCGTGGGAATATACACGAAATGCAGAAGAAATAACTATTGAAGCTGATAATATTACAGTTGATGAAATTGAGCAGAAGCTTCTTCATGTTTCAAGTGCAGATAAAATGTCTCTTTTGCTTGGAATAATTAAGAGTCAGCAACCTGAAAGTCTGATTATTTTTGCAAATACAAAGAAGACTTGTGAAATTGTTTCAAAGAGACTTAAGCTTAATGATTTTGAAAGTGAATTTATAATCGGAGATCTTCCGCAGAAAAAGCGCCTTGCAATTATGGATCGATTTAAATCCGGAAAGATAAGGTGTCTTGTTGCCACTGATGTTGCAGCCCGCGGAATTGATGTAAATGACCTTGCTATGGTTATAAATTATGATCTTCCGAATGAAGCAGAAAATTATGTTCATAGAATCGGTCGTACGGCACGTGCGGGAAAATCTGGAATTGCATATACCTTCTGCAGTGAGCAGGATGTTTACAGTCTGCCTGCTATTGAACGATATATTGAAAAGCAGATTCCTTCTGAAGTTGCAGCTGCAGAGATGTTTGCTGAAGATAAATCAAAGGATGTGTATATAAAACTTGATTCTTATCATGAAGA
>AUXO016091863.1_pt1 | contig 10454 bp, 6 predicted proteins | sample 768731 | NCBI WGS metagenome assembly AUXO01 (sample SAMN02715735, study PRJNA202380) | gut metagenome | biome: sheep rumen | host: Ovis aries | place: New Zealand: Palmerston North | reverse complement strand
TCTCTTCCGTCTAAATAGCTGCCACCGCGGATAACGCGCAAAGAACCGTCTGTAGCTCCTTTAGGATTTGTAACTACTCCTTTGGCGTGGTCATTCAAATATGTTTCAGCACTATACCTGTCAGAACACCATTCGCTGACATTGCCTGACATATCATAAATGCCCAATTCATTAGGTTTCTTTTCGGCGACATTATGAACATTTCTTCTAGGACCTCCATATTGTTGTACTGCACTGTTCTCATAGAACCATGCCACTTCGTCAAGATAATTGCTGCCTGCATACATATAATTCTTTGAATCTGCTCCGCCTCGGGCAGCATACTCCCATTCGGCTTCTGTCAACAAGCGATACTTGTAACCGGTCTGCTTGTTTAACTCTGCAATAAAATCTTTACAGTGTTGCCATGTTACGCCATTGACAGGATCAGAAGATTCGTCAAACATAATATCATAATCCACAGGCATTATTCTGTGCCATAATGTTTGTGTGACTTCAGTTTCAGCGACAAAATAATCGCTCAGATGTACAAAGTGCGTAGCATCGTCATCCACCGCAGTTGTATCTTGCGCCTTTAAGCCTGATTCTTCTGAACGTATTCCCATTGTAAAAGTTCCGCCCTTGACTGGTAACATAGCAAACCTATAGCCTCCTATGTCCTGCAAAAATGTTTTTTCAGGATAATTGGAAAGAAGGCTTACATGCACAGGAATACTTAACCATTTTTTCATTCCGAGTCCGGAGTTTTGTAAATATACTGTTATTGATGTCGTGTCATCTATCACATTTTCATTTCCTTTAATCGTTAAACGTGCGTATACGTGCATCTTGTCATTCTGATTGCTTCCGTCAGAGGATTTTGTTGTTTTTGTGCCAGGCTCATTATGGGTTATCGCAACGACGGAATTATTGTTTGTGTTCCAGTACGCAAGCGTCCCATAATATTCATTTACGCCCGTTCCTATATAAGCATATACAACCACCGATTCTCCTGGCTTTACGTCAATATATTTTATTTCTCCGTCATCACCTGATCGGTTATAACTGACAAAACGAGGACCTGAATCGTAAATGCTGTCATCATCTGAACTGTTGCACGATGCAAACATGGCGAATGCAAGTGCTATACACATTGTCATCCAAAAATATCTATTCATAGTTTATAAATTTTTATGTTACAAAGATATGTATTTTTTTTTAATGACCTTTTTTTTTGCTATTTTTTTTATTTTTCTGGGGTGAACATCGGATCCCAGGCAGGCAACATCGTCGGCTTTTGCTTTGACATATCCAGTATATTTTGAGGGATATATTTCTTATTGACAACCAGACGGAACACGTACTCATCAAACCATGAGTCTGTCATAATGATGTGTCCGTTGTAACCATAATCTTCTCCCCAGCTGTTTTCAACCATCCACTTTACAGGTTTGCCCGTAGCATCCAAATCCACCGCCATCAATGTCATGGCGTGGCTTGAACCACTCGCAAATGTCATGATGCGCTCCTTCTTATCCATCAGAAACTCTGTACCCAACAAATCAGCATAATTATAGTTGCCCGCATCCTCAAAGCCGTTTTTAGGATTTAACTCCTTTCCCACATCACATGAAAGATACATCATGGTGCTGTCCTTGATAGACTTAATGGCCATAGATTTAATATCTTCCATAGGAAGATTGACGTAGGTCCAGTTTTTGCCATCATATGTATGGCGGTCAAGGTCTATTTGATAAGTCTTGTAAAAAGGTCGCGTCGGGTCATTCATAAACATTACATAATCATTATGCAAGTCCAGATTGACATACTCTTTATAGAAACTCTGCGGCGTATACTCTTTAGTTGTTACAGGATTGCCCTTTGAGTCTTTAAGTGTCCATGTAAACTTCTGTGGCGGCATGCCAAAACAACGTACTAATATTTTGTAAACAAATGCCATCATCTCATCCTTTTTTGCCAGCAATTCTTTTTCTTTAGCTCCATTCGCTGCCATTTTGCGCAGAGCCAAACCATCTTCACGCAGTTTCAGGCTGATGACTTTAGCATAGTCGGATGTATTATTGCTGGTAAATGTCTCAGGCATGACATCAGAAGGAACCAAACCATATTTCATAATCAAGTCCGAAATACCGGTAAATTGGCCACCGTCACTGATTGGATTTTTGAAAAGCCATTCCACCAGACGATCGTCCATAGGCTTGCTGGCATTGTCTATGATACTTTGTAAAAACAGATTGCTCTTTTCCAACTGGTCATAGAAGAAACAATAATTCTGAGAAAAAGAGAAACTTCCCATATTATATTTGGAAATGACTTTTGACCTCATGACATTGAGACCAGTAAACAACCAGCATCTTCCTGATTTTTGTTGATTGGTGATACCTTTGGATTTTACTTCATTGGAAAAATGAGTGTCATAGGCCGCATTGTTGGCGCTTGTGGCAAGAACTTTCAATCCGTTTACAGCCACTGCATTATTCAATGCCCTTTCGCTTGGTGACAACTCACACGCATTGCGATATTTGTTCAACTGCTCTTGCGTTATACCTTTTTGAGCCATTGCCGGCATAGCCATAATGGCTACTATAATACTTATACTCTTTATTATTCTCATAATGATAATTTTATTTGTGCAAATTTATATATTTTTTTTAAAACCACTTATTTTCATCAAAAATTAGACTGCCCCATATAAAGAAATCTAAGCACATACCACCACATATTGCAGAACACTTTTGACGTTTCTCTTTTGAAAATTTGCTCATTAAGTGTTCTTTCCGTAATTTTGCACCGATTTTATTCTGGAACTTATAAATTATAATCATACGATGAATTTTGTAGAAGAATTGAAATGGAGAGGCATGATCCACTCTATGATGCCTGGAACAGAAGAATTGTTAGCAAAAGAAACCGTAACAGCATATGTCGGCATAGACCCGACAGCAGACAGTCTGCATATTGGCCATTTGTGCGGTGTTATGATGCTCAGACATCTGCAGCGTTGCGGGCACAAGCCATTGGCACTCATTGGTGGTGCGACAGGTATGATTGGTGACCCAAGTGGAAAAAGCCAGGAACGCAACCTCCTTAATGAAGAAACTTTGAATCACAATGTAGAGTGTATAAAGAAACAACTTTCACACTTCTTGGATTTCGATAGCGACAGCCCCAACAGAGCTGAATTGGTCAACAATTACGACTGGATGAAAAACTACTCTTTTCTTGATTTCTCACGTGATATTGGCAAATGTATTACGGTAAATTATATGATGGCGAAAGACAGCGTTAAGCGCCGCCTTAACGGAGAGTTCCAAGATGGTATGTCGTTTACAGAGTTTACCTACCAGCTCCTGCAAGGCTACGATTTCCTCCATCTCTATGAAACCAAAAACTGCAAACTGCAAATGGGCGGTTCTGACCAATGGGGTAATATTACCACCGGCACCGAACTTATCCGTCGTAAATTAGGCAATGAGCATCAGGCTTTCGCCTTGGTCTGCCCGCTCATTACAAAGTCTGACGGTAAAAAGTTTGGCAAAACAGAGAAGGGCAATATTTGGCTCGACCGTAAACGTACCAGCCCATATACATTCTATCAATTTTGGCTGAATGTTGCTGATGAGGATGCAGAGAAGTACATCAAAATATTTACCAGTTTAGACCAAGAAACTATCAACAATCTTATTGCTGAACATCGTCAAGACCCGGGCAGACGTACGCTCCAAAAACGCTTGGCAGAAGAAATCACCATTATGGTCCATAGCCGTGAAGACTATGAACTTGCGGTTGAGGCCAGCAATATATTGTTTGGTAAAGCGACCAAAGAAAGCTTAGTAAAGCTTGACGAACAGACTTTGCTGGATGTCTTCAGTGGAGTTCCTCAATATGAAATCAGTAAAAATGAACTTATCGGCACCAGTGCCGTTGATTTGCTTGCTGAAAAAACGGACTGTTTCCCCAGTAAAGGTGAAATGCGCAAAATGGTTAAAGGTGGTGGCGTAAGTATCAATAAGGAAAAACTCTCTGTGCCTGATACCATTATCTCAGAAAACGACCTTATCGACGACAAATACCTTATCGCTCAAAAAGGCAAGAAAAACTACTATTTAATTATTGCAAAATAAAAAATTAAGTACAATTTTTGGTTATTCCAAAATGAAAGCGTAATTTTGCACTGGAATTGTTCCATGGTGTAATGGTTAGCACTAGGGTTTTTGGTACCCTCAGTCATCGTTCGAATCGGTGTGGAACAACAAAGAAGGAGTTTGTAATACAAACTCCTTCTTTGTTTCTTTAATGTTTAGTCGTAATAGGCATAAACTTGAATTGTCTGATGTCACCTGTCGGTTGAGGAGCATTTTGATACCAATAAACATGACTTCTACTAAAGTTTTCCAACATCTTGTCGGTATCATTACCCGGACGCCAGTCTGTACAAAATAATGGACGTCCGAAACGGAAAGCCAAACTCATAAGCCAACCTGTCTCTTCCGCAGGTTGCGCAGAAGAAAAAGACAAAACATCACTCATACACCAAATCTGATATGTCAGCGAATCAGACGCGCCGCAATCAAAGTGTAATTGTCTCCAACCATTGCGCCGGCCATGTTTCAGCGCACTTATATAATCAAAATCCTTTGTAAAGCGTTTAACACTGACATATGGTGTCATTGTCAATGGTTGGTTAGCAAAAGCATAGCGACATTCTTGAAACAAACGTTCCACCAATTTGGTTAATAGCGGTTTGTTGCTTATCTTCTCTCCCGGGTGATAATATAAGTCCCACGCCTGAATGTCTCTACTCTGATAATAACGGTCTATCACACTTTTCTCATAGCTTGCCAAGTCCTCTATCAGATAATGCGCATCTTTGTCTGACAACAATGTCGGCATCACAGTTATTCCTGCTTTGTGAGCTAACTTCAACAGCGAGTCTATCTGGACGAAAAATTGTTTACTGTCTTTTCTATATTCCTGAAATTCAAGTTTAACATTGATGCTGTTATATTCGTTGTAATTATTATTGTTAAACCCTTCTATGGCATCTTCAACATTGTTTACACTTTTTCCTTTAACAGGACCTGTTGACATCCACCGCCAAGCCCGCGCCAGTGTCCATCTGTCTGTTTTTTCTACTCCTGGGTCTGATTGTTCGTCCTTATCTGTATATTTATATTGACGTATCATTTCTATTTCTGCCCAGTCATATGGCTCTCCGTCCGGGTAAAGCAAGTCATGAAAAGCAGGCTCATACGGATAATATGTACTTCTTCCCCATGATACCTCCCAATTGGCGTCATTGGCATAGAGACCCCATATATAAAAACCTGTATGATGCTTTGAGAACTCTGTCAATGTTCGTCCGACACCCGAACCATTGACTCGTGTTATACATTCTGTACACACAGATGGGCGATGTCCGGAACGCTCCAACAAAGCCATTATCTTGTCATTGTATCCGCGTCGGCTGCAGGAATAATTATGATAATTATGTATATCCATCTTGCTCTCAACTTCAAAGCATTTTTTGGACAACTCATTTTTATGCTCATCCAATATGTCTGAGCGCCAATATATACTTGAAGTGATGGCTTGAACGGGATTCATCTCATAACACATGTCGGCAATATCGCTGACCAGCTGCAGTTCTCTAATACATTTTTCATCCTTATTCGTCGTAAAGTTTATTTGACCCGGTTCATTATATATATCCCATAAGGTTATCTGTTCGTCTTTAGCAAACGTTCCTAAGACTTTTTTAATAAATGTTTTCACTTTTTGCCGTTCTTCTTTCTGTTCTGCAATTTGTCCTGTAAAGTATTTTTGCGAAACAGGAACGACTAGAACTGGCGATAGTGTCATTCCATAAGGTTTGGCGGCGGCTTTCATTCTATTGATAATGCTTATTGTCGCATCGGCATCTCTCGAAGTCCAAAAGCGCACGCTGTTTAATCCCATATCGTGGGCTTTTTTCAGTATCTGTTCTAAAGGTATCCCGGGATAGGGTGGCTCTGGTTGGTTAAAACCTTTTATTATTCCCACTTTGTCGTACCACTTCCATGCCTGTCGCTCCGTCCACTGCTTACGGCTATATACATGTGTAGAACAAATTACAATTGCAATAAGTGAAATTAATAATCTATACATCCTATTTTTATTTGAAGTCGTATGCGTGTTTCGGATAATCTAATGTATAATGCAAACCACGGCTTTCTTTTCTTTCTATAGCCTGACGTGTCACAAGATAGCCTACATTGATGGCATTACGCAATTCACATATGTCTTTAGTTGCTTTTACACGTTTAAATAATTCTTCCGTCTCTTCATAGAGCAAGTCCAAACGCTGCCAGGCACGCTTCAAACGTAAATCGCTGCGAACAATACCAACATAGTTTGACATAATCTGTCCTACCTCTCTCATGTCTTGAGCTATCAAGACTTTTTCCTCATTGGTCATTGTCCCCTCGTCATTCCATTCAGGAATATTTTTGTTATAAGTATAACTGTCTACGAGGCTCATGGCATGTTTTGCCGCCGCATCGGCATATACAACAGCTTCTATAAGAGAATTGCTTGCCAAGCGGTTGCCGCCATGCAAACCTGTACACGAACATTCTCCCACTGCATAGAGCCTGTGAATGCTTGTCTCAGAGTTTAGATTCACTTTCACACCTCCGCAAAGATAATGAGCTGAAGGGCATACAGGTATATACTGCTTGGTAATGTCTATACCTAAACTCATACATTTAGCATATATGTTTGGAAAATGTGTTTTTGTCTCCTCCGCATTCTTATGTGTGACGTCAAGACACACATGATCTATGCCATGTATTTTCATTTCCTTATCTATGGCGCGGGCAACAATGTCGCGGGGCGCAAGACTCAGCCGCTTGTCATATTTCTGCATAAATTCTTCTCCGTTAGGCAACCTGAGGATACCACCATAGCCACGCATGGCTTCCGTTATCAAATAGGCCGGATGTGTTTCTCCCGGATGAAACAATGCTGTAGGATGAAATTGCACAAACTCCATATCTTGAACGGTAGCTTTTGCACGGTAAGCCATAGCTATTCCATCACCCGTAGCAATGTTAGGATTGGTCGTCGTATTGTATATGGCACCTATTCCTCCTGTTGCGAGTAAAGTCACTTTAGACAGAAAAACATCCACCTTGCCTGTATCAGGATCCAGTACATAAGCGCCGTAACATTCTATATCGGGTGTCCTGCGGGTCACCTCCTGTCCCAAATGGTGTTGGGTTATGATTTCAACGGCAAAATGCTTTTCAAAGATTTTTATATTCGGATTATGCTTTACGGATTCTATCAAACCGCGTTGAATTTCAAATCCAGAGTCGTCGGCATGATGTAATATTCTAAACTCTGAATGTCCGCCCTCACGGTGCAAGTCAAAAGTCCCGTCTTCCTTGCAATCAAAATTAACGCCCCACTTGAGCAACCGCTGTATTCCTGCCGGAGCATTGCGCACCACTTGTTCCACTGCTTCCGGATCACTAATGTAATCGCCAGCTATCATGGTGTCTTTTATATGTTTCTCAAATGTGTCTTTTTCCAAATCTGTCACAGCCGCTACTCCACCTTGAGCCTTGGCTGTATTTGCTTCGTCTATTGTTGTTTTACAGAGTAGAGCCACTCTGTGCTTCGCATTAGCAACCTGAAGTGCAAACGACATACCCGCAACTCCTGAACCAATAACGAGATAATCAAATTTTCTAATCATATAGTTTTTTTTGCTTTTGTCCCACAAAATTACAAAAAGGATTATTGACTATTTAAGCTCACGCTTTTATTTTTGTAATTTTGTATAAGTTAAACCATTCTGCACATCCCACATGAAGTGTTATCTATTTCTTTGCATCTGCCTTTTTTCCCCGTTATCTCTCTTACGGGCTCAAGAGGTATATTATCCTGACTCTACTTCTCAAGACACTGTCATCAAAGTAAATTGGTTAGAACGCTTTCAAACAAAAGCTGATTCTGTCATACGTCACAGTGATCTGTGTCAAACATCCCAGACAGGTATTTACTTTTATAACCTTACAGCCGATTCAGCTATCTTTGATTACGGCAGCCGTCAGATGATGCGCCCCGCCTCCGTCACAAAGACATTGACTGCCACAGCCGCATTACATTATCTTGGCGGTAATTATCAATACAAGACAAAACTTTATTACAAAGGCCATATACAGGACTCTCTTTTACTTGGAGATATCTATATTGTCGCAGGCTACGACCCGTGCTTCAACGGTAAAGATATGCTTACCTTTTGTGATGACATCATAAAAAGCGGCATTGACTCCATCTGTGGCCATATATATACAGATGTATCTTTCAAAGACACGACTTTATTGGGATTTGGATGGCTATGGAATTGGAAAAATGACGAAAAGCCCACTACACCGTTGCTTTTTGATGCTGACGACTGCTTTATGACCAAGTTCTTTGAACTGATGGACAGCAATGGTATTAAGCATCCTTCCACATACTCTAACGCACTTCTGCCTAAAGATAGTGTCGTTTTAATTTCAGAATGTCAACATACTATCGACGAGGTATTGTTGCGCATGCTTAAACAAAGCGATAATCAATATGCAGAATCCTTATTCTTCCAATTGGGAGCACAAGACAAAAGTAAATTTCCATCTTATCAACATTCTGCCAAATATGTATTAAACTTTATTGAAAATGAGTTAGGCGATGATGCTGATCTGTATAATATCTCTGACGGCAGCGGACTTTCTGTCTATGATTGCGTTTCACCGAGATTGATTGTAAAATTGTTGCGATATATTTACAAACATGAAAATATCTACCGCCATTTTTATCCCTGCCTGCCCATAGGAGGCGAAGACGGCACTTTGTCCAACAGAATGAAGTCGCCAGCCCTCAGAGGAAACATTCATGCCAAAACAGGCACTTTGAAACGAGTCGTTACGCTTGCAGGATACTGTACTGCCCCTAACGGAGACGACATAGCCTTTGCTATTTTCCATAATGGCATTTATTCACCGAGAGCTACACGCCTATGGGATGATCATCTGCTGGAATTTTTAACTGCTCCTGAAACTCCATCAGAAATAATGAATTAATTTTGTTATAAACTTTCTTACCATAAAAAATGAAACATTTTCTCGTTTTATTGTCTTTCTTTGTTTCTTACTGTTGCTCCTATTGTTCAGATACTATAGATGGCATGACTATCATCAACCATATTCCACAAACAGAAAAAAAATATATCGGCTCACCATGTTTATGCGTTCTTGACGACGGAACTTATTTGGCTTCCCATGATGTGTTTGGCCCAAAGTCAAATTCCCACATGTCCGGAGAAGTACATATCTTCTCATCTAAAGACCAAGGTAAAACGTGGAAACAAATTTCTGTCATTCATGGCCAATATTGGTCTTCACTCTTTACTCTTAATGGTAAACTCTATATAATGGGACCTAATAGAGAACATGGCAGTATCGTTATCAGAGCATCTGAAGACAATGGTTATACATGGACGACACCATATCTTGCTGAAAATGGTATCATTCTACCAGGTGAATATCACACGGCATCTATGCCTTTTCTTTTTTACAAAGGACGTATCTGGCGAGCTGTAGAATATGCCAGTGCCCCAACGACAAAATGGCCAAGCAGGTATAGTGCTATGGTTATTTCAGCTTCTGTAAAAGATGACTTGCTCAACGCTAAAAACTGGAGAAAAACAAATTTTATCATGCGTCAGCCTGACTGGCTTGACGGGAATTTTGCAGGATGGCTTGAAGGACAAGTATTAGTCACACCCAAAGGAGATTTAGTTAATTTCCTCCGTGTTGATGCCCCAAAGACAGACAATGAATATGCGGCAAGTGTTCATATAAGCAAAAACGGGAAAAAAGCCACATTTGATCCTCTAACCGGTTTTACCAAAATGCCTGGCGGCAGTAAGAAGTTTGATATACACTATGACTCCGTGAGTCAACGATATCTGACTCTTACCAATTATGTGACATCCGACTATAAAGGAAAGAACCTGAATTTTGCCTTTGTACGCAATACTCTGGCTCTTTGCAGCTCTTCCGATTTAAAAAATTGGACTGTACATAAAATTATAATCCAGCATCCTGACCATAAAAAACATGGATTTCAATATACATCGTGGCTTTTTGATAAAAACGATATCATCATGGTCATTCGCACAGCTGATGATGATGAGAATGGCGGAGCAAATACTGCTCACAATTCAAATTACCTGACATTTTATCGTCTGAAAAATTTCAGGAACTTATTGGAACAATGTGTTGAAGTCTTTAAATAAATTTTTTTATTCCTATCTCACCAGCACTTTCTTGGCTGTGCCGTCTTTATGGCGGACGATGTTCACGCCCTTCTGCTTGAAATCTATCTGCTTGCCGTCAAGTGTGAAGATGCTTTCCTCGTCCTGG
>AUXO011596347.1_pt1 | contig 10455 bp, 10 predicted proteins | sample 768731 | NCBI WGS metagenome assembly AUXO01 (sample SAMN02715735, study PRJNA202380) | gut metagenome | biome: sheep rumen | host: Ovis aries | place: New Zealand: Palmerston North | reverse complement strand
AATCCTAATGTTCCTGAATTTAGAGTAGGAGATACTTTAAGAGTAGACGTTAGAATTATTGAAGGAAACAAGGAAAGAATTCAAGCATTTGAAGGTGTTTGTACTGAAAGAAAAGGTGCTGGAGTTTCTGAAACATTTACAGTTAGAAAAAAATCAGCAGGTATTGGTGTTGAAAGAATTTTCCCTGTTAATTCACCAAAGATTGATAAAATTACTGTAGTTAGAAAAGGTAAAGTAAGAAGAGCTAAATTAAGATTCTTAAGAGACAAGATTGCTAACTATAGAATTAAAGAAAGAAAGTAATAAAAGAATAGGTCTTAGATTAGTAATCTTAGGCCTTATTTTTTATAGGAGATTAAAATGGAAAAAAAGAATAAAAGTATAATTAAAGAAATATTAAGTTATGTATTTATAATTCTTTTAGTTATAGTTATTAGAGTATTTATATTTGATCCAGTAAGAGTAGATGGTCCTTCGATGAATAATACTTTAGAAGATGGACAAGTATTAATACTAAATAAATTTATATATAGAAAAGAAGATATAAAAAGATACGATATTGTAGTAATAAAAAGAGATAATGGGGAAAAAATAATAAAAAGAGTAATTGGATTACCAAATGAAACTATTGAAATTAAAGATAATAAAGTTTACGCAAATGGGAAACTGTTAGATAGTTCATTTACATCATCTATTTCTGAAGATTTTGGTATAAGTGAAGTTGGTTTTGAAAAAGTTCCGGGTGATTCATATTTTGTACTTGGTGATAATAGAGAAATATCTTTAGATAGTAGAGTACTTGGTCCAATAAAAAAAGAAAAGATACTAGGAAAAGCATCTATTAGAATATGGCCAATTAATAAAATAGGAAGTGTTAAATAAATGAATAATTATATTATAGTAACAACTTTATGTAATAAAAAAGAAGTATGTGATAAAATTATAGATAATTTACTTGAGAAACATTTAGTTGCGGGTGCACAAGTTACTGAAGTATATTCTAAATATTGGTGGAATGGTAGTTTAGAAGAAAGTAAAGAATATAAAATAGATTTTAGAACCAAAAAAGAATTATTTAGTGAAATAGAATATGAAATAAAAAAGATACATGATTATTATGTTGCAGAGATATCTTCAGTTAATATAGAAAATGGAAGTAAAGAATTCTTAAATTGGATTGATGAAATGGTTAAGTAATAGCAATTAGCAATTGCTATTATTTTTTTTATTTGATATATTTATAATAGAGGAGGAGTATATGAATGAGAAAATTGAAGTAAATAATTCAATTTATGAAGATGAATTTGTTTTAGTAGATTCAAAAAAAGATACTGGTCATAGAGTTAATACTGAATCAAAGACTAATTCATATTTTGATGGAACTTTACTTGAATTACTTGCATATAGTTATTTATGTGATTTTATAACTATAATTTCAGTGGGTGTTTTAAGATCATGGGGAGTATGTTTATTAAATAAATATATTTATAAGCATACTGTTATTGATGGTAAAAGACTTAAATTTAGTGGTGAAGGTGATGAACTTTTTGCTAAAGAATTTAGATGGAATTTCTTTAAAATAATTACATTAGGTATTTATTCTATTTGGATTCCAACTAGATATAAAGAATGGGAAACATCAAGATTATACTTTGAAGACGAAGAAAATATAACAGGGGATAGCTATTTTACTGGAGGAGTAGGAGAATATTTCTTAATTAATTTATTAACATTCTTAATAACAATATTCTCATTTGGTCTATTAAGTCCAGTTGCGCATGTTATTAAATTAAAATGGGAGTTAGAACATACAATTATTAATAGAAAAGTTGTTAGATTTAGAGGAAGTGTATTAGAATTTTTCTTAAAGACAATAGGATGGATTTTACTAACAATAATTACTTTTGGTATATATTCTTTATTTATTCCTATTAAAAAATTAAGATGGGAAATGAGTAATATATATTTACTTAAAAAGAATAATGAATCAAATAGTGAAGTTAAAGTTAATACAGAACCAAAAAAAGTAAAGAAACCTGTTTTATATACTATTTTTGGTATTATATTTGTTATTATTGTTATTATATTTATTAATGTTATTTCATTATTAAAAGGAGTAGATCCTACTATTGAAAATGAAATGAGAGAAGTTATTTCTAAAACTAGAATAGAATTAATAAATAGAAGTAATTATAATGAATTAGATACATGTAATAGTAATCATAAAAATATAAAAGAATTAGATTTTGTATCTATTAAAGAATTTATTAATAATAAAGGAAAAGGTTCTTATTATAATTATTGTACCTATAATTATGATGATGGGAATTATGCCTCAATAAATATAGTATTAAGAAAAAAATCTACTATATGTAAAGCATATATTAATACTAGTGAATATGGATATTCTAGAATTGATTGTAATTCAATAAGAGATTATATAACTCCTAGAAGATTAAAAGTAAGTAGAGTAGAAAGCTTTCCAGTAGAAGAGTACTAAAGTACTCTTTTTAATTGAAAAAAATATATAATTATGATATATTTAACCAAGGTGAAGTACTATGAAAAAAATTGAATTATTATCACCAGCGGGTGATTTTGAATCTTTAAAAAGTGCGATACACGCAGGATGTGATGCTATTTACTTAGGTGGTAAAAAATTTGGTGCGAGAGCGTTTTCTAAAAATTTTGATAATGATGAAATGATTGAGGCAATTAATTATGCTCATTTATATGGAGTTAAAGTATATGTTACTATTAATACTATTATTTATGAAAATGAAATAGATGAAGTTATTAATTATATTGATTTTTTACATAAAAATAAAGTTGATGCTATTTTACTTCAAGATTTAGGATTAGTAGATATAGTTAGAAAAATATTTCCTAATTTAGAAATACATGCATCTACTCAAATGAATATACATACTGTAAAACAATTAAAGTTAATGAAAGAATTAGGTTTTAAAAGAGTTGTTTTAGGAAGAGAAGTAGATTTAGATACTATCAAGAAAATGAAAGAAGAAGTAGATATTGAAATAGAAGTATTTATACATGGTGCATTATGTGTTTCAGCTTCTGGAGAATGTCTAATGAGTTATATGATAGGTAAAAGAAGTGCAAATAGAGGAGAATGTGCGGGAGCTTGTAGACAAAAGTATTACTTATATAAAGATAATAAAAAAATAGACTTAAAAGATGAATATTTACTTAGTACTAAAGATTTATGTTTAATAGATAAATTAGATGATTTAATTGGACTTGTTGATAGTTTAAAAATAGAAGGAAGAATGAAGTCAAAAGACTATGTTTCTTTAGTAACAAATGCATATAGAAAAAAGATAGATAAAAAATATAATAATGAAATAGAAGATGTAAAAAAAGTATTCTATAGAGGTTTTACTTTAGGAAATATGTATAATCAAAAAGGAAAACAATTTATAAATGGAGAAAGACCAAATCATTTAGGATACTTAATTGGAGAAGTAATAGATTATAAAAAGAATAAAGTATTTATTAAATTAAATGGTACATTAAATCAATTTGATGGAATTAGATTTGATCAAAAAGAAGAAGTTGGATTTATAGTAAATAAATTATATAAAAATAAGAATTTAGTTTCTTCTTCTAATAAAGAAATTATTAATTTAGATTGTAATAAAGAAATAAAAGTTGGAACTAAAGTATATAAAACTTTAGAATATAAATTAGATTATAATTTTAATAAAAAAGTATTAATTGAAGGAGAATTTAAAACAGTTAATAAAGATATATATTTTACTGTAACTGATGGCATTAATAAAGAAGAAATAGTATTAAAAAATATAGTAGAAGTATCTAAAAATAATCCATTAAGTATCGATAATGTAAAAGAAAAATTATCTAAACTTGGAAATACTCCGTATGAATTTAGTAAATTAGATATAAATATAGATAATAATATATTTATTCCAGTTTCAGTTTTAAATAATTTAAGAAGAGATATTATAGATAAGTTAAGTAACGATAGAATTAATGTTAATAATAATTATAAAAGAAATGAATATAAATTAGATTTAAATAATATAAAAGAAGATAATATAATTTCTTTTGAAGTAAGTGATATTAACCAATTAGAATATATTTTAAATAATACTAATTATAATATATATGTAGATAATTATCTTTTATATTTAAAGTATAAAAATAATGATAGAGTATTTTATAAAAAATCTAGAATGATAACTAATGAAATTAAAGTAGATAAAGAATGTCTTTCTGGTGAAATAAGTAGTATTAAAGATAACGTATTAGATACATATTTTAATGTTGTTAATTCATACGCACTTGGTTTTTTATTTAAAATGGGCGCAAAAAGAATTAGTTTATCTTATGAACTTGATATGCTTCAAACAAAAGAATTATATAATGCATTTGTAAAAAGATATAATCAAAAACCTAATTTAGAAGTTGTTATTTATGGAAAACCAGAAGTAATGATTAGTAAATATTGTGTATTAAATACTTATTTAGGAAATCAAAATAAAACTAATTGTAATTTATGTAAGAGTAATGATTATTACTTGGTTGATAGATTTAATAATAAGTATAGAATTAAGCCTTCCTTTGATTGTCTTATGAGAATTGAAGATTATAAAAATATTGATTTAATTGATAGAATTAATAATTATAGAGAAATAGGAATTAATTCATTTAGAATTATTTTAAGTAAAGAAAATAGTAATGAAATAAAAGATATTATAGATAGAATTAGATAATATTAAAGAAATAGAGAAATAGGAGGTTTAAAATATGAAACAAAATATTTATGATAATAATAATTTCTTTAATCAATATGAAGAACTTAGAAAGGAAAATAAGAATAAAAATGCAAATGATTTAATTGAAATTCCTAATTTTAGAAAATTAGTACCTGATGTTAAAAACAAGTCTATATTAGATTTAGGTTGTGGATATGGAGAAAATGATAAGTATTATAAAGAACAAGGTGCAAAGTACGTTTTAGGTACTGATATTTCCTATAAAATGTTAGAATTGGCAGAAATTAATAATAAAAAAGATGGCGTTGAATTTATGAAAATAGCTATGGAAGATATTTCTTCAATTAACCAAAAATTTGATATTATTATTTCCTCACTTGCATTTCATTATATAAAAGATTTTGATAAGTTAATAGAAGATTGCTATAATCTTTTAAATGATAATGGATACTTAGTATTTTCACAAGAACATCCTATTACTACTTGTATAAAATATACAGAACATGTAAAAAAAGGACATACAATTATTGATGATAAATACTTTGGATTATTTTCTGATTATAATAGGCCTGGTAAGAGAACTAAGGAATGGTTTGGTGAAGAAGTTATTAAATATCATAGAAATTTTGAAGAAATAATAAATACTCTTATTAATAAAGGTTTTATGATTGATAAAATATTAGAACCTATTCCTTCAAAAGAAGCAATAGAGAATAATCCTAAATATATAAATCAATATGATAGACCATTCTTTTTATTTGTTAGAGTAAAAAAATAATAAGTTGAGGTGTGATATTATGAATTTATTTGATATAGATAAAGAAATTCATGACTGTAATTTGTGTGGTGATTTAATAGAAAAATTTCCAAATAGTAAAACAGTATCAGTTGGTAAAAGAAATGATATTGTTATACTTGGAGAGGCACCTGCGAATAATGGATGGAGAAAAAGCGGAATTGCTTGGTACGACATTAATCATAAATTATTACCTTCTGGAGTAGTACTTCAAAAGCTATTAGATGAAGTAAATTTAAAAATAGAAGATACTTATTTTTTAGAAGCAATTAAGTGTTATCCGAAAACTAGATCTTGCTTAAATAAATGTAGTTTAAATTGTAAAAAATATTTATTTATGCAACTTGAAGTTATAAAACCTAAAATTGTATTATCTTTAGGAGATGCTGCAACTAAATCTATTTTGGATATTAAATATAAAAAGTTTAGTGATGTAGTAGGTAGGAAATTTAATGTTAATGGATATATAGTTATTCCAATTTATCATCCAAGTCCAATATCACCAATGAGTTATAAAGGAAATATAGATATATTTAAGAATTTAGAATTATAAGAATACCTTACTGGTATTTTTTTTTAAATAAAGCATACATATAATAGTGTAAATTTTAGAAAAAATATAATGATAAAATTATAGTAATATGTTAAAGTTTTATATAAGAGGAAGGAGATTGTGTTATGGGATTGTTTTCTAATTTATTTAAAAAACAAGCATGTTCTTTTTGTGGAAATGAAGTAAGTGCTTTAAAAAGAGATGTTTTATTAAATAAAGAAGGTTATATATGTAAAGATTGTTCTAAAAAATGTAGTGCTTTAGTTAAATTAGGTAGATTTACAAAAGAAGAATTAGAAGAACATATGAAATATATGGAAAAACAAAATGAACTATTTGAAGAAGCTTTTGCTCCTTGTGAAAAAGAAAGATTTATGTGTGTAGAAACAGGAGTAGAATTTGCAGACGAAATAGCAATGTTTACTTTTATTTCACCAGCAACAAAGAAGAAATTAAATAAAGAATTATTTAGATATGATCAAATTAAAGATTATGAACCATATATGATTAATAATAGTAATCAAGACGGTAAAAAGTATTCTGAAGTTGGCGTTAAAATTAAATTAAATTGTTCTTTTGAACCAAGTGATAGAAACTTTAAAGATAATAGAAGTTATCATCCATATGTTTCTGAAATAATAGTACCAAGACATAAAAATGTTGATGATTTTTCTAATGATTCAATGATAAAATATCTAGATAAATTATTTGGTAGATATGAAGATAAAAGTTTAGTTGGAGGAATTAAATCAAGTTTAATTGGAACTAATAAAGAAAGAAAACAAATGAAAGTAGCAGCAGAAGGATTAAAAGCACTTGGATCTTTAGCAAAATCTAAAGTTACAGGCAAAGAAGAAGATGCTAGTAAAGCAAAAGAAAATATGGATGTATTAAAAAATGATGCATTAGATTTAGCAACAGGTAATAGAGGAACATATACAAAAATAGCAAATGAAATTGAAAAGAAGTTTAAATATTAGGAGGAATTTTAAAATGAAAAAAGCAATTAAAAGTTTAGCTTTAATTATGGTTTTATTCGTTGGAGTATTTGCTCTAACAGGATGCGATAAAGCAAAAAAAGAAAATAACACAGTAGAAATTAGTTATAATCTTGGTAAAGGAAAAGTAACATTATCAGTACCAAAAGATGAAGATGGAAATCCAAAATATGAATTTACTACAGAAAAACCAAAAGGTTTATCAACTTATAAAACATTTTATTTAGTAACAGATAACGCTATGTTTGGTTTTGCTACATCAGGAATGAATTATAATACTTCAGCAAAATATAAAGAAAAATATGGAGATGTAAAAGCTACATTTGATGGATATTTAGAATTTATTGAAGATAAAGATTTATTTAATAAGTCATATTTACCAGGTTTAGAACAATTTAAATTAAATGATAGAAATGCATTAAGATACTATAATAGAGCTGGAAGTCCTGGAGATTATAAATATTATGGATATTTCTATATAGTAGGTGTTGATGATATTTATACAGGTTCTAAATTTGATATGGTAGTTAATTATAAAGTAGATGAATTACCAAAAGAATCAAAAGAATTTGATGAAGAAACATTAGATATTATTAAATCATTAAAAATAACAGCAGCTCAAAATTAATTTTAAGTAGGATGAAAATCCTACTTTTTATGTTATAATTTTATTGACTTTATTATTTTTGTGATTGATAAAATGACTTTCAATGAATTAAAAATGAAATTAAATAGTATTTGATACTTGGTATTGACGGTTTAAGATTTAAAATGAGGTGATATATATGAAATATGATAAGGTTGAAGAAAAGGAAAAATTAGATAAGGTAAATGAAGAATTAGTTAAATATATGAGAGAATATCCAAAAGATAAATTATCCCTTACTGCAATTGGTAATTCAATAAGTGATGGATTTTCTATGTCAGAACCAGGAAAGTTATTATTAGATAGAAATCTAGGATTAATCGATTTTGGAAAAAGCAAGGGATTAGATGTTCAAACATATCAATTGTCCAGAAGTGAAAATAATAACGCACTAGTAGTTTCTAATTGGATTATACAAAATTGCTGTGAGAAAGATTCACATGATTGGAATATAGCTGATTATGAGAGAGCAATTAGAAATGGACATCCATTATTAACTGAAGAACAAATTAATGAATTTTTTTCAAATGGTTCGAATAAGAAAATACAAGATATTATATTTGATAAAGATAAACAAAATGCTAATATAGTTATTTTAAATCTTGGAACAGGATCATTCTTAGATGTTGTAACTAGACATGGATCTCTATCTATTCCAAATTTATTTCATTCAGTTGATAGAGATATATGTGGTATAAGTTCAATACTTGAATTAATTCAAAATAATAATAGAAAAAATGGTTCAAATACGCAAATATATTTATGTGGTGCTCCAAGAATAATGAATACAGCTATAACAGATATATTTATGAACCCTAAGATAAAGAAAGTTGGAAGTGAATTTGCCAATGTTACATATGTACCATCATTTCCAAGACAAGCATTTTATAAAACACCTGAGGGAAATATTATTCCAGATCCTCATTATAATCAAGCAGAATATTATCATTTTTTAGCAGAAATAGAAAATAAGATAATAGATAATTACTTTATAAGAGATTTAATGATTGATTTAGATAGAATACTCTTTCAAATGAGTAATGATAATGATATTAATGGAACAAATTATTCAAAGAATGATGTAAAAGATGTAATTAATGAAATTGCTAAAAAATACGAAAGTAAAACAGGTGATTATAATTATTTTATAGAATTTTTTAAAGGTTATTTAAAAGGAAGATATTCATTTGATTTTTATAGAGCAGCACCTGAAAATAATCTTTCAAAAGAATTAGATGTTATGAAAAAGCACAAATAAAAGGAGATGATTCTCATGAATGAAAATAAGACAAAAATAAATTTTTTTCCAGGACACATGGCAAAAACAAGAAGGGAAATAAAAGAAAAATTAAAATTAATTGATATTGTATATGAAGTAGTGGATTCTAGAATTCCATATTCTTCTAGAATTATTGATATAGATGATTTAATTAAAGATAAACCAAAAGTTATTATTATGACTAAGAAAGATTTATGCGATATTGATAAGACTAATAAATGGATTAAGTATTATGAAAGTCTTGGTTATAAAGTATTCTTAATAGATTTAATTAATGATAAGAGTTTAGGAAAATTATTTGAATTAAATGATTCTTTACTTAGTGATTTAAATAATAAAAGACTAGATAAGGGATTACTTGAAAGAAAATATAGAGCACTTGTTATGGGGGTACCTAATGTTGGTAAGAGTACATTAATTAATAAAATTACAGGAAAAAAAGCTACTAATGTTGGTGATAAACCTGGTGTTACTAAAAATATTAGTTGGATTAGAATTAATGATAAATTAGAATTAATGGATACTCCAGGTATTTTATGGCCAAAAATAGAAGATCAAGTAGTTGCGTATAATTTAGCGACTTTTTCTTCAATTAAAGATGAAATACTTCCAATAGATGAAATTGCGTGTTATATATTAAAGTATATGTATGAGAATTATCCTGAAAGATTAATTGAAAGATATAATTTAGATTATTTAGATGAAGATGATTATTCAGATGCTTATGAATTAATTGGAAGAAAAAGAGGATGTATTATTAGAGGAAATGAAGTGGATTATACAAAAGTATCAAATATAATTATTAGAGATCTAAGAGAGGGATATTTAGGTAAGGTAACATTTGATGAAAAATAATATGAGAGAATATGAAAATAAATATATTGATTTAGGTTTTAAAGTAATTGCGGGAACTGATGAAGCTGGAAGAGGACCTTTAGTTGGACCAGTAGTTTGTGCGTGTGTTGTATTACCAAATGATTATAATAATGATGAAATAAATGATTCAAAACAGTTAACTGAAAAAAAGAGAGAAAAATTATATGATATAATAATGAGGGATGCATTAAGTGTAGGAGTATCTATTATATCTGCGAAAGAAATAGATGAAATTAATATATTAGAGGCATCTAGAAAAGGTATGATTGAAAGTTTTAAAAAAGCAAATAAAAAAATAAAAATAGATGTTTTATTAACAGATGCGATGGAAATAAAAACATTAGATATACCAGTTGAAAAGATTATTAAAGGTGATGCTAAAAGTATAAGTATTGCAGCAGCATCAATAATTGCAAAAGTAACAAGAGATAGAATTTTGTTAGATCTTGATAAAAAGTATCCAGAGTATGGTTTTTCGTCACATAAAGGATATCCTACAAAAAAACACTTGGAAGCAATTGAAAAATATGGTATATTTGATGAGTAC
>AUXO016707619.1_pt1 | contig 10456 bp, 13 predicted proteins | sample 768731 | NCBI WGS metagenome assembly AUXO01 (sample SAMN02715735, study PRJNA202380) | gut metagenome | biome: sheep rumen | host: Ovis aries | place: New Zealand: Palmerston North | reverse complement strand
TATTAATTTAGTCATTTGGTTATATATTTTGTCATAGAGCGATTAAAAGACTAGATTGGCTAGATTTGCTAGATTTGCTAGATTTACTAGACTTGCTAGACTTGCTAGATTTGCTAGAAAACAATCCGCAAAAAATCATAAAAAAAACAGTCATAATTTTGTGAGTTTCAAAATAAAATCGTAACTTTGCAGGCTGAAAATTGCGCTCACGAGAGCGCAGTAAGCTACTAATCAAATATAACTAACTTAATTTAAGGAGGATACAGCAATCGCAAACCCCATCAACAATCGTTCGCGCGGTCCGGAGAAGAAAGAACTACCCAACCGCATCAACGAGAGGCTACGCACCATGCGTGAGCTTCGTCTCGTAGGAGACAACATCGAGGAAATCCGCAACACGGCGCTTAACACGCTCGGTAGCACCAATGACAACGACATCTATTCGGGATATGAGGCCTTGAAGATAGCCGATGCCATGGAGTTAGACCTTGTTGAGATATCGGCTCAAGCTGTGCCCCCAGTATGCAAAATCATTGACTATCAAAAGTATCTTTATCAGCAGAAACGTCGCGAGAAAGAGAAAAAGGCCAATTCGGCAAAGGTGGTAGTCAAAGAGATACGTTTCGGTCCGCAGACTGACGACCACGACTATAACTTCAAACTCAAGCATGCCCAAGAATTCCTCAAAGAGGGCAATAAAGTGCGCGCTTACGTATTCTTCCGCGGTCGTGCCATCCAGTTCAAAGAACAAGGCGAAGAATTACTTCTACGCTTTGCCAACGATTTGTTGGAAATAGCCAAAGTCGATCAACTGCCCCGCCTCGATGGCAAGAGGATGTTTATATACCTCTCGCCAAAGAAACAGACTGCATCCTCAAAGCAGCAGGATAAAGAATAAATAACATAGCCGCGACGGCTAAGTCAAAGAATACATAATTTTATAAACCAATTAATTATCATGTCAAAACTGAAAACTAATTCCGGTGCCAAAAAGAGGTTCGCCCTTACCGGATCAGGAAAAATCAAGAGAAAACATGCTTATCACAGCCACATCTTGACCAAGAAGACAAAAAAGCAGAAACGTAACCTGACACACTTCGCAATCCTTGACGCGACCAACAAGAAGTCAGTGAAAGAGATGCTTTGCCTCTAACACCCAAAGATGTAACTATTGATAAAAGTTTTCTTAAATTAGTTTAACCGAGTGTTTAGCCGTACGTCAAGTTTGCCCTTATGGCAACGCTAACTCTCACAATCAATTTCAATTATGCCAAGATCAGTAAATCACGTTGCTTCACGCAACAGAAGAAAAAGAATTCTTCGCCTCACCAGAGGTAACTTTGGAGGTCGTCGTAATGTATGGACCGTAGCCAAAAACACATGGGAGAAAGGTCTTCAGTACGCCTATCGTGACCGCCGCAACAAAAAGCGCAACTTCCGCGCCCTGTGGATTCAGCGTATTAACGCCGCCGCCCGTCTTGAGGGTCTTTCCTATTCACAACTCATGGGAGCACTCCACAAAGCCGGCATCGAGATGAACCGCAAAGTTCTTGCCGACCTTGCCATGAATCAGCCCGCAGCTTTCAAGGCTATCGTTGACAAAGTAAAATAAGTGTGAGGGGAATCGGAGACCTGACCACCTTGTCTCGCAACAGAGGCAAAGAACCTTCCTCCGAATTTGAGTAACACAAAAATCATTAGTAATGAAAACATTTGAATTAAAAGGCAGTGTTCGCGGTGAGCTTGGTAAGAAAGCCACAAAAGCCATCCGCAAAGCCGAGGGTGTACCTTGCGCCCTTTATGGTGAAGGAGAAAACATCAACTTCTGCGTAGCTATGAGCGACGTTCGCAAGCTCATCTACACACCTCAAGTATATCTTGTTGAAATAGAACTCGACGGCAAAAAGCATAAAGCCATAATCAAAGAATTGCAATTCGCTCCCGTATCGGAACGTCTGCTGCACATCGATTTCCTTGCCGTGAATGATGAGAAGCCCATAGTTGTGGCTCTTCCCGTTAAGCTCACAGGTCTTGCTGAAGGCGTAAAAGCCGGTGGTAAACTGAGTCAGGAAATGCGTATGCTCAAGATTAAAGGTATCTACAGTGATATGCCTGAGCAGATTGAAATCGACGTCACCAACCTCGGACTTGGCAAGCGTATTCAGGTATCAGACATCAAGCTTGACAAACTCAGCATCGTTAACCCGCAGGACGCTATGGTAGCCCGCGTGAAGATGACACGCGCGGCGGCAGCGGCGGCAGCGGCTAACTAATTTTGCCGATGAACAAATTCCTTATCGTTGGCCTCGGCAATATTGGTGCTGAATACCACAACACGAGGCATAACATTGGATTTCGCATATTGGACGCTTTTTGTGAAGCGTCCAATATTTCTTTTGAGGACCGCCGCTACGGATACATAGCCCACGCGAGAGTTAAGAATGCTCAGCTCACGCTTCTCAAGCCCTCGACGTATATGAACCTCTCGGGCATGGCTGTGCGCTATTGGCTCAAGCAGGAAAATATAGAACTCGAAAACATGCTCGTCATCGTTGATGACATAGCCCTTCCCTGCGGCACTCTGCGCCTGCGCGGACAAGGTTCTGATGGGGGACATAACGGGCTAAAAAATATCGCTGAGCTGCTCTGTACACAGCAGTATGCACGCCTCCGATTCGGAATCGGTAACGAATTCAGTAAAGGGGCACAGGTGAATTATGTATTGAGTAACTTCAGCGAGGACGAGGAAAAAATCCTCAACGAGCAAATACCAATATGTGTCAGCCTTATCAAGGACTTCTGCCTTCAAGGTCTTGCACGCACAATGAACATCTACAACACAAAAGGCAAAAAATAATTCGTGATTGCGGGATAAGTAAATATCAAGATTTCGATATTTCGTTATCTCGAAATATCGAAATCCTAAACAACAAAATATTGAGATATCGAAACGCTGGTCTTTCGAGAATCATAAATCAAAAAAGAATAGGCTGCTATCAGCAGCCTATTCCTATATAATTGATTCCCGCGGCTCGCAGTTCTTCGGCGTCAAATACGTTTCTTCCATCAAGCACCACCGCATTCTGCTTCATATTCGCCGCTATCCTATTCCAGTCGGGCATGCGATAGTTTTTCCACTCCGTGACATGCATCACCGCATCTGCGCCCTGCGATGCATCGTAGATATCTTTGGCATACCGCACCGCAACACCAATACGCCTACGACATTCATCCATAGCAACAGGGTCATAGACAGCCACTTGACAACCTGCCTTTAGCAATAAGTCAATAAGTACGAGTGATGGAGCCTCGCGCATATCATCTGTCTCGGGTTTGAAGGCTAGTCCCCACAAGGCAATTGTACGCCCCTTCAAAGTCCCGCTAAAATATTTCTCGAGTTTGCGGAACAGAAGTTCCTTCTGGCTCATGTTGACATTTTCTACAGCTTTGAGCACACGCATATCATATCCGTTTTCTTCTGCAGTATGTATCAAAGCTTTAACATCTTTTGGGAAGCAGCTGCCACCGTAGCCTATTCCGGCATAGAGGAATTTGCTGCCAATGCGGTTATCAGAACCTATGCCGCGTCGCACCATGCTCACGTCCGCCCCCACGAGGTCGCAAAGGTTGGCAATCTCGTTCATGAAACTGATACGCGTGGCAAGCATAGCGTTGGCGGCGTATTTAGTCATCTCGGCAGAGGGAATATCCATGAATAGCACACGGAAGTTATTGAGCAACATTGGTTTATAGAGACGCGTCAGAACTTTTTTAGCACGTTCTGATTCCACACCAATCACTACCCTATCGGGGCGCATAAAGTCGGCTATGGCATTACCTTCTTTAAGAAATTCGGGGTTAGAAGCTATGTCGAAAGGAATCGACTCGCCACGTAGCCGTAACTCATTTTCTATCACTTCCTTGACTTTGCGCGCAGTACCCACGGGCACGGTACTTTTCGTAACCACAACAGTATAGTGTTTGATATTTTGCCCTATTGTTTTTGCCACTTGCAGTACGTATTTCAGGTCCGCGCCTCCGTCCTCGTCAGGAGGTGTGCCCACAGCGCTGAAAACGACTTCTACATTATCGAGTACAGCCTCAAGCTGAGTCGAGAAATGCAACCTTCCTGCTGCGACATTACGCTTCACCAGCGAGTCGAGATTGGGCTCGTAGATGGGTATAACACCTTCTCGCAGAGCTTGTATTTTCTTATCATCAACATCTATGCAGGTCACGTTGACGCCCATTTCAGCAAAACATGTTCCTGTCACGAGGCCTACATATCCGGTACCAACAATAGCGATATTCATTTTGACTGAGAATTTAAGGTTGAGAGTTTTTTGGAATTAACAGAATTATCGTAATATTCTAAACAATCAGAATTTTTCTGAGTTTAATCTTTCCTGATTTTGAGTTTTTGGTTGAGGAGTTCGATACGCATCGGGAATTTCCATATCAGCATCAACATCACCGACACGACACCTATCAACGAGCCTGCCCAGATATCCACGGCAAAATGTTGTGAGAGATAAATTCTGGAATAGCATCCCAGAATCGCCAAGCAGCAGTAAAGCGCTTGTAACCAGCGATTGGATGTTAGTACACTTAATGAAAAGAAGAATGCGAAGAAAGCCGCTGAATGGCCTGAAGGAAACGAGAATTGCGAATGAGCTTTCACGCCCTCCACAAGTGTAAGTTGCACCTCCGGCATATTCTCGGCAAACCACTTAACGGGACGCGGGGCGTGGTAGATTTGTTTGGCAACATAGATCATCACAGCCTCTATGGCTTGCGAAAGCAGAATCAGCAACGACGCCGAATAGCGGTAAAGAACCAGTAACACGCCAACTACGTATGGTGCCCACTGGCATAAACCCGTATAGTGCTTAAAGAAAACATCAAAAAAGGCATTGTGATTACTGCTCAACATCAAGTGCAACTCAGCCTTGTCGAAACACATGAGCAGCACCCCCAAGGCGACAAAAAAAACGCCAAAGATGATGAGAAAAACACGTTGTTGACTAATTATTTCCCTAAAATCAGGCATATTGCTCGTTCTTAACTGACTTAACGCAATGCAAAGTTAGTAATTAATTTTCGTATGTCGCTTTTTTTTCGTAATATTGCACTTGATTTTCTTAAATAATAACGATGGAAAATACAATTGACGTTAAGTTGACCTTGCCCCAATCCTTATCTGTTGATAACGATCAGTATCAGATTGAGAGTTGGAGTGTATCACTTCGTGACCTCAACGGCAAGATTGTGCAGCTCACCGACAAGGATTGTCGCGCCACTATCCTGCTCGATAACCGTGTTCTCAAGCGCCCTCAGGTGTTGGAGTGTGACATTGTTCGTTTTCAGAACAACAAGGATAAGTGGATAGCCTTCGTAGGTTTGCTTGGCGGCAGACCCTACGAAATTTTCACGGGTCTTGCTAACGATGACGACGGTCTTCTGGTTCCCAAGTCGGTATCCAAGGGTCGTATTATCAAATCCGTTGATGAACAAGGCAATAAGCGCTACGACTTTCAGTATATCAACACCCGTGGCTACAAGACCACTATAGAGGGTTTGTCCTATAAGTTCGACAAGGAATTTTGGAACTATGCCAAACTCATCAGCGGTGTACTGCGTTACGGCATGCCTATTGAGCAGGTGATAAAAATGGTTAGCAGCCTGGAACTTGATAGCGAAAGTATCAATAGCTGGAAAGTGGGCGTTGAGCGTGCGTTGAAGAAGTATCTTCCCCAAGAATCATTAGCATGAAAATATTGATTAGTAATGATGACGGCTTTATGAGCCCCGGTATTGAGTTGTTAACCACCATTATGCGTCGTTTTGGCGATGTCACTGTCGTAGCTCCCGACAGCGGTCGCAGCGGTCAGAGTAGTGCTTTCACAATCGGCAAACCGCTCCGCATGGACAAGGTCAGCGAAGAGCCGGGGCTGAGGCGTTACGTTTGCAGCGGCACACCTACTGACTGTGTCAAACTAGCGTTGCATGAGTTCTTTGCAGACGAAAAGCCAGACCTGCTCGTCGCAGGAATAAACCACGGCGCCAACACCTCTACCGCGATACTCTATTCGGGTACTATGGGTTGTGTGCTGGAAGGTTGCGAGAACGGCATACTGAGCATCGGTTTCTCACAATGCAACCACAATTGGAATACGCCTTTGTGCTATCTTGAACCTTATATAGAACCTATCGTAAGAAAGTTGATAGAGCTGAATCCTCCTAAAGGTATCTGCTTCAATATCAACGCTCCTGAAGGGGCAATCAAGGGTGTAGTCCTCACCCGTCAATGCGATGGACATTGGGGCAAGGAATTCGAGAAACGTGTGGACCCCACCGGGCGCGACTACTATTGGCTTACGGGCGAATTTTTCAACCATGAGCCTGATGCCGCGGACACTGATGAGGCTGCCGTACAGAATGGTTTCATATCCATCTGCCCCGTCAAGATAGATATGACGGCACATGAATACCTCGCCGAAATGGAAAAAATCAACTGGCAACTATGAGCGACTGGCAGGAGAAATATGACAGTTACTGGATAGGCATCGTGATAGGTCTGCTGATACCAGGACTTTTCGCATGGGCATACATCGAACGTATGAACCTCTGGTATGCCCTGCAAACACTGCAATTTGCGCAAGGCACGGTACTCAACAAGTTACTATTGGTATCTGTATTCCCTAATCTGGCATTCATATTCGTGTTCTACCAGATAGACATGTGGCGACTAAGTAAAGGTCTGCTGATTGGCGCTATGCCTTATATGCTTGCCAGTCTGTTCTTGTCTATGTAGCATTTAGCATTTACTTCAAATCGATGAACTATTTTGTGATAGCCGGTGAGGCTTCCGGTGATCTTCATGCCGCAAACCTGATCCGTTCCATAAATGCTATGGACCCCTCGTCACGCTTTACGGCGATGGGAGGTGATTTGTGTCGTGATGCCGGAGCCACGCTGCTTCGCCACTACCGCGATATGGCTTTCATGGGGGTTATTAATGTCATAACTCACTTGTCGAAGATAGCCTCTAATCTCCACGCCGCTTATGACTTTCTTGACCACGAACGCCCCGATGCACTGATACTGGTTGACTATCCTAGTTTTAACCTCAAGGTGGCACGCTACTGCAAAGACCGCAGACTACCCACCAAGGTCTTCTATTATATATCTCCCAAACTCTGGGCTTGGAAGAGTTACCGCATACGCTCTATCAAGCGTTATGTTGATGCCATGCTTCTTATCCTGCCTTTCGAGCAGGAATACTACCGCTCCCGTGGTTACTCGCCCGCCTACTACGTCGGTAACCCCTTATGCGATGCCATTGAGCAATGGCGCGCTACGGGTCATGGCGCCACTTTTCGCCAGCGCCATGAACTTGACCAGCGACCTATCATAGCCCTGCTACCCGGCAGCAGGACACAAGAAATCAAAGGCTGCCTGCCAACTATGCTCAACGCCTGCCGTCACCTGCTTGACACGCACCATGTGCTTATCGCCGGAGCTCCCGGACAGCCCGGGCAACTATATCAAACATTGGCGCCTAACTGCAAAGTAATCTTTGATGACACCTATTCGTTGCTTGACAACGCATTGGCTGCCATAGTCAACTCAGGCACCGCGACGTTGGAAACGGCACTAATAGGATGCCCGCAGGTAGTGGTGTACAACATCGCGCTGCCACATTTAGCATCACTCGTCAAACCTTTGATAATAAAAACCAAATACGTCTCACTTGTTAATATCGTAGCCGGCAGCCAGGTCGTGCGCGAACTGGTGGCAGCAGATTTCACGACAAGCAATGTGCGCCACGAAATTGACCGTCTGCTCACCGATGACACCTACAGAAGCACGGTTCTCAACGGATACCGGCAAGTAAGAGACCTCACGGGCGACAGCGGAGGCTCGCAGAGGGCGGCAAAATGTATTCTGCAACTAATTAACCATCATGCGTAACTACCTTGGCATACCTATGCGCCTGTGGCACTTCTCACTACTGATGAGTGCCTTGACGCTAATTACCTATAACATACCTTTCTACCTGTTTGTAAGTAGCCATTCCGAACTACCTCTTGTACGCCGTATAGTATTCATCGCGAGCCTTGCGGCAATTATGCTTGCGCTGAACTTCCTCGTGTGCTATCTTGTGACTTTTCTGCTACGCTATGTAGGACGTGTACTCATAGCCGTCACCCATATCCTCAACGCCACATGCCTCTACTTCGTAGTGGTATATAACACACTGATGGACGGCAGCATGATGGGTAATGTTTTCAACACGCGCTATAGCGAGGCTTCGGGTTACTTCACTGTGCCGCTCTTCGCCACAATCATCATCCTCGGCATAGTGCCGGCCGTCTATGTGCTATGGCAAAAGATTGACTACGGGCATTGGAAACAACTGGGTATCAGTGCAGCATCGGCACTTGGTACATCTTTGGCGCTGGTATTGCTTAATTTCAACCAATTCCTATGGATAGGTCAGTACGACACGGAACTTGGCGGACTACTCATGCCGTGGTCATATATTGTTAATAGTTGTCGCATACTCTCGCAGCAACACGAAGCCAACGCTCAGGAAATTCTGCTGCCCGACGCAACCTTTGCTGACGCTGACAGCACTGCCGTGGTGCTTGTTATCGGCGAATCGGCACGCAGCGCCAACTTCGCACTTTACGGCTACGGCAAAAATACCACCCCACGCCTGAGCGCCATGCCCGATGTCACGGCACTGCCGGCACGCTCATGTGCCACATATACCACGGCGGGAGTCAAAAGCATATTGGAGTATGCCGATCAGTCGGCACTCTACGAAATACTGCCCAACTACCTCTTCCGCACCGGAGCCGACGTGGCATGGAGAACATCCAACTGGGGAGAGCCACCGGTGCATATCAACGAATATGTCACACGGCAGGAACTTGAGCAACAATACCCCGATTGCGAACCACATTACGACGGTGTACTCTTTGCCGGTATCAAACAGCGCATAGTCGGCAGCGGTAATAATAAAGTGCTCATAGTTCTGCATACAAGCACCAGTCACGGTCCGCGCTACGACACACAATATCCTCCACGCTTCGAACTTTTCACACCGGTATGCAAATCCGTAGAAGAAGGCAAAGAGAACATCGCGGGACTCGTCAATGCTTATGACAATACCATCATCTATACTGACCACCTGCTCGCCGACCTGATAGACACACTACGCACCATCACCAACCGCCACACGGCGATGCTTTTCGTCTCGGACCACGGTGAATCGCTGGGCGAAAACGGACTATTCATGCATGGCGTGCCGATGAGTATCGCTCCGCGCGAACAATACATGATACCTTTCATAGTATGGACCTCGCCCGGCTTCCGCACCATCAAAAACCCCGAACGGGAAGTGGACCAACACAGCGTATTTCATAGTGTGCTGAATCTGTTGGGAGTGACTTCGCCAATATATGATGCCGACAAAGATATTTTCCAATGCGCTACTTCCTTGAAATAAGTTACCTCGGCACCCACTACTGCGGTTGGCAGCGTCAGCCCAACGGCATAAGTGTTCAGCAGCTTATCGAAGAAGCTCTGACGACCTTGCTGCGAAGCACGACGAGCATTGTCGGTGCCGGTCGCACCGATGCCGGAGTACACGGCGAAGTGATGATAGCGCATTTCGACACAGCAAGCGGCATCAATATCGCCGGCGTTATACGCGGACTTAACAGCCTGCTACCACCCGACATTGCCGTTCACGACATTCGCCGCGTCACCGACGAAGCCCATGCGCGCTTTTCGGCGCTCAACCGCAGATATCGCTATACTATCGTGCAACGCAAAGACCCTATGCGACTGCTCACCGCGGCACGAATCGAATACCGCCTCGACATCACAGCCATGAACCAAGCCGCTGAGGCGCTACTCCGACACACCGATATGACATCGTTCAGCAAACTGCATACCGACGTCAAAACCAATGACTGCCATGTCACCGAGGCGCGGTGGCAGCACAGCGATGAGCACACCTTGACATTCCACATCACCGCCAATCGTTTTCTGCGCAATATGGTTCGCGCTGTGGTTGGCACCCTGCTTGATGTGGGGCGAGGCAAAATCACGGTGCAGGACTTTGAGAACATCATCATAGCCCGCGAGCGAGGCAGGGCAGGAACATCGGCGCCGGCTCAGGGATTGGCACTGATAGACATCACATATCCCGATAATATATATCTATAGTGCTCAACGACGTTCTGACATACATCACCACCCATTGGGTCGAACTACTCGGCACGCTATGCAGCCTGATATATCTGCTCTATGCCATACCCGGCAAACAGGAGCTATGGATTTGGGGAATAATAAGTTCAGCACTGTATATCGCGGTGTTTTTCCACGGCAAGTTCTATGCCGATATGACCTTGCAGTTCTACTACCTCGGCGTGTCGGTCTA
>AUXO016324121.1_pt1 | contig 10456 bp, 11 predicted proteins | sample 768731 | NCBI WGS metagenome assembly AUXO01 (sample SAMN02715735, study PRJNA202380) | gut metagenome | biome: sheep rumen | host: Ovis aries | place: New Zealand: Palmerston North | reverse complement strand
TGTTAAGTTGATTGAACCGCCGTGTACGGAACCGTACGCACGGTGGTGTGAGAGGTCGAAAATTTCTCAACTAGAGAAATTTTCTCCTACTCGATTTTTTTACAGTGTCACTTATATGATAAATAGTGTACTGACTTCTAGTAGCTTACTCCGTTTACGTAGAGCTCATATCCGTTCAGGTTGATAGTTCCATCGCTACTCAGACTGTCGATATAGGATGTATCGGTCAGGTTCCAGGTTGAGTCGCTGCTTATAGTAACATTTACTTCACCTTCTTCTCCATCTGGATTTATAGCGCCGTTAAATGTGGAACCGTCTGAAAGATTCATATCCAGAGAAGAATCTTCGTCTACGATTATATCGCCATCTATGGTCTGATCACTTGCATTAAGAGTTACATTTCCGCCATTCTCGCCTTCTGTTCCCCAGCCGGCTGCTTCTGCTCTCAAGAAGACTCCGTCTTCATCTTCGTTGGTTATCTCAACGTCTGTCAAGTTGATGGTTGCCTCGGTGTTGTTAACAAAGAATACATCGCCGTTCTTGTTTGTGAGCGATCCGCCTTCCATCGTGAAGCTTGCTGTGCCTTCATCGGCATCGCCGGACATGGACTGGTATATCATAACTGCCTGATAATAGTCAGACTTATCGCTGTTTTTAGTGTTGTTGTCAGCGGTAAGGTCTACATTCTTAAGAGTAACTGAATTCTGTCCTTCAACTACAACGCCCTGAGAAGCTGTTGATGTAAGAGTTGCATCATTTACAGTTATATCAGCGGTTGAATATATAACCGGTGAACCGGTTCCGTCTGTTGTATAAGTTCCCTTGGTTACTGTTACTGTACCACCGCCTCTGTCTGATCTGATGGCTGCGGATGAATTGCCTGTTGTATGGATTGTCAGGTTGTTCGCAATCATCGTGCCGCCGCCGGTTGTCATCAGTCCGCCGGAGCAGTTTCCGGTGGTAGTAATTGTTGAATCTGAGATATTTACTGTTGTTCCGCTTCCGTATGAGAATACTGCATTAGCGTGTGTACCATTTGTTGAAACGGTGATATCATTCAGTGTCAGGTTCGCACCGTTTTTAGCGTATATAGCTGAATTCTTTCCGTAAAAGTCTGATTCATCACCTGAGGAGTCTCCGGTTTTTTCAACTTTTATATTTGAGTATTCAGCTGTTTTTCCGTCTTCTTCAATGGCGTGTTCTCCGTCGGTGCTGTTTGTATAGGATGTACCGTCAGAGCTTATCACTGTGGAGGCTGTTCCGGATTCATCTGCCGAACCACTGTCTGATCCACTCCCCGGTGCTCCACCTGGTGCTCCACCTGGCGCTCCACTCGGTGCTTCGCTCGGTGCTTCGCTCGGTCCTCGATCCGATGCTCCACCCTGAGTTTCGCTCGGAGCACTTCCCGATGAGTGTTTTGAAGATTTGCCGGATTTTTCTTTTTTGTCCTTCTTTTCTTTCTTGCTATTTTTTTCTGTGCTTTCTGAGGTTATTTCTGTAGCTTCACTAGCTTCGCTAACTTCACTTACTTCAGCTGACTCAGTTTCTTCAACAGAAGAAGCAGATGCTTCTGTCTGAGTTTTGCTGTTTGTTTCTGTGCCCTTTGTATTCCCGCATGCTGAGAGACTTATAAGCATCGCAGATGCGAGCAGAATAGAATACATTTTCATAATCTTTTTAGATGTTTTCTTCATAATGATCACTCCTTTCGTTTCGGTTTGTTCTTGCTATGGTTAGAGTATAGAAAAGGGTTATTAAATGAAGATTAAAAAATGAATATTCTTGAAAATGTGCCATTTTTCTTGCTGTTCTTTTTTGTTTTGATTGAGAACAAGTACAAAAAATGTTAAAATCCAATATGGTTTAATGATATTTATAGAAGAGGCGGTTCAAGTTGATGGTACCTGGCACCTTTTGGCAAAAAGGTGCCAGGTACCAAAACGCAAAAAGGTGCCAGGTACCAAAACGCAAAAAGGTACCGTGTACCAATAATTGGGGAGAAGGGTATATGATTACAAAAAAAGCGTATGCAAAGGTAAACTTAAGCCTTGATATAGTAGGCTTCAGAGAGGACGGTTATCATCTGGTGAGGATGGTGATGCAGTCGCTTGATATTTATGATGAGCTTGAATTCAGGAAAATTGATAGGCCTGAGATAAGGGTGTTTCTGAAAAATGAAGAGGCTGTTCAGGAGAGGGCGGCTATGGCGGATGGTGCTGATGCTTCGGGTGAGTCTACTCTCGGTTCTGTCCCGCTTGATGAGAATAACCTCATCTACAAGGTTGCAAAGCTTCTTTTTGATAAGTATATATGGAAGAAATCGCCTGATTCAGGTGTAGAGATAACTCTGTCCAAGAATATCCCCATTGCTGCGGGAATGGCAGGGGGAAGCAGTGATGCTGCTGCAACGTTCAGAGGTATGAATGAGCTCTTTGAGCTGAACCTCATGGATAAAGAGCTTATGGAAATGGCAACTCCTCTCGGGGCAGACATCCCTTATTGCATAATGGGCGGAACTGCGCTTTCAGAGGGAATCGGCGAGGTTCTGACCAGACTGCCAAATCTTCCGGAGTGCACCTTCCTGGTCGCGAAGCCTCCGATTTCGGTTTCAACGGGTGAGGCCTATGGAGGATATGACGGTGTGATTGCCGAATATGAAAAGGATCCGAAAAGCTTCAGAGATTTTCACCATCCGGATGTGGATGGACAGGTCGATAAAATCTATGCAGGAAATCTGAAGGGAGTAGCAGATCGGTTTGGAAATGTACTTGAATACGTTACTGCGAAAAATCACCCAGAAATCAAGGAGCTTGAACAAATTATGAAGGACGGCGGTGCGATTAATTCCGTGATGAGCGGAAGCGGCCCGACTGTATTTGCTATCTTCGATTCACGGGAGAAGGCAGAGAGAGTAAAGTACGAGATAGAAGAAAAAGGACTGGCGAATCAGACATTTGTTACAATACCCGTGTTTTAAGGAGAGATAGGTATAAATGAGCAGAGGAATATTTATAACAATGGAAGGCCCGGACGGATCCGGAAAGTCTACACAGATTGCGCTCTTGAAGGAATATCTGGAGAAGGAGGGCTATGATGTTATCATAACAAGGGAACCTGGCGGAACTAAGATCAGCGAGAATATCCGCGAGGTCATACTGAATCCGGATTATAAGGAAATGTCATCTGTAACGGAGATGCTCCTATATGCAAGTGCCAGAGCTCAGCTGATCGCGGAGGTCATCGGACCGGCTATTGATTCAGGCAAGGCTGTTATAAGCGACCGTTTTGTGGATTCATCACTGGTATATCAGGGAATGGCTCGTGGATTGGGAGTCGAAAAGGTTTATGAGATAAACAAAGTTGCAATAGGAGACTATATGCCTGATGTTACATTTATGCTGGATCTTCCTGCAGAGGTGGGAATAAGCAGAAAGAAGGACCAGAAGGAACTCGACAGAATGGAACAGGAGAGCCTGGACTTCCACAGGAGTGTCGCAGAGGGCTACAGAAGTATGGCCGAGAGATTCCCGGAAAGAATAAAAACCATAGATGCGACTTTACCAATAGAAGAGATATGTGGTATTATAAAGGGTAGGGTAAAAGAGCTTTTGGATGCCCATATGTAGTTTGCAGATATAGCGTCCCGATTGGAAGAAAGAAGAGGTGGCTTGATATGGATTTTAAAAACATAATCGGTCATGAGGATATAATCAGTCGCTTCAGAAGCAGTATCGAAGCTGACCGTGTAAGTCATGCATATATCATTTCCGGAGAAGAGGGGAGTGGAAGAAACACTCTCGCTTATTGTTTTGCGAAAACTCTTCAGTGCGAGACGGGTGCTACGGAATCTTGCGGACAGTGTAAGTCCTGCAAGCAGGCTGAAAGTGGTAATCATCCGGATATCATATATATAACCGCTGAGGATTCAAACAATATCAAGGTAGATAAGATTCGCGAGGAGCTGGTAGGTACGATGGAGATCAAGCCTTACAGCAGCCGTTACAAGATATATATCATAAAAGAAGGCGAGAAGATGGCATCTGATGCACAGAGTGCTCTTCTCAAAACCATAGAGGAACCGCCTGAGTATGGTATAGTTATTATTATAACAACTCAGCCGGAGAAGCTTCTTCCTACTATCAGGTCCAGGTGTGTGAGCATACAGACAAAGCCTGTTAAGGAAACTGATATACATGATTATCTGATTCAGAATTGCGGTGTTTCAGAGGATAGAGCTCGATTTGCCATCGAGTACTCACAGGGAAATCTCGGCAAGGCTATTAAGCTGGCGACCAATGAGGAATATGAGAATCTTGTCGGACTTGTGGTAGATCTGATGTCTAACATATTTGAGATGGATATGGAGGATATAACTTCGACTATCAAACAGGCTGAGAACTACAAGATGAACATTAATGATTTTCTTGACCTTATGATGATGTGGTACAGGGATATACTTGTGCTGAAGGTAACCGGAAATCCGGACAAGATACATTTTAATGATCACTATACTGTCATCAGGGATCAGGCGAACTATCTGTCCTTCAACGAGCTTGAGGCAAAATCAAGAGCGATAATCTCCGCTAAGGAGAGACTTGATGCTAAGGCCAAGTTCGAAGATATAATGCGACTACTTATTATGACTTTAAAAGAGGTGTAGAATGAAGGAAGTGATTGGCGTTAGGTTCAGGCCTAACGGTAAGATATACTTTTTTGATCCGCTGGACTACCATGTTCAGCTGGGTATGGACGTTGTTGTTGAGACTGCACGTGGAGTGGAGTTTGGCAAATGTGTTCTCGGCCGAAGAGGAATCGATGACCCCAAGAGGATAAACGGACTCAGACCGATAATCCGCATAGCTACAGATGATGACCGTAAAAAATATGAGGCAAATATAGAGAAATCAAAGCAGGCATTTGTAAAGTGCGGCGAGAAGATCAAAGAGCATGGACTGGATATGAAGCTGATTTCAGCGGAGTATACATTTGACGGAGGCAAGGTGCTTTTCTACTTTACAGCAGATGGAAGAGTTGATTTCCGTGAGCTGGTCAGAGATCTGGCCTCCGTGTTTAAGACAAGGATTGAGCTGAGACAGATCGGTGTAAGAGACGAGGCGAAGATATCAGGTGGTATCGGAATGTGCGGCAGAGAGCTCTGCTGCCACAGCTATCTCTCAGAGTTTATACCGGTTTCCATCAAGATGGCGAAGGAACAGAATCTGTCCCTAAATCCGACAAAGATATCGGGTGTCTGCGGAAGACTGATGTGTTGCCTTAAGTATGAGCAGGAGGCTTATGAATATCTGAATTCCAAGATGCCGGGCGTTGGTGATTCCATAACTGCACTGGATGGTGTAACCGGAAAGGTAGATTCAGTAAATGTTATGCGTCAGACTGTAAGGATCATAGTTACAGATGAGGAAGGCAACAAGGATGCCGTGGAATACAAGGTTGAGGATCTGAAGTTCAAGCCTCGAAAGAGACATGATAAGAAGGATCATGCACCGAAGAGCAAGGAAGAGAAGGAGCTGGAAGCTCTTGAGGCTCTTGAAGTAAAGGATAGCAAATCCAAGCTGAACGATGACTGATGAGGTGAGTCATGGCTGACGAAAGCACACTCATAAAAGAAAACGAGAGAATAGATGATCTGGAGATAAATGGGTTCCGTATTATACAGAACCCATTTTGCTTCTGTTTCGGAATGGATGCTGTACTGCTGGCAAACTTTGCGGGAATAGCACCGAGAGCTGATGTCATAGATCTGGGAACGGGAACAGGGATAGTTCCGTTACTGCTTGCGGCTAAAGGAAAAGGCCGAAGCTGGGCTGGGCTCGAGATACAGCATGAGATGGCTGATATGGCCGAACGGAGTATCAAGCTTAACGGTGTATCAGATAGCTGCCGGATAATAAAAGGAGATCTGAGAGAGGTAAGGACACTTTTTAAGCCCGGCTCCTTTGGCGCGGTTACATCAAATCCGCCTTATATGAAGGAAAGCACGGGATTAAAAAGCAAGAATGACTCGGTTTATATCTCCAGACACGAGGTTATGGCAACACTGGAGGATGTTATTTCGGCGGCAGCATATCTGCTTAAAACCTCCGGAAGCTTTACTATGGTGCACAGACCGACGAGACTTCCTGAAATCATGGAGCTGATGGTAAAGTACAGGCTTGAGCCAAAGAGACTGCAGCTGGTGCAACCAAAGATTGATAAGGAACCGAATATGGTACTTATAGAAGGAGTAAAGGAAGCAGGAAGAGAACTGAGGACGCTTCCGACACTTGTTGTTTATGACGAAAACGGAGAGTATACTCCGGAACTTCTCAGATATTATGGGAAGATAGACTGAGTGACTAGGCATATACTTATAGTTGGAGAGAAAATATGCAGGATGATAATAAATCCGGAATTTTATATCTGGTTGCAACCCCGATAGGAAACCTCGAGGACATGACATATCGTGCTGTCAGAATTCTTAAAGAGGTAGATATTATTGCGGCTGAGGATACGAGGAACAGCATAAAGCTTCTGAATCATTTTGAGATAAAAACTCCGATGACCAGCTACCACGAGTTCAACAGATATGATAAGGCTGATCAGCTGGTGGGTGAACTACTTGGTGGAAAGGATGTAGCTGTTATAACGGATGCGGGAACTCCCGGAATCTCTGATCCTGGAGAGGTTTTGGTTGAGAAATGTTATGAACAGGGAATTACGGTTATTCCTGTTCCGGGTGCAGTCGCAGCAATCAATGCTTTAATTGCATCAGGACAGAAGACCAGAAGATTTTGCTTCGAAGCATTTCTTCCTCATGATAAGAAGGATAGAAGGTCAGTGCTTGAGTCTCTGGAAAAAGAGACCAGGACTATTATACTTTACGAAGCTCCTCACAGACTAAAGGAAACTCTGGGTGAGTTGGCCGAATGTCTCGGAGAGGACAGGGGAATCACACTTTGCAAGGAGCTTACCAAAAAGCATGAGAGCTTTATGAAGACAAATCTGGGACAGCTCATAAGCTTTTTCAAAGAAGAAGAGAACAGCCCGAGGGGTGAATATGTTCTGGTCATAGAAGGTCGGTCTGAAGAGTCCATACTTGAGGAAGAGAAAGCAAAGTGGGAGGATATATCAATAAAGGATCATCTGCTGAGCTACATAGAGCAGGGGATGAGCAAAAAAGAGGCGGTCAAGCAGGTAACACAGGACAGAGGAATAAGTCGTCGTGAGGTGTATGCCGTGTCAGTTGAACTCGAGGTAAAATAGTGTTACTTGGTTTATAAATAATACAAATAATATAAAAAAGGTTTGTGTTGGCTAACTAACAATCTGTGTAGTATACTGCAAGCGGATGTTAAAGTATGTAACCATAAGGAGGATAAGACTATGGCATATGTAATTACAGATTCATGCATCTCATGCGGAACTTGCGCAGGAAACTGCCCTGTTGGTGCTATTTCAGAGGGAGATGGACAGTTCACTATCGACGCTGATACATGCATCTCTTGTGGCGCTTGTGCAGGAAACTGCCCTGTTAGTGCAATCGAAGAGGGCTAATAGTTAATCGAGATAATAAAAATAAGTCATATGGGGGCGAATCCCGTATGACTTATTTTTTTATTGTGTTTTGGGTACACATTTAGTTCGTAAAGTTTGTATCCTCAAATATTGTTTATTTGAATTATTGTTTATATATTTGTCTGTGATGTTATAATCGGGGGTGTTGCCTAAGCAGGCTTAAATCTCGCATGATGTGAGATTATGATAACAGATGGGTAAAATGTTATCAAGTGTGAACTTTAAATTTCCTCTTTACGTATAAAAAATTTGTGCTACAATTACATAAATATATGTATTGGAGAAATATATGAAGATAGAGAGACTCAGTGAAAACCAGATGCGCTTCACAGTGTGGAGACAGGAACTGGAAGACAATGATATAGATATATCTGATATTGCCGGAAACAAGTCGGGAAAAGCTGATGAGCTTCTCAAGATGCTTATGAATCGTGCAAAGGATGAGTTTGGATTTGAAACCGAGAGTGCTCCTCTGGTGGTTGAAGCTATGCAGGTCGATCAGGAATGTATGGTATTTTTGGTGACCAAGCTTGAGGAGGGTGCTGAGATTGATCCTAAGTATGAATATATCCAGAAGCTGAAGGAAGGTCTGAAACAGAACATCAATCTGCTTTCTCCTTCGAAGGAGCCGACGGTAGAGGGCTTTATAGAAAGACCTGCAGAGAAAGAAAAAAAAGATAACATACTTCCGTATGTTATCTATACATTTACTGATATAGAGAAGCTCATAACCGTTGCAAAGAAGACGGAAAACTTCTATAGAAGTAACAACACTCTGTATATAACACCAGACGATGTTACATACTTCCTGGTTGCATCACATAATAACAATACAGATGGCGAGTTCAGGCTTCTCTGCAGACAGCTGAGAGAATTCGGAAAGCCATATGATTTTAATTATGCAACAAAGTATTATATGGATGAACACTATCGACTGGTTATAAGGGACAGTGCTCTTCAGGTGCTTGCAGAGTTGAAATGATTCTAAAGAGCATCATACAGCTTGAGTCTTCGTACGTGTCTCTCGTCATTTGAGAAGGCGGTATCTACAAATGTATCTACAATCATCAGCGCGAGGCCGGGACCTACAACTCTTGCTCCGAGACAGAGTATATTGGCATTGTTATGTTCTCTGGTTGCCTGTGCTGAAAATACATCATGACATAAAGCGGCTCTTATGCCGCTTACTTTATTTGCAGCCATTGACATACCGATTCCCGTACCGCAGACAAGTATTCCCTTATCTGCAGAGCCATCGATGATGGCGTCTGTAACCTTCTTGGCATATATAGGGTAGTCGCAGGATGCTTCGCTGTCGCATCCAATGTCTGTAACCTCAAAACCTCTTTCTCTAAGATGGTCTATGATTTCGAGCTTGAGAGTGTATCCGCCGTGATCTGAACCTATGTAAATCATATAATTCCTCCTGTTAATTCTTAGCTTTATACTTCTATTATCTTATGACCTGCTGCTTTAAGCAGTCTGTTCATTATAGCTCCGCCCAGTTCGTAGTTCTCAAAGCTCTCACTGTAGATAAACTCTGCTTTTGCAGCGTCACATTCTCTGAGTGAAGCGTAGAGCCTTGCGGAAACTGTCACGCCGTCAGTAGTATTTCCTACTGGGATTACATCTGCTTCGTTATAGAAACTACAGTGCTCCTCCGGAGCCAGTACTCTGACTACATGTCCCTCGGCTTTTTTTTCGTTATATAGTTCGTTGATTTTCTTTGCAACTGCTTCGGTATTTTTGTCTCGTCCCTGAGCAGTTTCTACTATATATAATTCACCTGAAGGTGCGTAATGTGTATACTTCATTCCGGGTGCTTTTGGTCTCAGATTTGAGTCCGCCTCGATGATAGCGGGATCAATTCTTACCTCTCCGATAATAGCCTCCAGATTTTTCTTCGTAATAAAGCCCGGCCTGAGTATGGTTGGAATTTCTGATGTCAGATCCACAATAGTGGATTCAATTCCTATTCCGACAGGACCGCCGTCGATTATAGCCTCTATTCTTCCGTTCAGATCATCTGCTACGTGTTTGGCTGTCGTGGGCGAAGGTCTGCCTGAGCTGTTAGCTGACGGCGCGGCTATATATATTCCACTCTTTTTTATAAGAGAAAGTGCAGCCGGATGTGAAGGGAGACGGATAGCTACTGTATCCAGTCCGCCGGTGGTCTGCTTCGGAACTACCTCTGATTTAGGAAGTATTATAGTCAGTGGTCCGGGCCAGAAGGCTTCCATAAGAGTCTTTGCGGTGTCCGGAACATTTTCTGCTAGCTCATATACCGAATTCGGGTCACATATATGGACAATGAGCGGGTTATCAGATGGCCTGCCCTTTGCGCTGTAAATGGCCTGAGCGGCAGTGGGGGAGAGTGCATTTCCTCCGAGCCCATACACGGTTTCCGTTGGGAATGCGACAAGCTTGTCCTCCTTAAGCAGCTCTGCAGCAAAGGAGATATCTTCATCTGAGTCTGTAAGTATATGTGTGTTAATGCTCATCTCTATAGTTCTCCACTTTATCAGTCGCGGCTCATGGTGTCGTTAAGTACCTTATTAAATATAAGGTCATGAGCCTCTTTTTCGTATGTATCGTCCAGCGGTTCAAGCTCTGCCTCGCCGTATTTATGTTCCAGTGTGGTCTTTATCAGAAAGTCTGCAAACACCGGATTCTTCGGGAGAATCGGGCCGTGACTGTAGGAACCGAATACATTTTTATAATGTACTCCCTCGGTTTTATCCTCGCCGTTGTTCCCGTATCCGCTGAGGATGGTGCCAAGAGGATTTGTTCTTCTTCCCAGATATGTTCTTCCGCTGTGGTTCTCAAATCCGACGATATCAGTTCCACCGCCGGACTTTGTTGTGTGAAATGCATAGTTACC